>Ga0272441_10004699_pt1 | contig 24412 bp, 7 predicted proteins | sample SSMProp6N_FD_193582 | JGI IMG/M metagenome (GOLD analysis project Ga0272441, IMG submission 193582) | Marine sediment archaeal communities from Little Sippewissett salt marsh, Falmouth, MA, United States - SSM-Prop-6N | ecosystem: Environmental > Aquatic > Marine > Wetlands > Sediment ...
GGAAGCGCTTAAGCAAGCTATTTGAATTACCAAGACGACAGAGTCGCGCGCACCTGGCATTGGAGCCACTGGAAGGCAGACTGCTGCTGACGACGCTGATATTACCGGAAGGGGCGACAGGGACAACCGACTTTTATTATGCAGATGCTGAAGAAACCGATCCGGGGAGCGAAGTAACGGTATTCAATGAGATTCGTATTGGAACGCTTTCAGGTGAACCGCCGGAGAAGGATATTGTAGTCGAGGTCCTCGATTACCGGGGAATGGATATAGGCGGAATTTACACAGAAGCCGGGGGAGGGGGTATAGCTATAGAAGGCGGTCCCGGGGGAGGCCAGACAATAGCGGAAGTTCCGGAGAACACTACCGGAGATTTGGGGGTTAGCATAGGTGCCCTGGCGAGCGACAGCCAGGGGAATACGTATGGTTTGACGGATACGGGTTTGCTGGTGCGGATCGATACATCGTCAGGGTCAGTCGAACAGACAATTGGTACGATAACAGATACGGACAGTCCGGAGACACCTTTCAATATAACCTATTCGGGATTCGAGTCGGCGACATTTTCAACCAACTCAGCCGGAGAAGAGTTAATTTACGCGGTGGTGCTTGGTCCGACGGAATTCAGCGCTTTAGGAACACCCGTTCTTAGTTCATACGGATCAATACTAATCACAATAGATCCTGAAAGCGGGGAGGCGGAACCGGTGGGCCGAAACTTTGTCGGTGATTCCTACTATGCTTCCAGCCAGGTGCAACTGCCCGCCCAGGGAGAAGATGTAATAACCAGTATAACCACCATAGTACTCAGTGAGGAACCGGGGCATAACGAGGGTAATAATTTAGATGAACCGGTTTTTCTGGGATTCGACACTATAAGTCAATATTTCGTGACTATTGCGGTGGGGGCAGTCGGAGAGGGGGAACGGGTGGCGGTGGCGACCCAGCTTTACTCATTTGTGGAAACAGAGGAGGCCGAGATCCAGGGTCTCTTGTACGATAGTCAGGGGAGGTTGTTTGGACTCTATGATGAAGGTGTAGATGGGAACGGTGATGTAAATGAAGGTAAGCTGGTGTTGGTGGATTTATATGCCGATCCTGCCGATCGTTTCGTCGATGTGATAGAATATGGCGATAATCCCGATGAAGAGAATATCTGGCTGGCGGGCATGTCGTTCGATACGTTGAATGGTATAGGATTCGCCACCGATCCGAGGAGCGGGACGCTGTATCAGCTTAACGTAGAAAAGCTGGAAGAGGATGAGAACGGAGATTTGGTTTTTCAGGGACTGGCGGATGTGTGTCTTGTGTATATTGCCCAGAGCACGGCGGACACCTACATTACCTTTACCCGATTCGAGTTTGATGAGGGCGATAATGAAGGGGATGTTATTCGGGTTTACACGCCGACGGAAGGAGAAGCGGCCTTTTTGTTTGTCGATGACGATGATTCTGATATCACCACGCCGGCAGAGGCGGGGGGGGTGATGATAGGGGTTATCCCGCAGAATCTCGATGATGATGAAGATGTAGAGTGGTCTGCCGGCGGGGCGGGGACATTCGTTAATTCAGATTTCACCGCACCGGTTGGGTATCTGGGTGCTTCTGATCCGAGTTTTCCCGGGCCTACGGGCGCTTATCCGGGGGGCAGGTTTAGGCCGGGGATAATTCTGGCGGATGATGAAGAAGGTAATCCGCAGTTTATAGGCAAGATACAGGTGGGGGGGGCCGTGTTCGGGGATGTGATGATATCCGGGGGGATCGATACATTTTACGCGGGGTACCTGGGGACAAACAATTTTGTGGTGAAAGGCGACCTGAATAACCTGATCGTCGGTACCCAGGCGGGGGGGATAGAGGAGTCGGATGGGAGCTGGACGTCGGTGGGAGACGGATCAGTAGTAGATGTTTACGGGCGGATGGGCAGTTTTTACAGCAAGGACGACTGGGGGGTAAATGTAAGAGTAAGAGGGCGCGGTGATCTGCCGGATTTCCCGGGGGTGCTGGACGTCGATACAGGACAATACGTGCAGACACAGCGGGAGATGGAAAGAAAGACGAGAGATGCGGGTGAAGATTTAGATATAGGTTCATATTTCCCTTGGGGCAGTCTGGATAGTGCCGGTGATTATATCATCGTGAACGATACGCCGTATGAGGCCCAGTACCTGGGTACAGTTGATGGAAAGATTTCAGTTGCCGGTCAACTGGAATCAGGTGATGAATGGGATCCGGAGGATTATTACAGCTTCGGCCTGCTGGCGGGAGAGACGGTTGAAATCGTTTTATATAGCACTTTGGGTGATACGGATGTTTTGGGGGGAGATCCGAATTCCTTTGTGGTTACGGGTCATCCATCAGACCCGGATTCCCTGAGTATATTGGATTATGGAATTGACCTTCTTGATCCGGATTTGAACTTTGTAGGCAATAACGGGGAGTATGATATCGTGACGGGGACGCCGGCGCCGCTGAGATTTACGGCGGAGGAGGCGGGAATTTACACGGTGGCTATTAATGGAGTAATAGGGGACGTCAATTTCAATTTCATATCCTACCGGTTGGAGATAACGGGGGTTAGTGAAACGACGCTGGGTGGAGGTAATGTCCTGACGGATATGCGCAGAGATATTCGTAATGAGATACCGAATATTCAGGTGGTCAGCGGGAGGCTGGGGGCGGTGAGCGTGGGCAATTATATGCGGCAGGGCCATATAGAGGTCTTGAACGGTGATATGGGGGCCCTGAGGGCGGGGGCAAATGAGATAGACCCGAATCAACTGAATATCCGTTCTGATGAGTGGCTTGAGGACATATCAGCGCCGGGAGCGGGGGAACTGGGATTCGGATACGAGATAACCGATGATGCAGACAACTACGCATCATATGGGTATGTGTATGTTTCAGATAACGCGGGGCAGATCAGCGCCCTGCAGAAAAGTGCCTTATATATAACCGTCGGAGGTGATTTGCAGTCCCTGAGGATCGGGGGGGAGCTATTGGCGGGTGAGGCAGGGCTGGCACCAGAGGCCACAACGCCCGGGGGTGAAGATGATGATACGCTCAGCTATGTGGGGACGATCGCGGTGGACGGCAATATAGGAGAGATTCGGATAGAGGGTAATTTTACCAACGTGATGCAGGGTGAACTGCATGATGAGACTTGGATTTATGTTCAAGGGGGGATATTCGCCAATGCCGACGGGGTGGGAGAGCCGGGGATTATAGATGCGATTGTGATAGGTGGAGATATAAGGGGGCCGGTAAGCGTGGGGCCTGAGGGAGGCAATGTACGCTTTGCGGATATCGGTGGGGCGGTAATGCATCGTTCCGGGGGTTGGTCTGAAGTAGACGGCATGGGTCCTTTCGTATTTCTGCCGGGCCAAGCAGTAACGATCACAGATGATTCGGGGGCACTGGTGCATATTGCCCCTGGTTTTACAGGGGAAGAGGAAGAAGCTGAAGTAACTCCTACAACCATAGATGATCAGCAAGAGCAAGAGCCGGAAGAACCGGCTGAGCCGGGAGTGCTTACCATCAAGCTGCTGCCGGTGCTGGATATTACAGCAGATCAGTGGAATGGTAGTTTAAATCGGACAGAGCTGGGTTATGCCATAGTATCGATTGACAGTACAGACGGTTTGCGGATTACAAGTACCGGCGGTCCGGCGGAGATAGGACGGATTACCTGTGACGGGGTGGAAGACGGCACAGTGGTGCTGGGGGGTGCATATCCGATATCGGTAATGCACATTTCGGTTCCGGGGCCATCCGTGCAGACGACAACCGATACCCAAACCACAGAGGAAGATTTTGAACGGATAGGAGTTTCGCAAATAGTGAATAACAGCGGATACTGGGAACATCTGTTCAATGGCCGCTGGATCAGCGGTCCGGGTACCTATCAGCGCTGGGTGGGAGGTGATATTCTTTCCATAAGGATCGGCACGAGCAGCGAGCAGGGTACAACGACTACTTCCACGTATCCCCTGCCGCAGGATTATGCGGTTAATTTGATTAAGGTTCAGGGTGATCTGGGCCTGACGGGGAGTACGACGGGACAGGTATTGAAATCCCGCCGGATGGTGGAGGACCTGTTGGACAACTCGGAAGATCCGGGGGGGGAACAGTTTAACGGGCTATACAGCGAGGCGAGTATTTATGTGCTTTCGGTGGCGGGGGCGCTGGGAGACGTGGATGTTTCAGAACAGAATGTATTTTCGATTGTCATCAATGATGATAAGAGCCGGGCGATTGATCAGTATGACGGGGTGGTTGGGGCGGTACAAATCGGTGGTGATTTATTCCGGATAGATTTGGGGGACGGAATTCCAGCGCCGGGATCAGGTTACACGGCCCAAAGTGGAATCTTTGTTACAGGCGAAATCGGTACAGTGGTGATTGACGGGGCGGGGCGAGACCTTGGCGGGCCGCTGTTTGCCGGAACAGGGATTACCAAGATCGAGGTGAAAAACGGGGCCCGGATTACCGGTTATAACGGCAGGGGGGGGACGGGAGAGAGGGTGCGAGGTTCATTTTCGATTAACCCCACGATCAATATAAGTAATTCTTTTGATGATTTCTTTCTTGAAGATGATCTGACAACGATAACAGGAGCGATTGGTATTATTTCGGTGACGGGGGTCGATTCTGAAATTAACGGAGCCAAAATTGTATCATCGGGGATAAGCAGCCTGAAGGTAACGGGGGTAGCAGCAGGGATATTCGATTCGAGGATATATGTTCGAGGATATGGATCTAATTCCGGTTATATTAATGAATTATATGTTAGCGGTGAAGGGATTCATAACACCTTGATACAGACAACCCGGGAGTTGGGGCGATTTACCATAGCGCCGGGCGGTACTCTGGAGGATAGTGAGATTCGGGGTGAATATCATGTGGGTACCATTACGGTGCCGGAAATAAACAGTACCGATATCGACGCCATAAATAAACTGGACAGGATATCGGTCAGCGGGAATATATTTGATCTGGCCATCGAGACAGGGGAACTGGGCTATCTGCAGGGGGCGGAAATATTGGGTTCGGCGATTTTTGTAGCCGGCCCGGTAGGGCAAATTCAAACCCGGAAAGATTTGATAAGCACAATCGTGCTAACCGGACCCCGTGCTGATCTGAAATACATGATGGTGGGTGGTAACTTCGGTACGCCGACGGGCGGGCTGTTATCGGTGGACGGCAAGGTGGGAATGATTTATGTGAGCGGGGATTTCCAGGCGGAGATGCTTTTAAACTGGGCAGAGGCAAGTCCGCAGTATCCGGAAGGATATCAGAAATACGATTATAGCGGAAATGAGCTGAACTACCTGATGGTAGGGGGGCGGATGATCGGGTTTGGTGATATCGGCGGCGATGTGGGTACGATTTCGACGCGGGGGGATCTGGGTACGCTGGACAGTGAACTGCATGTACATGGAGATTTGCAGAGTCTGCAGATAATAGGCATCGGTCAATCTGCCAATCTGCGCAGCGATTTGACGGTTGACGGAAATCTGGGCTCGGTAATGGTGTTTGGGTCCGTGCTGGGGGATATAACAGTAGAGGATAATTTCGGGTCACTGCTGCTATTAGGGCAAGGAACACAACGGGCCAATCTGGTTGGTGATGTGACGGTGGGTGGTAATTTCAGGACATTGATAATCATCAACGGGGATCAACTAGGCGATATGACCGTGGAAGGTACGGGGCCTATGACGATAATTCGTGGATCGGATATCGCAGGAACCACTATCGTTGGTGGAGGGGCTGGTTTTACAATTGATGGCTCGATCACTTCCAACGGCAGATATTTCTCCACGGGGAGCGTGGCGTCACTGCATATCAAAGGCGGTATTGAGGAAGGGGGCGTGTTATTTGTCGATGGAGACCTGGATCAATTGATAGTAGATGGAAGCATTGAAGGACTGGTCCATGTCACCGGTAGTATAGGTCAACTGCAAACGGCTAATATGGGCCTGGTAGAGGGTGGTATAGCCCCTACAGTAACAGCGGCCGGCGATATCGACATAGTTAACATAAGCCAGAGAATAGAAGATGGGTATGTTCTGGCGGGATTCGATCCGGGAGTAGGGTCAATAGTTGCAGGAATAATGGATGGGTCGATTACAGAAACAGATATGGACCAGCCGCAAAACATAATTGCTTTATATGAGGAATTGAGTGTTGACGGGACGGCGATAGATCCGAAAGAAAAAGCCCTGACAGGTAATATGCAATCGGTCAAGGTTAACCTGCTTTACAATTCGGTGATAGCGGCAGGGGTTAGTCCCGGCAGTAACGCTATATTCGGCGATCTGGACGGTTCAGATAGTGCTGGTCCGGGGCTGAGCAGCATCGGATCGGTAAATATAGGAGCCATTCTGGATAAAGATAGTCCGTTCGGGATATTCGCGGATACGGCAATCAGATCATTAATAATAGGCGGGGCGTATATACCTATTCCGGTTATGCAGTCAGGTGGATTTCATGCCTGGACTATGGCGTCAATTGGACATGGTGATATCGATGGATTTCTCTTCGAACCGGGCAGGACATTTCAAATGCGGTTACAAGACAGCGAAGGGAAAGAGGTCAGAGTAATAGCGATGATGGCCGGGGCCGGGATGGGGCAAATTCTGCCGCGTGAGGACGGTACAGGCATCGAAGCTATTCAGTTGATGAATACGACCAGTCAGACAACCGTACAGGTTCTGGCTCTGGGGGCGGGGACGTTAGAGGTGGATCAACTGTTCAACGGCGATGATGAGAGTCTCAATATGTTGATGATCGATGGGGTAATAACGGACGGTACCGGAGAGGGGATGCTGGATATTGGGGGATCAATCAATACCATGATGCTGGGAGGTATAGGGCCAAACACCGAGGCTGCAATCGGCGGGAATGTGCGAATGGCAAACATAGGGGTTATGAACGGTCCATCGACAATAACAATCGAGGGAACAGTGGGCCAATTTCGAGCCCAGACAATAGGCTCCGAGGTAATGTTCAGTGCGGGGAATATCGACAATTTATTTGTGATGGGGGACATGGACGGGCAACTGTTGAGCGAGGGGGAAAAGCTTACCAGTGCGATCATTATGGGTGACATGGACGGGGTGCTCAGCAGTGAAGGCGCTATAGATCGGGTGCGAGTGAGTGGAACCGTCTCCGGTGGAATCAGAGCGGGGGGAAACCTGGGTACCTTTACCGCGGGTAAGATGTATGCGGGTACGGCAGCAGCGGGAGGAAACTTTAATCAGATTCAGATACTGGGTGATGTTAAGTTCAGTACCTTGGCGGCCGGTCTTGATATTGGGCCAAGCGGGGACGCCTTCAATCTTGACGATGTGATTTCGGGAAGAGGTGATCTGGGTCGAGTGCTCATCCTGGGGAATTTTGTAGAGTCCAACCTGGCCGCAGGAGTGGGGCCGGGTGAAGATGCAATGTTTGGAACCGGTGACGATCCACTACAGGAAAGAGCGGCGGATAACGTGGCGGCTCCGCAGGTTGTGGGAGTTAGTCTGGATTATACATCAGGTGGCAATGATTTTGACGCTATCAATGTGCAGTTCCGTACGTTCTCACAGGGACGTTCTTCAAACATCGGTACAGTACAGATATTTGGCAATGTTTCCGGCTCGGATAATCCCAACGAACAGTTTGCTATTGTCGCGGCGGGAAAAATAGGTTCGGTTACAGCACGGCAACAGGTATTCAGTGGCATCGATAATGTGGTGCGCATGACCGTAAATAGCAAGGATGTTAAGGCTTCTTCGATTGAAGCTGATATTGAGAGTCTGACAGAAGCGCTAAACAGTGCGTTTATAATCCAGACAGACGGCCCGGATCATCAGTTTGCCAGTTTGAATGAGATTTGGGCCGGTGGTGCGGATGATACCGTAATTTTTGGGGAGGATGTATGGGTAGAATTTAATCCGGATACGAATACGGCCTCTTTTCACAAAAGCAGTGGTTTTTTGAATGAGGCCACAGGTACGAATTACTACAAGATTATATTAGATGCCGAGCAAGTGGAAAATCGACAGGGCGTATTTCTGGACGGTGAGTACGCTGGCAAATGGCCCAGCGGAGACGGGATTCCGGGAAACGGGAACTTTGAATATGTCTTTGCGGTAGGTGACATAGGCGGCTCAGATGCAACTGCCTTTACGCCCTTCGAGAATAATTTTCCTGTCAATGTTAACTGGATTTATGAGAGCAATCTTGGTACTGATAATCTGCAGGTGTATGGTGTGGATGCGGCTCTGGACAAAGATGTTTATCGCTACAACGATCTGGAGAAAGGACAGATATTAAATATTGATTTGTCAAATTTGGCCGCGAGTTCGGGATATAGCAATAACTGGTTCACTCGTTATAATATGTATATGCAGGTGGCGCAGATAAAGCCCAGCAACCTGGTCGAAGAGCCCTCAATGAATGCATTTGAAGACCTAGGCCAGGATGATCTGGATCCGGCTCGGGATCTGGTGGTGCCGAATCTGGATGAACTGGCTTACAGTCAGGGTGCTTTCTTCGGGTATGACGGACAAGGTCAGCAATTTTATAGATTTGATCAGTTAGATTTGAGTGTAACGCTGCTGGAGAGTGATTTAGACACACTCAACGCCCTACCAGAAGTGGTTATGGTGGGTGGCAATATTGAACAATTGTGGGGTTTGACGGGTCATGCTGGTGATTCACTGTGGGCAATAGCGGAATTTTCTGAGAACGGTCAGGTACGTGAGTCGCTGGTGTTGATCGAAAATATAGCCGGCTCGTCAGGTATGGAGCCGAGGGTTAAGGTTGCGGATTATGATCTAAGTGATGCCTTCACCGAGATTACCGCGCTGGCTGAATTCGAAGGTGAAGTTTATGGTATCGACAATGCCTCTAATACTCTGGTGAAAATTGGTTCCGATCCGGAAGCAGTGAATTACGGAGTGCCCACGGCCGTAGGCGGAGGGCCGGGTAATCTGGGTAACGGGGATTTACACTTTGTCGGATTGGATATAAGTCCGGACGGGCAGGGGCTTTTGGGGCTGCACGATCAATCGGGACTGGAATTTAACACGCTCCTGACCGATGGGTTGTATCAGATCGATCCAGTCACAGGTCAAGCGGAACTCTGGCAGGAATTTTACTCATCTGATGCCGAACGGGGAGGAATTGCGGTGGAGCCGGAGGGTGTGATTTTGATGTCACTACCTCTGCGCAGCAGTCCTATTGGGGACACGGTAAGAATAAGCGCCAATGAGGAAAGCGTCGAACATGTGTTAGGCGGACCAGGTGCGGCAGAGATAGGGGGCGGGTTATATGCTACGGTTTATTCGGATCCGAATTATGTCAATCCGGTTTCAGGTGATACTCTGCTGGAAAACGCCCTGCAACAGGAATTTATAGACGGCGGATTTTATTATGTATTGGAAGTAGAATATAATACGCTGCTGGATGATGTTTCAGTGAGGATTTCCGATATCGATTGGCTTAATGAGCTGGAATTGGGGGATATAGTTTCGGTGATTACCGACGATCCGAATGTCGTAACTACCTCTGTTGGACGTGAATTTAATTTTGACACATTAGAAGATGAACAATATATCCAGTTGGACATTAGTGCCCGAGATGGTGATGGAAATGTGAAGGTGTATTTCGCGGGCACCTCCGCTGTCAGTGAGATGAGCGGGGCAGATCTGGAACTGGGTGGTAAGGTACGAGGGGAAAATACGCGGCGGGACCTGGACGTGACACGTGATATGATTCTGCCTAATCTGGATGAGATTACTATTGCGTCAAAAATTCTGGCAACAAGAAAAACTGTGGAACTGACCGATGAGTTAATAGATGCCCTTTCGGAGGATTTGGTGGAGAGGTTGGAATATGAGGTAAGTGATGACGAGATCACTGAAGTTGATGACGAGCTAAACGGCCTGGAGAACATGGCACAATTAATGAATGATTTCAATGACGGACAAACGTTGTACGAATACGATACGGTGGGTTATGATTCCCACCAGGAGATATTCGCACTGATAAGCTCTGATCGCTATGATGCTATACCCATTACGGTGACGGATCCGAATAATGCCCTGCAAGAGGTACCCCTGAGTCTTGATGTGCTAACGGCAATTTATCAACAGACAGTTGATTCTGCAATTACCTTTGAGGATATTCGCGGTTTGGAGTTCGGCCGGGAGGATGCGGAAACGGGAAATATTGAATTCTGGGCGGTTGTTTCCTTCACGCGTCTTGTCGATCCTGGTACGGGACTTACCACCAGCCATGAAAGCCTGCTGAAAATAGGTAATATTTTGAATCCGGCAGAAGATACAATATCGCTTTCAGTTAATGATTTGTCAGGTGCAGGATTTAACCAGGTTACGGAACTGGCATATGGTTTAATGCCGGGTGCAGATCCAGACAACGGAACACTCTACGGTTATGATGCAGATACGCAGACACTAATCACATTTGACTCCAATGTGTGGGTGCGTAATTCGGGGGAGGGGCTGGACTTAAATGCCAATTTCGGTAAGGCGATCCCGTTGGGTGGGCCGGATGAGATCGGTAATTTGGCCCGAAGTTCCAGTCAGCCCATTAACATCGTGGCGATGGATTTTGATATGCAGGGCCGATTGCTGGCGGTAGAAGATAATCTGCACGCCTTGGTCGAGCTAAGCACGGATACTATAGGTTTGGCGGACCATGACCGATTGGATCTGTTACAGATATTACCTTCGGAAAATGTTTATCAAACCTTGAGTTTCGACAGCAGCGGTCATACAAGTAATGGATTTCTGGCTCGCCTCGTTGACGGTAGCCCAATCCATGATGAGATGACAGTAAGCGCAGAGGTGACAGGCGATGTCTTCCAGGGATCAACTCCCCACATATTCGGTTCGGCAAGTCCCACGACTATAAATACCGGCAATGGTTCGTTAACAATAAGCAGTACCTGGGGCAATACATTAAGTGAAGTTGCCTCGGAGGGCGGTTTTTATCGTTTTCAGATTAATTATAGCACCGGTCAGGGCGAAATGCTGTTGAACATAAACAATATTGACTGGATCGGTGGACAGGGGGATATCGATTCGGTCTTTACCAGCGATGAAGAAGAGGTTAATGTCAGGGTGGCCAATTTTGACAGCGACTCGCTGACACTGCTGATCGATAGCGGCATTTATACCGGAGGCCAGCGGTCAGTTACCGTTTATATGGGCTCTACGAGTGATCTGCAGATTCCCGCCACTGTACAATATTCTACGATGGTAGTGGGAGGGCAGGAGATTTTATCCCAGGATGGGACTACAAATCTTTCAGTGCAAATCCCCGAAGACGGTGACTATCTGATAGAAATCGGCAGCTACTTCAGCTCCAGTTGGTCGATAGATTATATGTTGGATGTAATGCTGTTTGACGACGGCAATGGTGATTTTGGGATAAGCCAAACACCGAGCGGATTTATCTATGATCAGATTGTTCCTAATAATCAGCCGGTAAATCTTATGCCAGGCAGTCCTGATTTAGTACAGGATACGTACTATCCTGATCTATATACCACCACTAATCAGGATTGGCCCAGTACGATCAGTGGCACATTGCTGAGGCCGGGCCAGGCCGGGGAAGTGGTTATCGATAGTGAACTGGCCATGTTACTGGATTATGATATTTACACCTTCCAGTTGCTGGAAGGACAATCGATTCTGATTGAACTCAACGCGGAAACGTTATTTGGACGCGACGATGTCGAAATTGTTGTGGGTATCTATAATGGTGATCTGGAGTCTATTACCACGATAGGAAGCGGTACGGAATCCGATGATGTGGCTTCTTCGGAAGCAGTTGACCCAAAATATGAGGCTCAGGCTATTCATACCATGCCCAATCATCAGGCCATCATAATCGATCCGACTGACGCTGAGGGAATGATGACATATTATGTCGTGGTCAGTGGTTATTCTAACGGGGTGGTTAATCTGTCTGAGGAAATTCTGAACGAGGAAATTCCCTACCGCTTGACAATCAGCACAACCGAAGCGGAACCTATCGAAACACCTGCCTCGCAGTTGGTTTGGCTGTCGTTTGGTGATTCGCGCACAGGAGAAAACGCCCGAGCAGATTATTTAGTCGAAGCAGGTGATGGGCAGTGGCCAGCAGAGGTGGCGGAACGGCCGCCGTTTTACGCATCAGATTTCAATTTGCCGGAATCTATGCGTGATGATATAATAGAAGCTATAGCAGCCCGAGTTGAGGAGATTTATAGAGATGCAGGATTGAGCGCAGCCGAGATTGAATTTACAACGGAAAAACCCACTGGAGGTTTGGTTTATTCAACAGTGGTTATTGGTGGCCGGCTGCCTGAAATCGAACTTGCCGGCTTTGCCGAGACTGTAGATCGAGGTAATTCTAACCGTACAGACATGGCTGTGGTTCTAAGTGAGGAAATTGGACTGAGTTCTTTGCAGTTGCTCTCGGATGATTTACAGGTACGTTTTGATCAGGTTGTTACCATGGTGGCTAATACATCGGCCCATGAGTTAGGACATATTCTGGGTCTGGAGCACGCTACCGAGGTTTTAACAGATGAACCTAACAACTTGATGGGTTATAATGATGACCTGGTACCTCAGGAACTGGAGATGCGGAATAGTTTTGCAGATTTTGCCGAGGCAAACTATTCTTCACATATTGGACAAAGGATAGGTTTTTCCAATGAAATTGATATGCTTTTGCGAGTAATCGGCTCTGGAACGGTCATGGGAGCTTGATAACAAGGGATAATAGTGAGAGGGATTTAAATGACTGAAGGCAAAAAAGAGAATCGGGCAGGAGTAATTGTCCTGGGGATTGTCTATGGGGTGGCGGTGTTGAGTCTGATATTAAATCGCGTATTTCATATCAGGGGCGAAACAACACTGGCTGCTGCTGAGGCATTGACTTTCTCTATATTTATCGTAGCTGTCTCGATTGGGGCGGTGGGGACCGGCCTTTTAATGCTGGTATATATTGCGCAAATTCGAGCCAATAATATGTCCTTGTTGGAAGATTTCCGGCGTCTTATATCTGGCCAAAAGAATACCGAGGCCATTTTGACCCAGATCAGTGAGAGCCTGCTGCTTAGCGATGCGATCAAATCAGTAGCATTCCGGGAGAACGATAAGTCTGTGTTGATGGAGGCGATTAAACAGGACATTCAAAGAGGCATGTGGGAATCGGCAGAATTGCTTTTAGGGGAACTGGAACGGCGCTTTGGGCGCCGCCAGGAATCAATGCAATTACGAGATCAATTAAGTCATTCTCGTAATGTTTCACTTCAGGAAAAATTGGAGGGGGGGATAAAAAATATCAAATCCTTATGGATGATCCACAGGTATGAAGAGGCCCAAAAAGAAGTAGATAAACTGCTGCAACTATATCCCAATAACGAAGAAGTACAAAAGTGTAAAGGTCAAACTGAACAGCGCCGGGAGGAGCAAAAAAGAAGATTAATGGAACGCTGGGATGCGGCAGTAAAAAACAATGATGTGGAACAGGGGGTAGAAATTCTCAAGTTGCTGGATGATTATCTCACCAGTGAAGAGGCGGCTGTTTTGGAAGAATCCGCCCGGGGAATATTCAGAGCCAAATTGCATAACATGGGGGTACAGTTCTCACTGTTTGTAACAGAGAAGAAATGGTCTCAGGCCCTTAAGGTGGGAAATCAGATTGTCACTGAATTTCCCAACAGCCAAATGGCACAAGAAGTGCGGGAAAAAATAGATATTCTCAAACAGCGGGCCCAACATTTATCATCCGGACAATCTGAATAAGATCTGAAAAGATATAAATTGGGTCGTATTTTTTTAATCGGTCAATTTAATTACGTTGTGCTATTTGACATAAAGTATTTAATTGCAAAGGGATAGAGATTATGGGACTTAGCCGGGCCGGGCAAAGGGCTGAAGGGTTAAATTTACTTGACATATATCTTAAAATTGGTATAATTGGGATAACTGTGAATAGGTTCATTCTGTTCTCAGATATGTATTTTGCAAAGAGTGAGAGAGATACGGTGAGAGATTAGAGAGATACAGGGAGAGGAGAAATAGTGATGAGGGTTTTATCCGCTATTTTTATTGTGGTTGGTTTATCAGTTTGTTTCCATATCGGTTCTGCTAGTGCGTCCACAAATATAGTACAGAGTAAGGACTTCAGTGGAATACCCAGCCTTACCAGAACTCTGAACTTCAAGAAGTTTGATAATCTGGATGGCACTTTGACACTGCAGTCGATTCAGGTACTTCTGGAACTGGAAGTTTCGGGTGGGTCCATGATACTTGACAATGATGGTGTGGATCCCGCGGCGGGAACATTTGAATTCGGAGCTAAAGGCATCATTTCCTCCACTGATGTATCTCTGCTAGATGATTCCATAGATCCAGTGACAGGCGTAGTTGAAGCAATGCATAGCGGCACATTCAGTTTGACCGGTAATCAGGGTGATGGTCAAACGGATTTTGATCCTACAAATCCGGACGGCATGCAGTATTACGGCAGTGTTGAATTTGATTCGGATGCCGGTTTTATTACTCAACTTGTTTTCAGTGATTATATAGGAACAGGCACTTTTGACATCGAAGTTGGCGTGACACAATGGCAGGATTTCGGCGGCATAAGTGGTATCGAATGGGCTATCGCACCGGTGTCTGCTGCAGGTAAGGTAGAGGTAATTTACAACTATGTACCTGAGCCCGCGACGATGGCATTTTTATCTATCGGGCTGCTAATTTGCCGCCGTCGCCACTTGAGGCCAAGTTAGCCATTTTTTCAGCCCCAAAAGCCCCTATCTGAGACGGGGCTTTTTTTTTGCGCCGGGCTGTAGAGAGGCCGTTTTTTGGTTGACAATATGGGCAAGTTATTTATAATAAAAGTATATTGCGTAGTGTAATTAAATACTTTTCCATAAACGCCTTATGGAACGCGGTAATGATCCTGCCTTCAAAAAACCCTCAGGCATGCTGGAGTTATAATATGAGCATAAGACGAACATTTCATGGCCAGATTGAATGCTATCATATAGATAATTCAAGAAAAGTTATACATACAGGGCGTATTAGAATTTTAATTATTTGGACCTTGTTATTGACCCTAGCAGTGGCCCTGGCATCGGTTCAGGCTCAGACAACCGAGGAAGGGAAGGATAAGCAAGAACAGATTGTCTATCACTGGGGTGAGCTTATGCACTATGCCACAATAGCTAATTTTGAACTGGCTAAGGGGCATGGAGAAAAGCTACTGGAGCTGAATCCAGATCCTGTACTGTTGCTAAATCTGGCTGAGAGCGATCAATATGCTCCCAGTTATCGCAATCTTTGGTTAATGCAGCAAAACACACCCTTGAAAGATGTGGTCACGAAGATATTGAACCTAGTCGAAAAAGGCAGACACGAACGTCGCACCGATCCCCAGCGAATCAGGGATGAACTGAAAAGACTCTCGGGCACAACCCGGGGGCGAATGTTGGCCATTTCCAGACTGAAAGATTCAGGTGAATGGGCAGTTCCGTTTTTCATCGAAGCCTTATGTGATCCAACCCGTAATGCGGAGTATTCTATTCTCCGCTGGGCTCTACCTAAACTTGGTCAAGTGGCTGTGAATCCCTTAGTAATGGCGTTGCAGAAATGTCAGAATTTAAACACCAGAATAATTATACTGTATGCTTTGGGTGAGATTGGAGATAAAAATGCTCTTCCTTATATCCAACAATTGGCAGAGGATCCTAAAGTGTCGCTGGAATTGAAGAACGCGGCACTAAGTACCATACAAAAAATTGATCCTATTAAAGGGGCAGGGGGGATGACAGCGGCTATGCTTTTTGAAAATCTGGCTCTGGATTATTACAACCATCTGCCCAGTCTGGAAGTTCCCGCTGATCAGGATCTGGGTAATATCTGGTTCTGGGATCATGATAATGGTTTAATAATGGAGCAGGTTCCGCGCGGAGCCTTTGATGAACTAATGACAATGCGCTGCAGTGAACAGGCAGTGAGCCTGGATCCAAGGCGGGCCGATGCGATATCGCTATGGCTTTCGGGATTTTTCCGCCTGGAAGATGAAGGCTACAAACAACCGAAATATTTCGGTCCTGATCACCCAGATGCCAGTACTTATGCCCTGACTACAGGACCGGAATATTTACATCGAGTTTTAGCACGTGCTTTGGAAAACCATAATCGCCCGGTAGCTCTATCTGCTATTCGTATCCTGCAGCGAAATGCCGGTCAGCAGTCGTTACTTTTCACCTTAAACAGTCGACAGCCACTGATAGATTCGTTGAGTTTCCCGGATCGCGAGGTACGTTTCAGTGCTGCTTTAGCAGTCGGCGGTGTGCTTCCCAAAAATGATTTCATTAATAGTGAATTAACCGTTCCGACTCTTGCCGAGGCTCTTCGACAAAAAGGACAACGTTATGCCCTGGTGGCCAGTGACAACCAGGAGCAACGAAACCAACTGGCAGCCCAGCTACGAGAATCGGGAGCTTTTGCAGAAGTTATCGGGGATCAGTTTTTCTCGGTGGCGGTTGAATCGGCCAGAAAGATTCCCAGTCTCGATTTAATCGTACTAACACCGGACGTTAAGCACCCCAATCTTGATGAAGTCATGACGCTAATAAAGAGCAATCCTCGTTTGACTTTTTGTCCTATGCTTATTGTTGCCAAACCTGAAGCAGTATCTTTGCTGCGGAAGTATCAGGAAAAAAATTCATTTGCAGAGGTGATACCGGATACCCTTACGGTGGAACAAAAATTGGAAGTCGCAAATAATATTCTTTACCGTAATCACGCTCGACCATTTGCTTCTGATCTGGCTGATTCATATGCCACTCAAGCAGCTATGGTCCTGCAACAGTTAGCAGTTGCCGGCAATAAAGTTCTGCCACTCAAGCCGGCTGAAGGAGCCTTAATTGAGGCTCTGGGTGATACGCGCAAGGTTATCCAAAACAATGCGATTATAACATTGGCTCGGATGGATTCTTACGAGGCCCAAAGAGCATTGGCGGAGCTGGCCTTGGATGAAACCGCAGATATGACCGTTCGCCTGCATACATTCCGCAATCTGGCGGTATCTGCCAAAAACTTTGGTAACCTTTTATTGTCCGAACAGGTAGATGCTATTTATACCCGTCTGGTCAGTTCACTCGAAGCGGATCCCGAACTGCGAAATCTGGCGGCCGAGGCATACGGATCATTGAACCTGCCCAGTGCTAAAATAAGTGAACTTATAATCAGTCAAATCAGTAATTCCGGTTACGGTCAATAAAATGGCTAATTAAACAGAGTATTCCAGGTAAATTGTCAGGGAGGCGCAGGGTTATGTCTAACATACGCTCATATTTCCATGCCTTAACAATGGGATTGATCGTGACATTTTTGGTCAGTTGTGCTGGTCGATATACTGAGCACGTAGATAAGCACCAGGGAATACCAATTATTTTTGATACAGATATAGGTACGGATATCGATGATGCAGGGGCGCTGGCGATTTTGCATGTGATGGCTGATAGAGGTCAGGCAAGGATACTGGCTACCATCAGTGCCAATCGAAATCCCTGGAGCGCAGCGGCCATCGATGTTATTAACACTTATTATGGGCGCGGTGATTTAGCAATCGGCTCTTCAAAAACGGGACCAAACCCAGAAAAATGGTATCATGACAGTGTGCCCGAATTTCCCCATGACTTAAAAAGTGGAGATGATGCTCCGGATGCTGTTGCCCTGTACCGCAGGATCCTGGCCGGACAACCTGATAACAGCGTGGTTATCGTGGTGGTAGGCTGGCTGACGAATATGGCCGAATTGCTCAACAGCAAACCGGACAAATACAGCCCCTTAGACGGCAGGGAACTGGTTAAGGCCAAGGTCAAAGAGCTGGTGTCCATGGGAGGTGTGTGGCCCAACACCAAAAAATTGGGAGATTATAATTTTCGTATGGACGGATCGGCAGCGCATAAGGTGATAAGTGATTGGCCGGGAAAGATTATGTTCACCGGATTGGGTAAGGATGTTATGACTGGCAGACGACTGGTAAATGAAGGATTGAAAGACAATCCTGTTTCGGATTTTTATATAAATTTCTTTAAGGACCAAAAAGTAAACGAAAGGCCAAGTTGGGATCAGATTGCGGTCTTATATGCTGTGCGTGGTCTTTCTGAATATTTCACTGCAGTTTCCCAAGGTCACAGTATTAGCAAAAAGGACGGTAGTAATGAATGGGTATCCGGTCCTGTCTCGAACCATAGCTATCTGGTTCATAAAATGCCCCAAGGCCAATTGGCTACAGTAATCGAAGATTTGATGCTGATACCACCTGCTCATGAAACTAGATAATTCAGTTGTCTAAATAGCACTATTTTTAATCCGTCAGAGACCTTGTCAGGGTAAATGTTAACATTCCTTTTCGTCCGTGAAGTAGGTGTTATAGTTGCCAGGGAGTCCTTATAAAAAAGTTAACTTTTTGGCGAGTCCCATGTTGTTTACCAAATGGTACACAGTTTGGTACACACTTGGCCTATAAATGCCCAAAAAAAAGGGACTCGCATTAATAACGTAAGTCCCTTACTGTCAACAACTAGCGGGGGCAGGATTCGAACCTGCGACCTCCGGGTTATGAGTTATTTAAGGGCCAAAATCGTAACTTTTTGCCTTACCCGGATTTACACTTAACTCTCTATGCCACAAAGAGCAACGTTAAATGCGCATATTACGCATATTAAGCATGATGTGCGCGATTTGTTCACAATTTGTTCACAGTTGAACAACACATATCATGCTACCACATCAACTATAAACGATCTGAAAAAAAATGCAATTGTAATCTACTGATTCTGATCATTATGTGAGACCAACGGATTCAGTGTCCGTTGCTCTTTAAATCTTCGTTATTGAACCAAAAATCAATGCTCAACTATGATACTTTACTGCCACAATCACCACAATAATTTGCACTGCCAATCAACCGGTGGTCACACACAGGACATTTTCTGGCGAAGCCAAAAACTTTGTTGCTACCGTTTCTGGGACTTACCAGCAGGATCAATAAAACAAGAATGATGGTGACAGCCGTGCCGGTAAGAAAATGTTCTCTGACCCAATTTGCTTTCTGTTCGATTCCCTTTTCAGCCAACCAATTTGCTATCAACAGGATATTGCCAGCAAGAAGGATTAGCCCGATCAACGAGATCACAACAATTTTTCGAATTCCTAAGCTCATAATTTGTCCTTTCTAAAAAAACATTTTTCTCTTCCAAATTAGCGACATAAAGTCAGCGAGCGCAAGAGAAAAAATGCTGTTTCAGGGCTAAAATTTTATCTGATGATGCTAAGTTCTTGTAAAAAAGGAAGTTATCTTGATAAACAAAATAAAAATTTCTTGACAACAGATTGTATCAGTTTAGAATAAATCGCAATTAACCGGAACAATTTAGCTTAGTTTTATTCTCAAGGAGAATAATTGATGGGTAAGGAACCTGATTCGATCATGACCGTTGAAGAGGTCGCCAAATACCTCAAGATACCAAAGTCTACCGTCTACATACTTGCACAAGAAGGAAAACTTCCATGTCAGAAAGTCGGAAGGCATTGGAGGTTTCGGAAAGATACTATCGATAAATGGCTGGATTCACAGAAAGACGACTAATACTTATCCCTAATAACGAGGAAGTTGAATATGGATGTGTTCAAACTCAGAAATGAATTGATACAAGATTACGAAAGCTATGTTAATAGCTTCATAAACATTAGAGATGAACGGATCAAAAATAAAGTTCAAGAAGAATTCAACCAAGGGCTGCTTTGGCCCGAACCACTCATTCAATTGAATCCTTCATTCGCAAAAGGTAAGTGGGTTGATGAGCTTATTGAAGAAGGAATACTTCATCCTGAATGCGGCGGGATATTTCGTTTAAAAGGCGATAGGGAAGACAAATCCTTAAGAACCCATAAACATCAAGAAGACGCCATCCGTGTCGCATGTGCAGGCGAGAACTACATTCTTACAACCGGCACGGGTTCTGGCAAGAGTCTTTCCTATATCATTCCAATTGTTGACAGAGTGTTGCGACAGGGAAGTAGAAATGGGATCAAAGCAATTGTGGTTTATCCCATGAACGCTTTGGCTAACAGCCAGCATGGTGAATTGAGCAAGTTTCTTAAACTGGGGTTTTCAGAAAACAAAGAACCGGTTACTTTTGGGAGGTATACCGGCCAGGAATCCAAAGAGGAAAGGGAATATCTTCAGAATAATCCACCTGATATTCTGCTGACAAACTATATGATGCTTGAGCTTATTTTAACGAGAACGAATGATAAGAGTATCATCAGCGCTGCGCACAATTTGGAATTCTTGGTGCTTGACGAATTACATACCTACCGAGGCCGCCAGGGAGCTGATGTTGCGATGTTGATCCGCAGGCTTAAAGACACGTTGGCTTCGGAGCAAATTCAGTGTGTAGGCACAAGTGCAACTTTGGCGGGTCCAGGGACATATAATGAACAACAGCAAGAAATAGCTGATATGGCTACTAACTTTTTTGGAACTGACTTTAAGCCCGAGAATATTATAGGTGAAACTCTAACAAAGGTGACTGTTGAATGCGATATAGATGAAGTTGATTTCCAGACAAAGCTCAAGGATGCTGTACAAAACAGTTCTTTCGATGCCATAGCTTTTGCTGATTTTGCATCGAATCCTCTTGCAATCTGGATCGAAAATATATTTGGTGTCAAATACTCAGAAGAGTCTGATAGATTAGAAAGAGCAAAGCCACAAACGATTTATGGTGACAATGGGGCTGCGATGGCACTAAGTCAAATCACAGCTCTTGATTTGGACTTATGTGCCAAGAAAGTCAGGGAAAGCCTTCTTGCGGGATACAGAATTAAGAATCCTGATAACCTTTTCCCTGTGTTTGCATTCAAATTACATCAGTTTGTAAGCAGGGGTGACACTGTATATGCTTCAATCGCAGATGTAAATGAGAGGTATATAACTGTACATGGCCAAAAATATGTTCCGGGAGATAGAGAAAAGATACTATTGCCTTTGGTTTTTTGCAGGGAATGTGGCCAGGAGTTTTATGCGGTAAGATGTAATCAGGACAAAGACACGGGGCAGAGTAGTTTTGAGCCAAGAAATGTAAATGACCGCTTCTCTGATCAAGGCAGTGAACCTGGCTTTCTATATTTGAGTGCAGAAAAACCTTGGCCCGATGACCGGGCGGAAATGGTATCAAGAGTGCCGGATGCCTGGCTAGAGGAGAAAAATGGAGTCACGAGAATTCGTTCAAATAGAGTAAAGCATTTACCTAATAACATATATGTTACTTCAAATGGCAAACAATGCCCACCTGAAGAAAACGGCCAAAAATTGGCATATGTGCCTGAGCGTTTCCGATTCTGCCCACATTGTGGTGTTGCTTATGGTTCATGGTCAAGATCTGACTTTGGAAAAGTAGGAACTCTCGGTTCAGAAGGCAGGAGTACAGCAACTACCATAATGAGTTTATCTTCAGTAAGACAACTTCGCACAGAGGAAACCATTAACCCAAAAGCAAGAAAACTTTTGAGCTTTACGGATAATAGACAAGATGCTTCTCTTCAAGCAGGCCATTTTAACGATTTTGTTGAAATAGGGCTTTTGAGATCTGCTATTTACAAAGCGGCTGCTGACTCTGGCGTTGATGGCTTGAGAGACGATGAATTAACACAGAAGATTTTCCGGGTTCTACATAATATTGAGAGATTTAGCATTGCCAATTATGCACAGGATCCAACAGTTAAATATCGCCAGAAAGATGACACAGAAAAAACCTTTCGTGATGTCATAGGTTATCGTATATATAGAGATCTTCAGCGCGGATGGAGAATTACCGCCCCAAATCTTGAGCAATGTGGCCTACTTAATATTGAATATCTGTCTTTGGATGAGTTGTGCCGTGCAAACCAAGATTGGGAGGATCTACATCCGGCACTATCTACAGCAGACGCCGGTATTCGTAAAAAAGTTGTTCAAACATTACTCGATTATATGAGAAGAGGGCTTGCTATTCTTGTTGAATATTTAGACTTTGAATTTCATGAGAGATTAAAACTTAGATGTAACCAATGGCTTAAGGAACCATGGAATATTGATGAAGATGAAAAGCTGGAAAAGGCCACAATCTTATATCCTTGTTCAAGACCTCAAAAATCTGCCCCCGATAGTGTGTATTTATCATCACGAGGCGGTTTTGGACAGTATCTTGGAGCTGCTGGAACTTTCCCAAATTATAGTGCCAAGCTGACTCTTGAGGATAAACAGAAAATTATCCTGGATATTCTTAAAACGTTAAGACTGGCAGGTATTGTTGCTGCTGTGAGTAATATCGATATTGATGGCAAGGTGCCTGGATACCAGATAAAGGCTGGAGCTATGATATGGAAGTCTGGTGATGGCACCAGAACTTTTCATGATCCGATTTCTGTGCCAAATGAATCTGAACTCAAAGCAGAGCCTAATAACTTCTTTGTAGATTATTATAAAAACACCGCATTGCAAACGGTAGGCATATTTGCCAAAGAACATACAGCTCAGGTGGCTGCAGAACTTCGAATTGAAAGAGAGAATGCCTTCCGTACAGCAGAGTTGCCAATTCTTTACTGTTCTCCGACCATGGAGTTAGGCGTAGACATCTCTGAACTAAATGTTGTTAATATGCGAAATATACCTCCTACGCCGGCAAACTATGCTCAAAGAAGCGGTCGTGCTGGTAGAGGCGGTCAGCCTGCTCTTGTATTTGCGTACAGTGCTTTGGGAAGTCCCCACGATCAATACTTCTTTAGAAGGCCGGAATTAATGGTAGCAGGTGCTGTAGTCACCCCGAGGCTAGATCTAGCAAACCAAGATCTGGTCAGGTCTCACATTCATGCTATTTGGCTGGAAGAATTGCACCAATCTCTGGGCAATACACTCTGTGATATTCTTGATGTCAAGGGGGAACTTCCGAGCTTGATTCTCAAGGACGATATCCATGATGCGGTAAATAACAAAGCAGTAGTTGAGAAAGCAAAGATAAGAGCCGAGAGAGTACTCAAGACCATTGCTACAGAACTTGACCTGTCGGATTGGTATAGTGATTCGTGGCTTGACGAAGTCTTCACTGTAATAGCAAAAGAATTCGATCAAGCCTGTGAAAGATGGCGTTCTCTCTATCGGGCAGCATTAAGTCAGGCAAATGAACAGCATAAGATAACAATAGATGCCTCCAGAAGTGAAGAAGAGAAGCGAACGGCTGAAAGGTTAAGAAGAGAAGCAAAGGCACAGTTGGATCTCCTAATAAACCCGAAAAGCACCTATATATCAGACTTCTATAGTTATCGTTACTTTGCCAGTGAAGGATTTCTGCCAGGTTACAGCTTTCCACGACTTCCACTATCGGCATACATACCAGGTAGAAGAGGAAAAACGGATAATGATGAATTTCTTTCAAGACCTCGTTTCCTTGCAATATCTGAGTTTGGGCCACGAGCCATCGTATATCATGAAGGCTCCCAATATCAAATCAATAGGGTTATCCTGCCAGTTACTGAAGATGGCCCAGTTATTCATTACATTAAACAATGCCATCGGTGTGGATATATCTATCACGAAAGGGAAAGTGACAAGCCGGATATCTGTGAGAGATGTGATGAAGAGCTGCAGGTTACTTATAGGAACCTGTTTCGCATGGAAAATGTTTCCACAAGAAGGCGGCAGCGTATTAATTCCGATGAAGAAGAACGGGTCAGAATGGGCTATGAAATACGGACCGGCTTCAGTTTCGCACGTAAGAATGGGTATCCAATATGCAGAGAAGCCTCGTTAACTAACAAAGAGGGAGAAAACATAGCAAAGATTTATTACGCACACACGGCAACTCTATACAGGATAAATCTAGGCTGGTCGCGTCGAAAAAATAAAAACCAATACGGTTATACACTTGACATTGAACGCGGTTACTGGGCGAAGAACGAACAAATGCAGAAGGATGATCCAGATGACCCGATGAGCCCAAACCAAAAAGTGGTAATTCCATATGTTGAAGACAGACGTAATTGCTTGTTATATGAACCATCATTCCCGCTTTCAGTGGAACAGGTAGCCTCTCTGCAATCTGCCCTAAAGAATGCTATACAGGCTGAATTTCAGTTGGAGGATAGCGAGCTGGCGGCTGAGCCCTTACCTAGCATGGACAATTTCAGGCAGATACTCATCTATGAATCGGCAGAAGGCGGCGCCGGTGTTTTAAGAAGGTTTTTAGATGACCCTGGCGCATTATCGCAGGTAGCTCGCAAAGCATTAGAGATTTGCCATTTTGACCCTGAAACCGGAGAGGACCTTGAGAAATCTGCTGCCG
>Ga0272441_10004700_pt1 | contig 24410 bp, 14 predicted proteins | sample SSMProp6N_FD_193582 | JGI IMG/M metagenome (GOLD analysis project Ga0272441, IMG submission 193582) | Marine sediment archaeal communities from Little Sippewissett salt marsh, Falmouth, MA, United States - SSM-Prop-6N | ecosystem: Environmental > Aquatic > Marine > Wetlands > Sediment ...
CCCTTGCACGTCAGCGTAAACGCCTCCTGCCCAATGGCCGGGCACCCCCAGTGAGCGATGTCCAGATGGTGCACGCCCCAGTTCACGATGAACCCATCGCAATAATCCCAGATGAGGTACCAGTCCGGCCAGGCGTGCAGCCCGGGGTTGTACGGCCGCGCCGGCGCCGGGCCCACGTACAGGTCCCACGCGAAGCCGTCCGGCACGGGCTGCGGGGTCATCGGGCCGGTGTACTTGGGCTGATAGTGCGGCCCCGGGGCCGCCACCGTCACCGTGTGGACCTTGCCCAGGTACCCGTTCCGCGCGAGTTCCGAGGCGTGCCGGAAGTTGCGGCTGGACCGCTGCTGCGTGCCCGTCTGGAAGACGCATCCGTACCGTTGGACGGCGTCGCGGATGGCCTGGCTGTCGGCCACCGCGCAGCCGAGCGGCTTTTCGCAGTAGATGTCCTTGCCGGCAGCCGCCGCCCGGACCGCCATCGGGGCGTGCCAGTGGTCCTGCGGGGCCAGGAGGACGGCGTCGACGTCCTTGCGGCCGAGGACCTCGCGGAAGTCCGCCACCGCCGCCGGACCGCCTTGCCCGCCCGTGCCGGCGCGCTCGGCCTCGTGCGTCGCCACCAGTCGGCGGGCCTTCTCGCGGCGGGCTTTCTGGGCATCGCACACGGCCACGACCGCCAGGCCGTCGAGCGGCAGGAACGACCGCATGACGGCCGTGCCGCGCCCACCCGTGCCGATGACGCCCAGCGTTACCCGGTCATTCGCCCCCCGGGCCGAGCCCGGCAGGATGAACGGGGCCGCTGCGGCCCCGGCCACCGCCGACCGCAGAAACCCGCGACGCGTTACACGAACCGAAACGGAGCCGTCCGCCATGGCGTTCTCCTCGTCAGTCCGGCTGTTCCACCTTGCGGCTAGCGTCCGCGCCGCCCTACGGATTGAAAACGCGACGGCCCGATGAGGTCCGGCCTTTCTGCTTGCAGCGGGCCGCGTTCGGACCTAGGTTGATGGCGGGCGCGGGCCGGGCTTCGGCAGGCGGCGCCTCGCGCGCCTGGCACCAGGCGCACGCGACCGATGCCGCGGCCGAGGCGGGGAAGACGGGAGCCGAGGCGGGGGTTCTGTCAACGGAAGCGGATTTAAATCCCGGACCCCGAGGTTGACACCCTGGCGCCTACGGGACGCCGTGGTTATGAATGGGGCCGGGGCGAATATCGTAATCTGGTGCGTCCCAGGCGGCGACACCGAATAGACGGCTGGAACAACTCCGCTTCAGAACCGCTTCCGGCTTGACAGAGACTTGCTCATAGATGGGTGTCCCCGCAATTCAGGGAATTCAGAAAAGGAGCAGGTGGCTATGGAACCTAGAGGCCACGCTAATCGATCTGACATGCCGCAGTTCCTTGCAGCATTGGACAAGACCGTCGCTCTCCTGAGTGGCCTGCAGAGCGGCACACCGCAGCAAGAAGACATCAGAGAGGCGATCACTACGCATATCGAGACACTGCACATCCTAGTGGAAATGACCCGCAGTCGGCTGATGCTTAAGGTCACGACGCGGGCGAAGGGTGAGGCCCTAACCGGCTTCATCCAGAAGCTGCTGGGCCGGAGCAGCAGTGTGGCCCAGTACGCTAGAGAGATGACTGAGGGTGTTCCCCGTATCGAGAAAAGAGACATCGGCGTTCTTGAGGGCTTAGAGATTCAAGCTACAAGACTTGAGCATCTGCGGCTTGAACTTGCACAAGAAGGGGATCTGCCACGACTGGTGAACCTACAAGTCGAAGTCCTGCGAGAACTCCCACGGCTGTTCCCTGAGGGAGCTCCAGTTCGGGTCACCTTGGAGAAGCGGATCGCCTCGCTTTCCTGACCTTGGGAGTTCCCGGGGAGATCGGTGGGAGATCGGGGGACATAAGACTTAATTCGTGGTTGACGTGGCGGCGGGGGCGGTGATAAAGTAGGGGCATAGCTCGATTGGCTCGAGTCCCGATTGCGCCGGCCACTGCACAAGCGCCCGCCCGGCCCGAAACCCAAACGTCGGCGGAGATAAGTCTCGTGTCCCCAGAATGCACAGAATGCACATGACAAGCCGATCCCGATGGGTGCTAGGACTGGCCGTGGTTGCCTGCGTCGTTCTGTTGGCAGCCATGGGTATTGAGGTGCGTCACTGCCGGTGTGGCAAATGGGTGGTGAATTGGCTGGAGATAGGGCCCCCGCACGACTGTGCTTACCTGGAAGCCGAAGCGCATTTGCGGATGGTCTATGCGGCTCAGCAGAACTTCAGGCAGGAGACGGGGCGCTACGCTACAACGCAGGAAGAGCTTGTTTCTCAGAAGTTCCTCGACGACGCGGCGTTTCAAACGTCGAGGATTTGGGTAAGACTGCGTCCCTCTTCACACGGATGGCGCGCTTCGGCGCACGGCCTTCTGGGAGGCACGGTGTTGCACATAGAGGAGGACGGGGTCATACACGAGCAAGAAGAGCCATAACCGCCCCCGTGTCAAGGGCGTTTTGCCCCGAGGGCCGTTTCCCGGGTGCCCGTCAGGCCGAAAGCGGAACGCGGAAATCGGAATGCGGAATGAAGGCCACGGCGTGCCGCCGGAGACACCCATTCGCACAGCGTCGCGCCCGACGCGAACGAAACCCTCTACGTCACCACCGACGCCAACATGAACGTGGCGGCCCTGGTGGCCACCGACGGCACGGTCGTGGAGCGGACCATGTACGACCCGTACGGCCCCAGGCGACGGTGCTCGACGCCGACGGGTCCGCCGCGTGGAAGGAGTACGGCTTCGACAACACGAGCGCCACCCGCCACTACCGCCTCACCGTGACGGACAACAACAACGGCATCTACGTCTGCCTCTCGGAACTCGACCTGTGGGGCACGCTCATCGGCGAGGACTTCCAGAGCCGGTTCGAGGTCACCCACCAGTCCGGCACGGGCGGCCGCACGCAGACGCGGCGGCCAGGCCACGGCGCTCTGAACGTAGCCGGCCTTTCTGCTTGCAGCGGGCCACGTTCGGACCTAGGTTGATGGCGGGCGCGGGCCGGGCTGCGGCAGGCGGCGCCTCGCGAGCCTCTTCTGGCGCGCCCGTCCGTGGAAATCGGAAGGCGAGGACCGATGGACGCCCGACTCCGCCTCGTTGTTCTGCTGGCCGTCGTGTCGTCGGCGGTAACGACCGGCCGGGCAGCGGGCGCGGAGCCCGCCCTCGTGGCCAAGGCGCTTGCCCTGGGCTGCGAGGAAATCGTCTTTGCGGAGCGGGCGCCGGGCAAAGACGGCCACTGGTACGCCAACTTCGGCTACTCGGCCACGCACGACCGGTACCTCTACGGCGGTTGCGGCGGATTCCTGCACCGGCTGAACCTCCGGACGGGCAACCGAACCGTGCTTCTCGCGGACAGGCAAGGCGACGTCCGCGACCCCCAGGTCCACTATGACGGGCGGCGCATCGTGTTTGCCTACCGGCGAGGCGGCACGCACACGTACCACCTCTACGAGATTCACGTGGACGGGACGGGCCTCCGGCAATTGACCGACGGTCCTTACGACGACATCGAACCCACCTACACGCCCACGGGCAACATTGTTTTTGCCTCGGCCCGATGCCGGTGCTGGGTGCCGTGCTGGTTCACGCCGGTGGCGGTGCTGTTCCGGTGCGGCCCGAACGGCGAGGACATCCAACCGATTTCGGCGAACATGGAACAGGAAAACACCCCGCAAATGCTGCCCGACGGCCGGGTGCTCTATACCCGGTGGGAATACGTGGACCGCAACAACGTTGCCTTTCACCACCTGTGGACGATCAATCCCGACGGCACGGGGCAGATGACGTACTTCGGCAACATGCATCCGGGCGGGTTGTTCATCGACGCCCGGCCGATTCCCGGCACCCGCCAGGTGGTCATGATCGATTCGCCGGGTCACGGCAGACGGGAACACGCGGGGGCGGTGGCCATCGTCGACCCCGACGCGGGGCCCGACACGCGCCCCTCGGTGCGTTACGTCACGGGGTCGGCCAAACGCGGCGGTCCGTATCGCGACCCGTATCCGCTCTCGGCAGACCTCCTGCTCGTCGCCCGGGAGAAAGACATCGTCCTGATGGACGCGTCGGGCGCCTCGCAGGTGGTTTGCTCGGCCCCCGACTCGGCCCGCGACACGGACCGCTGGAGCCAGCGATGGCTGCACGAACCCCAACCGCTGCGCGGGCGGCCGCGCGAACCGGTCATCCCCAGCCGGGTGGACCGGCGCGAGGCGACGGGGCGCCTCCTTCTGACCGACGTCGCCCGGGGCCGGAACATGCCGGACGTCAACCCGGGCGACATCCGCGCGTTGCTCGTCCTGGAGCCGTTGCCCAAGCCGGTAAACTACAACGGCTGGATGGGGCAGATTAGCTACAAGCGCAGTTACTTCATGGAACGCATTCTCGGCACGGTGCCGGTTGAGCCGGACGGGTCGGCCCACCTGGAAGTGCCGGCGGGGCGGCCGGTCCTGTTCGTTGCCCTGGACGGCCGCGGCCGCGCGGTCAAACGCATGAGGAGTTTCACCGCCGTCATGCCGGGCGAAGTGCTCGGCTGCGTGGGGTGCCACGAACCGCGCACCGAAACGAACCCCGCGGGCACACCGCCACCGCTCGCCCACCGGCGTCCGGCGAGCCGGATCGAGCCGATCGCCGACGTTCCGGACGTGCTGGACTTTCCGCGCGACATTCAACCGATTCTGGATCGGCACTGCATCCGGTGCCACAACTACGACGCCGGCCCGCCGCCCGCCGGGTTGCCGCTGGTCGGCGCACGGGGGCCCTGGTTCTCGCACAGTTACCATGCGCTGACGATGGGCGGCTACGTGGGGGTGGAAACCCACCGGTATATCGGGAATGAAACCCCGTTCACGAACGGCAGTTGCACCGCGCCGCTGATGAAGCAGATCGATGCCGGGCACAACAAGGTTCGCCTCTCGGCGCGCGAGACGTTGCTCATCCGGCTGTGGATCGATTGCAACGCCCCGTATACCGGGACCTATGCCGCGCTCGGCACGGGCTTCGTGCCGCTGCTGGTGAGCCAGGACGTGCTCGTCGAGCGGTGCGGCGCCTGCCACGCCGGCGCGAAGACCGGCGCCGGCGATCGCACGCAGCCGGAGCCGCCGCTTCGCTTCAAGGAGCCGTATGGCAACCTCTTCTCAAAAATGAACTTCGCCACCAGCAAGCCCGCGTGGGAGCAGCAGCGCCGCGCGTTGCCGTTCCAGGGCGACCACGGCGCCGGCGGTGAGCGGTTCTACAACCTGACCGAGCCGGAGAAATCCCCAATCCTGCTGGCGCCGCTGGCCAAGGACGCCGGCGGGTGGGGCGTCTGCCGCAAGGGGCGGCGCCCGGCGGGCGGCCCATCCGCCCGCAAGGCCTCCGGGGCGGAAGCCGTGTTCGCCAACACGTCTGACCCGGATTACCGGCAGATTCTCTCCGACATCCGGGCCACCAAGGCCGTGCTCGACGAGGTCACACGGTTCGACATGCCGCACTTCCGGCCGAACGCCCACTACGTCCGCGAGATGAAACGCTACGGCATCCTGGCGGCGCACGGCCGTGATGCCGCCAACGCCATTGACCCGTACACCCTTGACCGGGCCTACTGGCGTTCGCTTTGGTGGGTTCCGAAATCCAACTGATGGCGCCGCGGGCACAGACCCCGCTCGCGCGAAAGGAGGCACAGGATGACCGGTGCAGGCAACCCTCAGTCACTAGCCATCGAAGGCGGCCCGAAGGCCGTGACGAACGCCCTGCCCGGCTGGCCCCGGTTCGACGACGCGGCCATTCAGGCCGTCGAGGCCGTGCTGCGGTCCGGCAAGGTCAACTACTGGACCGGCCCGAAAGGCATGGCGTTCGAGCAGGCGTTCGCCGAGTGGCAGGGCAGCCGGTTCGCCATCAGCACCTCCTCCGGAACGGCGGCGCTGCACGTGGCGTTGTCGGCCCTGGGCATCGGCCCCGGTGACGAGGTCATCGTTCCCAGTTACACGTTCATCGCCACGAGTTTCGCGGTCGTCCAGGCCGGCGCGGTGCCGCGGTTTGCCGACGTTAACCGCGACGACCACTGCCTTAGCGTCGAGTCGGCGGAACGGCTCGTCACGCCGCGCACCAAGGCGATCATCCCCGTGCATCTGTACGGCAACGTCTGCGACATGGACCCGCTCATGGCCTTCGCCGAGAAACATGGCCTGGTCGTACTCGAAGACAACGCCGAGGCCTTCGGCGGCTCGTACAAGGGCCGCAAGACCGGCACCATCGGCCACGTGGCGGCGTGCAGTTTCTGCCAGAACAAGACGTTCACGACGGGCGGCGAGGGCGGCATGGTGACCACCGACGACGAGGCCCTGGCCTGGGAGGCCCGCAGCTTCCGCGACCACGGCTACGATGTCAAAGCGCGCCTCGGCCTGCTTGCCCTCGAACAGAAATTGCCGTACATCCACAACCGCGTGGGCTGGAACTACCGGATGACCGAGATGCAGTCGGCCGTCGGCTTGGCCGAACTGGCGCGCCTCGACACGTGGAACCTGCCCCGCCGCCGCCGCAACGCCCGTATCCTCATGGACGCCCTCGGCCCCCTGCCCCAGGTCCTCTCGATGCCAATCGATACCGAGGACCGGCGTAACGGCTGGTACGTGTGCGCCTTCTCGTTGGACATCGAGAACATGGGGTGCGACATCGGCCAGTTCGTGGCCGCCGCCGCCGCCGAAGGCGCGCCCTGCTGGAAGGTCTTCTGGCCACAGTGTCATACCGAGAAGGCCTATACCGAAAAGAACGCCTTCGGGGCATCGGGCTTTCCGTTCACCTCCGCGGAGTACGCCGACCCTGCCAGCGTGGATTACAGCACGGTCCGGGTGCCCAACGCCCTGTGGCACGAATCGCACACGTTCACGTGCTTCGCGTTTCCGACGTGCAGCGAAGCCGACATGGAGCAGGTTGCCGGCGCCCTGGTCAAGGTGATCCGGGCGTACAGCTGACCGGTAAACGGAGGGGGCCGCCATGGCCAAGCGACGGGTTAACGTCGGCGTCATCGGCGCCGGCGGCATCGCCAGCCGCAAGACGATTCCCGCCATGCAGAAGGCCCGGAACTGCCGGGTGGTCGCCGTCATGGACCCGGCCGGCGTTGGCGAGATCGCCGACGCCTTCGGCGTTGCGGCGGCGTACACCCGCGAAGCCGATCTGCTGGCCGACCCCAACGTCGAGGCCGTGTACATTGCGTCGCCGGTGGCCTGCCACGCGGAACAGATTCGGATGGCCGCCGAGGCCGGCAAGCCCATTCTCTGCGAGAAGCCCCTGGCCCGGACGGTGGCGGAGGCCGAGCCCGCCGTGGACGCCTGCCGCCGGGCCAGCGTCATCCTCCAGGAAGGCTATATGATGCCGCTGCACGGGGCCCACGCCAAGATCAAGGAACTCCTCGATGCGGGCCGGCTGGGCCAAATCGTCTATCTACGGGCCCAGTTGTCGTGCTGGTATCCGAAGGCGGCCGGGGCATGGCGGCAGGACCCGCGACAGGGCGGCGGCGGAGCACTCATCGATATGGCCACACACCTCTACGGTCTGCTCGAACACTTCGCGGGGCCCATCCGACGGATCGTGGCCGCCGTCGGCAACCTGGTGCAGGACTACCGGTCGGAGGACGCCTCGACGACGCTCCTGGAGTTCGCCTCCGGCGCCCACGGGACCATCGACTGCTTCTTCTGCATTCCCGACGAGGCCAGCCGGACGCGGCTCGAAATCTACGGCTCCCGCGGAGCCATCCTGACGGAGGGCACGATCGGCCAGAGCACGGGCGGAACGGTCGAGGGCATCCTCGACCTCGGCGACGCCGCGTACGACGCCGACCAGAACAAGGACACCGACCGTCGGTTCCGCAGCATCCGCTACCGCCCCGTCGACCCGTACCGGGCGGAGTGCGAGCACTTCGCGGACTGCGTTCTGTGCGGCCGGCCGCCGGCCCTCAACGACGCAGCGCACGCCCTCCACATTCTGTCTCTGGCCGAGAAGGCATACGCCTCCTCGAAGGCCGGTCGTGTCATGGACGTGTAATCCGCCGGGCGGCCGCCGATTGTTCAAATGTGTTCGCCGGGCGCCGCTACGAATGGCCGAGCAACGGGTCGCCGCAATGCTCCTGGGCCGCCCGAAGCCTCGCTCCCAAGTCGGCCAGCACGGCCGCGTGGCGTGCGTCGGCCGACAGGTCATACCGCTCCAGCGGGTCGGCCGCCAGATCGAACAGTTGCCGGCGTCCGATCGCCGGGTAGTGGATGAGTTTCCAACGGTCGGTGCGGATCATCCGCTGCACGTCGCGGAAGTAGCCGAACGTCTGGTCGTGAATCGCGTCGGCGTGGCCGCGCAGCACCGGCACAAAACTCCGCCCCTCGACCGATTCCGGAACGGGCATGCCCGTCAACTCGCACATCGACGGGTACAGGTCGCGCAGGTATACCTGGGCGCCGAAGCGTTTGCCTCGCGGCACGCCCGGCCCGTTGAGAATCATCGGCACGCCCACCGTATGCTCGTACATGTTCTGCTTGCCGCGAAGCCCGTGGCTACCCATAGCCAGGCCTTGGTCGCTGGTGAAGATGACGAGGGTGTTCTGCGCCAGGCCGTGCGATTCAATCGCCGCAACGATGCGGCCGATCTGCTCGTCCATGTGCGAGATGACGGCGTAGTAGACGGCCAAGTCCGCGCGCACGTCCGCCTCGGTCCGAGGCCACGGCAGCAGCCTCTCGTCGCGGCCGCGGAGATTGCCGTGATCGAACGGGTGCTGCGGCAGGAAGTTCCCGGGCACCGGCATCGCGGCCGGATCGTACATTCGCTCGTAGCCGGTCGGCATGAGGAGCGGGTCGTGCGGGGCGGTGACGTTGACGTGTAGGAAAAACGGCCGCTCTCTCGTGCGACCGATTGCCGCGATGGCGGCGTCGGCAAACGCCTCGCTGATATCCGCGGTCAGGCCCACCCCGCGGTCCGGGAACATCTCGCCGGCGTCCGTCTGAAAGACCCATCCGCGGTACCCCGTGACGGGCCGACCGTGGTGGTCCACCTGGTCCTTGGCCCACTTGCCGCCGCCGCCCGTGAACAGGCCGGCCGTCTCGGTGTACCCGTGGGTGCTCGGCCGGCCGTTATTGTGCCACTTGCCAACGTAGCACGTGTCGTAGCCGGCGGCCCGCATGGCCTGAGGCCACGTGGTGAGGTGCGGGTCGATGGTGCCGCCGAAGTCGAGCACGCCGTTGCGGAAACCGCTGCACCCGGTAAGAATCTCGGCCCGGCTGGGCGTGCAAATCGGGTTCGGCGACACGGCGCGCGTGACGACGGAACCGCCCTTGGCCAGTTGGTCGAGGTTCGGCGTCCGGATGTGCCCATTACCGAGGGCGTGAATCGTGTCCGGCCGCTGGTCATCGCTCAGGATAAAGACGATGTTGGGCCGTCGCGGCGGCTCGGGCCGGCCGGTCGGTCCCGCGGTGCGGCAGCCGGAGGCGACCGCTGCCGCCCCCACCCCCACGGCCTTGACGAACGTGCGGCGTCGCATCGAGTTCATAACGTGCCTTGCCCTTTCCTGCCGACAGGTGCGCGGACCAGTGCGCCTGGGCCGAGCGTAGTCTCGCCGCCGACCGGCGGCAACGCATTTCTCGCCGCCCGTTTCCGGGTCCGCGGGTACCCGGCCCACGTGTCCCCTCGCCTCGCCCCGCCCGGCGTGGTAGACTGCCCGGCGAGACGCCAGGCAGGCGGGGGGGACGGGAGGCCGCAATGATACCTCGACGTGGAGCACAGTGGCTGCCGGTCGTTGCGCTCGCGCTGGCCGTGGCATGCGGCCCCATGGCGCCGGTGGCGGTGGCCGGCGAGCCGGTCTTTCGAGCCGGGGCGTGCGCCATCGACGTCACGCCGACAACGCTGCCGGTGATCGTCAACGGCGGGATGACCGAGCGGACGGCCGACAAGGTGGTCGACCCGCTCCACGCCCGGTGCCTGGTGCTCGACGACGGACGGATGCAACTGGCCATCGCCGTTGTCGATAATTGCCTCATCCCACGGGCGTTACTCGACCAGGCCAAGGCCAAGGCGGCCGCCCGGACGGGTATTCCGGTCGAGCGACTGCTCGTCTCGGCCACCCACTGCCACTCGGCGCCATCGGTGTGCCCGGTGCTCGGCACCGGCGCCGAGGCGGCGTACGCCGGGTATCTCGCCGGCCGTATCGCCGAAGGCATCGCCGAGGCCCACCGGCGGCTTCAGCCCGCCCGGGTCGGCTGGGCCGTCGACAAGGACCCGGCGAACGTCTTCTGTCGGCGTTACCTCATGAAGCCGGGCACCGCCCGCACCAGCCCGTTCACCGGGCACACCGATGACCAGTGCCAGATGAACCCGGGGTACCAGAACCCCAACGCCGTCCGGCGGACGGGCCCGGTCGATGACGCCGTCTCGGTGCTCTCGATCCAGTCGCGCGACGGCCGGCCGGTGGCCCTGCTGGCCAATTACTCGACCCACTACGCCGGTGCGCCCGCGTTGTCGGCCGATTACTTCGCCGTCTTCGCCGAGAAGATCGCCGAGAAGATCGGCGCGCCGGAAGGTTTCGTGGCCATGATGTCCAACGGCACGAGCGGCGACGCCAACTGCTGCGATTTCGACCATCCCCGCCGCGCCTTCGACCGCTTCAGCGTCGGCGAGGACACCGCCGCTGCGGCACTGCGAGCCTATCGCCACATCGCGTACCGCAACTGGGTGCCGCTGGCCATGCAGGAACGCCTCCTGACCTTGAAGGTGCGGATGCCGACCGACGGCGAGGTCGCCGAGGCCAAGGCCTTCATCGAGGCCAACTGCAAAGGGCGGAGCCCGAAGGGCCTGCCCGAGGTCTATGCCTGGGAAACCGTGCACCTCAGCCGGATGCCCCCGACCCGCGAACTCCGGCTCCAGATCCTCCGCATCGGCGACCTGGGCATCGCGGCCATCCCGTGCGAGGTCTACGGGTCAACCGGCCTCCGCCTCAAGGCCAAGAGCCCGCTGACACCCACCTTCACGATCAGCCTCGCCAACGGGTGCGAGGGGTACATTCCACCGCCGGAGCAGCACGAACTCGGGGGGTACACCACGTGGCGGGCACGCAGCAGTTGCCTCGAACCCGAGGCGGAGCCCCGCATCGTCGCCTGCCTGCTCGAGATGCTGGGTCAGGTGGCGCCGCCCGCCCGATAGCCGTCGGCCGACAGGCGGTGCGGCCTCGGGCGGGGCCTGGGGGTATGGCGCCGCTCATCGCGGTTGGGCGTCCACGATTTCGAACGGCATCGCCGGCAACACGCCCAGCGGGATCCGGCGGACGTTGGCGGGCCGCTCGTCGGTGGCAGGCTGCTCCTGCACGAGGAACGCACTGACGATCAGGTTGCCGCGCAGCCCCGCCTTGGCCGTATCGGCGTCGCCTTCGAGCACGAGTTCGGAGGTGAGGGCCTTGCCCGCGACGTCGCGCAGGGCGATGCCGTCGGGCGGGTCGCTGAGTTCCAGTTCGATCTTACCGGCGGGGGTTTCGGCGGGGATGCCGACGCGCACGCTGGCCGTCCCGCCGGCGGGGATCCGCAGCGGCAGACGGCCCAGCACCCGGACGGGGCCCCGCCTCCCGCCGCGCCCGTTCACGGTGGCCAGCCACTCGTCCGCGGGCACCAGGTGCCGGTACGCAAACGCCTGCATCAGGTCCTCGGCCGCCGCGGCCTGCCGGACCACGTTGTGTCCGGCCACGCGAGCCCGGCCTTCCAGATGCAGGCGGTGGATGCCTCTTGCCGGGTTCGGCGGGGCCGACAGCGTCACGCGGACGTGGTCCTGGCCGGCCGGGATCATCCCGCCGCCCAGGACGAAACCGTCGGAGTTGTCGGTCAAGGCCAGGCGAATCGGACCGTCGAACCCGTCGCGCCGCAGCGCATAAACGGTAACGACCTCGTTCTGGACGCCGCGAAGGGTAACGGCCGACGGCGCCACGCGCAGGGCGAAGTCCGGCCGCGGCGGGCTCACGCGCAGACGGTACGCGTGCGCCGGACCGCCCTTCTGCTGCGCGTCGGTCACGGACACGAGGTAAACCCCGTCGGCCGGGACCGTGAATCGGACGTACGAGTCGGCGTGATGCGTGTGCAACCCGGCGCCCTTGTCGACGTGGTCGTCGTTCGCGGCAAGGGTCCGGCCGGCGGTATCGGTGACCCTGAGGCGTGAATCGAGCGGCGACGCGAGCCGCCGGGCCAGGACCTCCGCCACGCGTTCCTCGCCGGCCCCGCCCTCGAAGCGGAACACGTCGGCGTCGCGCGGCCGGGCGATGCGGCCGTTCACGATGACCGGCCCGCTAACCGGCTGGGCGTCGGCCGGCCGACCGTTCGGCTCCTCTTCGAGGCATTCCGGCAGGGTGTCCACGGCAAACGGTCGGGCGTTCGACCGCCACGCGCCTTCCTCGACGGTCACGGCGTAGGTGCCGGGCGCCGGGTGCTGCGGCGTCAGCCGTTTCGGAGTCACGTTCCAGCCGGAGACCTCGACGGGGGTGGCCTGGCCCGCCCGGCCTCCCAGGGGGAACATCGTGGTGATGAACGGGATCTCGCCCAAGGCGATACGGTAAACGAAGTCCTTGCGGCCGCGGTAGATGGCGTCGCGGATTTCGAGCGTCAACTCGCCATCCGCCGGCACGTCGTACACGAGAACCGGGTCCGGGTGGTACCGGTAGTCGTCCGCGTAGGCCACCTCGTTGCCGTCGGCGTCGTACAGGGCAACCGTCGCCTGGAACCAGCCGGGCACGGCGTCGGCAAGGTACGGCACGAGGGCGCGGGCGCAGACCGAGGCCACCACCCGCTGCCCTTTCGACACCTCGAACCGAAACCGGTCCACGTCGCCGGGCATGATCTGGCCGTTGATCACGGTCGGCACCGTAACGGGCATGTCGCGCTGGATGCGCGAGGCCTGGGGCACGCGGCCGTAGAGCGACGAGCCGGGGTACGCGTTCGGGTTGGTCGTCTCGCGTTCGCAGCATTCGGGGAGTTGGCCGACGCAGAAGACGACCGGGTTCGTCAGCCCTCTCGGCGTCAGGAGGCGCAGGTCGCGCGGGCCGGGTGCGGCGCCCGCCTCGACCGTTACCTCGACGCGAACGGTATCGACCAGGGCGGGATGGGCGTTGCGGTCGAACGAGAGCAACATCTCGCGAAGGGCGGCGATTTCCTCGCCGATCTCGGCGGTCTTGGGCCGCTGCTGCTGGAGTTCCTTGAGTTTGTCGCGGCCATCCATGACCTGCCTCAGGGTGGTCGGCTTGACGTATTCGATGACCGTGGCCCGGACACCGTCGCCGGAGACGTGGACGCGGTGGGCCCCTCTCAGGAATTGGCCGCACACCTGCACCTCGACGGTCCGGCCCTGGCGTCCGCCTGCCGGGAACACGTATCCGGCGCGTGGCGCGAACGACTGGGCCCGGGCGGCCGAGGCGGCGGCGAGGAGGATCGCGAGCGCCGATGGCATAAGGTATTCGCGTATTCGCATGGGATGCTCCCTGCTTCGGAAGCCGCGGCACGCCGCGGCCTACCCGCTCGGGCGCCGCGGGTTACAGGATTTCGGCCAGCCGGCCGCCGGACTTCACGCCGTCGGCGGCGGTGGGCACCACGCAGACGTCCTGCCCCTGCGGATGGGGCAACTTCGCGTCCAGCGGAATCCCGAGCCGCTCGTAGAGGCCGGCGATGAGGTCGCACGGATACACGGGCCGGTCCGTGACGGTTTCGCCCTTGGCGTCGGAGGCCCCGACGACCACGCCGCCCTTCAGCCCGCCGCCCGCCAAGACGGTGGAGAAACAGGCGCCGTAGTGGCCGCGACCGCCACTCCATGGCGGCTCCCATTGGACCCGCGGGGTGCGGCCGAACTCGCCGCTCCACCAGACGATGGTGCTATCGAGCAGGCCGTGGTCCGAGAGGTCCTGGAGTAAGGTGGCCATGCCTTTGTCCATTTCGGGCAGTTTGCGGCGCATCGTCTGGAAGTGCTGCTTGTGGGTATCCCACCCCTTGTAGTTGATGGTGACGTACGGCACGCCGCGCTCGACCAACCGCCGGGCCACCAGGCACGCCTGGCCGAAGGTGTTGCGGCCGTACTGTTCGCGGAGCGCGTCTTTCTCGTCCTTGAGGTCGAAGACCTTACCGGCGTCGCCCAGGATGAGGTCGTAGGCCTGCTCCTCGGTTTCACCGAGCGTCTCAAGGTGCGGGTTGCCCGGCAGGGCCCGGCCGAGGGCGTCGAGGTTGTGCAGCAACGTGCGGCGATGGCGCTGCCGCTGCTGTGTAATGCCCTCGGCCACCACGCCTTCGACGGCGAACGGCGTCCGGGCCGGGTCGCCGCCCGTCGCGAACGGCTTGTAGCGGTAGCCGAGGAAACCCGCCTCCGAGAAGCGTCCCTGCGGCTCGGTCAGCACGATGTACGGCGGAATCAGGCCCTCGTAGCCGGCGGCGTATCCCTTGAAGAGCGACACGACGGCCCCGACGCACGGAAAGACGTCGCGGCCGGGCGCCCGGCCCGTCTGCACCATGTACGACGCCGTTTCGTGGGCGTTGATGCCGTGCGTCATGCTTCGGAGGATGGCGTACTTGTCGGCCTGCTTCGCGAGGAGCGGAATCGCCTCGTTCACGATGATACCGTCGACGTTCGTCGCAACGGTCTTGTTGAGTGGCCCCGTGTAGTCGTTGCCGGCGTCGGGCTTCGGGTCGAAGGTGTCGAGGTGGGCCGGACCGCCCCACATCCATATCTGGATGACCGACTTGGCCGTGGGCTTGGCCGACGTCTTGGCGGGCGGCTTGGCCTCGGCCTTGGGCTTGGCCGCCAGGGCGCGGTTTGCCCCTTGGCCGGCCAGGACCAGCCCGGCCGCCCCGAGCAGGCCGCGGCGCATCGCCTCGCGCCGCGAGATCGGCTTGCCGGCCGCGCCGCTCGTGCTGTCCGACGCACGCTGGATGATCATGCGTTCGCCTTTCTGCAGATCGGGAATAATATTGCCTGTCATGGATTGAACCCGCGCCCGCCCCACGAAGGGCCGGCGCCTTTCGCGCCTCTACACGTCGAACGCCACGGCCCGGCTCAACTCCTTGCCCGTATCCGCCCGCCGGACGACGGCCGTGGCGGTATGCCGGCCGGGCGTCGGCTCCGGCACGTGGTGCCAATGATAGTAGTCCGATACACCCCCGCGGCGAGCCGCCCGCGACGCCTCCAGGGTGGGTCTCACCTCGCGGTCGTCAAGGCTCAGACGCACGAGTTCCGAGAGCGGTCTTTTCGGCAGCCCCTGGGCGGTATTGGTCCAGGCCGGGCGCACACGGATCGTGACGCCGCGCTCGGGCCGGGCGGCTTCGAAGGCATCGTCGGGACGGACGACGACCACGCTGACCATCGGCCGTTGGATATCGGGGTTGTCCCACCACCGCCACTGGGCCTCGTGGCGGCGGAGGAACTCGGCGACGGCGTCGCAGGGCGCCTGCATCCAGACGCGGCCTCCGGTGGCGGCGTCGCGGCGGACCGCAGCCACACGGTTGGCGGCCAAGGCCTCGAGCCACCCGTCCCAGGTGGCCTCGCGGGCCAGAAAGAGGGTCCGAAAACCCTCAGTCATGTCGGCGAACCACCACGGTTCCCGGCCGTGGGCGTCCTGAAGCGCAATAAACGGCAACTGCCCGCGGTACCGGTTCAGGAACGGCTCGCTGTTAGTGAAGTCGGGATTGCCGAAGTGGAAGGTGCTGACGGCAGCATACCCGCCCCGGGCTAAGGCGTCGTCGAGGACCATGCGGACGAGCGGTTCATTCTCGCCGAACTGCCAGACGAGCCGTCCGCCGGTCGCCGTCAGCGGGGCCAGCCGCTTGGCACGAAATGTCTCCCAAGCCGTTTCGCCGCTCCCGGCCAGCGATGCGCCGATGTCCTTCCCCACCGGCGCGATGACGTCGCTCATATGGCTGTACGTGCCCTGGCCGGGCACGGCCACCCACGTGCCATACTCCTCGTTGGCGACGAAGAAACGGACGCCGGCGTCCTGGGTGTCGGCCAGAACCTGGGCCCGGGCCAGCCAGGCAGGATCAGCGTTCTTGGCTCCCCACAGGTGGATGCGCAGGGTCCGGGCAAGGTCGACAGCCTCCGCCGGGCTCCCCTGGCCGTGCGCCTCGATCTGGATGCTGAAGACGCGCAGGCCGTCCGGGACAGCCTTCCGTGGCCGGAGGGCGGGCCGGTGTCCGACGGGGGGCTCCGCCGCCCCGAGGGCCGCCAAAGCCTCTACGGCGTAGTACGTGGCCATCGGGTTGGAGGGCCAACCCGGACGGTCACCGAAGCCGCCGTCGGCTGCCCGGAGCGACCACAGGTACGTCGCGCAGCCGTCGGGGTCGGCGGGCGAGGCATGCAGGCGGTCCAGGGCCCGGACGGCCGCCCACGTGTACGCCACGTCGTCCAGGGCGCCGAGCACCGGCTCCGGCGCCCAGGTGAATCCGCCTGCCGGGCGCTGGCAGGCGCGGAGCCACGCGACCGTGGCGTCGCGGGAGGCGGGAGCACGGTCAAGAGCGCGCTCGGCCTCCAGGCCCCACCACGTATTCAGCACGTGGCCGCCGCTGCCGTCGGACGCGGGGGTGTTGTTGTAAGTGCCGTCGGGGCGGCGGCGGCTGTCGAGGTACGCGACGACCGCGGGCGGCGCATCGCCGGCAGTCAAGCCGACGAGCGGCTGGCAGACGAGGCCCGCCGCTTCCGACAGAAACACCGGGTACCCGTGCTTCTCGTACGCCTTCATGTAGGCAACCGGCCGGCGCCACCCGCGGACCTCTTCGGCGCAGGCAGCCGGATCGGCCCCCAGCCAGGCGAGCGTCTGCACCTGCTGGAACGTGAAGACCCGGTGCTCCTGTTCGAGTTTCTTGAGGTCGCGCGGATGGTGCGTCCGGACGAACGCAACGAGCGCCTCCAGATCGGGCGGCGTTCGGCCGAGGGCCCGCAACGCGCCCACCACCGCGTACGTGGCCGTCAGGTGCGCCGGGGCACGACCGGGCCAGGCGTAGCCGCCCTCGGGCCGGCGGAGGGTTTCGAGCCAGGCGGCCGTGGCGGCAGAGGCGTCGGACACGGCTTCGGCGCGGGCACGGCGCCCAAGGGTGGCACCGAGCGTGCCGGCGACGGCCGCCCGCAGGACCCTGCGCCGGGTCATTCGCAGGGGCACGCCGCCGCGGACTGGAGGTTGCCTGGTCATAATGGCGTCCCCTCGCCGCGGGGCCTCAATGCCGGTACAGAAACTCCGCGCTGTTGATAAGGGCCCACGTCAGGTCGTCAAGAGCCTCGCGTCCCTTGGCCTTGCGGCCGGGTCCGACGTAGTCGCGGATCGCTGCCGCCTCCTGCGGCGTGGGCGGGCGCGAGAGGATCGTCAGGTAGAGCGTTTCGACGATCTTGGCCGGGTCCTGCCTGGCCCGGACGATGGCGCGCAGGTTCGGCCCGTTTTCGATCTTGTCGCGGACGTGGCTCGAATTCAACAGGTGCAGCCTCTGGGCGGCCGTCGGATGGTTGTTCCGCTCCGACGCGAGGCCCGTATCGCGCGGCGGGCGGCCGAACAGTTCCAGGAACGAACTCGTGATGCTCCCGTCCGGCAGGGCGATGGCCCGGCGCGTTTCCGGCACGAACGTGTACGGCTCGGGGATCATGCTCGTGTATTCCTCCGTGGTGCCGGTAATCTGGCACAGGGCGTCGATGAGCACCTCGGCCTCGAGCCGCCTTACCGAATAGAACGCGAACAGGGCCTCGCCCCGCGGGTCGTCGGTCTGCGGCACACACGCCAGTTGATACGTGGTCGAGGTCAGGATGTGCCGGTACAGGTGCTTCAGGTCGTAGCCGGAGGCGACGAGGTCTTTTTCGAGCCAGGCAAGCAGGTCGGGGTTCGAGGGCGGGTTGTCGGGCCGGATGTCGTCCGGCTCGTGAATGATGCCGCGCCCAACCAGCCACGACCAGGCGCGGTTGACGATGTTGCGGACAAACCAGGGGTTCTCGGGGGCGATGAGCCAGTCGGCGAAAACCTCGCGCGGGTCTGTGCCGGGCGGGATGCGTGCGGCCCGGCCGTCCGGAAAGACCGGCTTCGGCGCCCCGGTTGCCTTCGGGTCGGCGTCCGGGTCGAAGAGAACGATTTCCTCCTTCCACTCGGCCGTGCCCTTGAAACCAAGATGCGCAAAGAAGGCCGCCATGCCCGCCAGGCGGTCCTTGGGCCAGGTCTCGGCCCGCGTGCCCATGAACGTGAGGGCGACGGCCTTGGCCAGGGCCTCGGGCTCCTTGCTCTGCAGGGCCCGGTAGAAGTTGACCGGGGGCACGCGGAAATTGCTGCCGCTCTCGGTCAGCATCGCCCGGACGAATTGGTCGTACGGCACGTTGTCGCGGACACTGGCCCGGATCCACCGGTGATACGCCTGGGCGGCGTTCGGCCAGAGGTTAATCGGGAACTCGGCCTTGACGCGCAGCAGGTCGCACCACTTCATGGCCCAGTAGTCCGCGAACTCCTCCCGCGCGAGCAGCGTATCGATGAGCAGGCCGCGTTTGTCCGGGGCCTTGCTCCGGAGGAAGTCCCCCGCCTCCTGGGCCGTGGGCAGCGTGCCGATGACGTCCAGGTACACGCGGCGAACGAAAACGGTGTCCGAGCACAACCGGGCCGGCTCGATGCCCGCCTTATTGAGCCGGGCGAAAACGAGTTTGTCGATCGGGTTCTGGGACGCCGGTGCGGCGGGGCCTTCAAACGGTGTCGGCGCGGCGCCGCCGGCCGCCGCCGTCACTCCAACGGCGACCCAGCCGACAACCGCCATGACCAATCGGTTCCGATTCATGGGTATCCGGACCCCCTGGCCACCTCGCACGGCAGCGATGTGGCATCTGGTACGCCGTGCACAACGTCGGGCACGGCATCTTATTGCACCGCGGCGGCTGGCTCCGGCCTGCGTGCCCACGGCCTAGGGCGACGCCGCGGGCGCCGACGGCGGATCGGCGTCGGCCCCCTCCAGCAAGTCCTGGAGGGTTGTGGTATCATAGATGTGTGTAGCCGACGCCATGACCTTTCGCCACACGCCGGCGAAGGCGCATTGGCCCCCAAACGGGCATTCCTGGTCGCCCCCGCACGCCGTGCACCGGGCCGGATTGGGCTCGCCGTCGATGAGCCCGATGATCCGTCCAAGGGCGATCCTGCTCGGCGGCATGGCCAGAATGTACCCACCGCGGACCCCACGCTGCGACCGAACAACGCCCGCCGACCGAAGTTCCTTCATGATGACTTCGAGGAAGCGGACCGGAATGTGCTGCGTGGCTGCGATGTCGGTTACCGCCGTCGGCCCGCCGCCGTACCGCTTGGCCAACTCAAACGCGGCGCGGACGCCATACTGACACTTCTGGGTCAGATGCATCACGGTCATGACTCCTGAACGTCTGCCCTGCTCAAGAGACCATTCTGACCCGACACGCCTCCAAGTCAAGGAACCCTCTGCCGCGGCCTGCGCACGGAGCCTCGCACCAATCGCCTCACCGACACGAGGCGGCAGGGCCCACGCGTAGGGGCAAACCCGATCCCCAGGCCGACGCGGGGACGAGGCCCGGAAGAAGGAGCACGTCCGGCCTCTCGGGCCGCCGGTCGGGTGGCGGGGTCGGAAAAGGACCGCGCCGAATGCTTCTGGCACGTCCGTACCCGCGACGTAGAATCCTGTTGCATACCGGAGCCCCGATGCAGCCTTGTCGGGGCCAGAAAGACCTTTGCGACACCCCGAGGTCGTGATAGCATCGTCGGAAAGGCCCACGGCCGTCGTGGGCCTTCCGTCACACACGCCGAAGGTTGATTGACCGTTCGAATGAACGTCCGGCATAGGCGACACTCCATGAATAGACGATGCTTTCTTAAGAACAGTGCGTTGATGGCCGTTGCCCTGAGTTCGGTCACGGCCAGAGGCGCCACGTCCTCCGGGCGGCCCAACTTTGTTTTCGTGGAAGTTGACGACCTGATGTACCGTTTCATGGGGAAGCTGGGCAGGCAGTTCGCTCACACTCCCAACATCGATGCCCTGGCCGGGGACGGCGTCTATTTCACCCATGCCGTATGCCAAGGCATGATGTGCGGGCCGTCCAGGAATTCCCTGATCACCGGCCTTTACCCACACAACCTGGGATTCTACCGGAACGGGCAGATGGGTCCCCTGCCGAAAGGCGTATGGAGCCTTCCCGGCGCTCTCCGGCGCTGCGGGTATGCAACCGCCTGGGTGGGAAAGTGTCATGTGCATCCGCCGGAAGCCGAGACGAGACTGCCGATCTCGGAAGCCCTGCAACGCACCATGGGGTTGGATCATGCCGTGGCTTCCGCCGGCAGGGCGGTCTTACGATCGAGAGTCCTCAAGGCAGCACCGATGGCTGACGACGTCTATATCCAGCACCTGAAGCGGCATGGGCTCCTTGAGCTCTATATCAACGATTGCAAGACACGGAAGCGAGTCACGTCCCTGCCCGAAGAGCACTACCTGGACGGGTATTACACACACAGGGCCCTTGACTGGCTCGACGGCTACCGGGACAGCAAGCCGTTCTTCCTCTGGCTGAACCTGTCCTGCCCTCACGGGCCTCATGACGTTCCACAGAAGTATCACGATTTGTATAGAGACAAGGAGATCCCGGGGCCATTGACGTCCTCATTCGGGGACGCCATACCGGAGGGGCTGTTGAAGGACAACAAGCCGGCGAAACCGGGCACGCTGGACGAGACACGCAGAGGATTCGCTGCGGCGACGACCTTCGTCGATGCCATGCTCGGCAAGGTTCTCGACAAACTCCGGGACAAGGGGCACCTCGACAACAGTGTCATTGTGTTCTTCTCGGATCACGGCATCTTCATGGGGAATCACGGCCGCGTTCACAAGGGTTCCGTCTTCAACGAAATAACGAATCCCTGCCTGATCGTTCATTATCCCCGCGGATTCAAGCGAGGCGTGGTTGAGAAGACGCCGGTCGAACTACTCGGGCTGGTGCGAACGGCCCTGGATATTGCCGAAGCGCCGCCGAACGAGAAGCGGACACCTTTTGGGGAAAGCCTGATGCCCTTGCTGACCGGCCGGGGCAGCTTCAAGACCAAGTACGTGTTCAGCGAAATCGAGGGATTCCAATCGTGTTTCGACGGGCATTACAGATATATTGCCAACAAGGAAACGCCGTTACTATACGATCTCCGAAACGATCCGGGCGAGATGAAGAACGTCGCGAAAGACAAACCTGACGTTGCCGCGACAATGCAGGCGGCAACCAATGAATGGCTGAAAGCAACCGGCCCGGTGTTGCCTGCCGGGCATCTGAGGGACCCGGCGAATCTGGACAGAATGGAAGAGAGAATACGGCAAAGCAAGTCGTGACCCTGAAAGGAAACAACACGCCAAACACGGCCTTTGAGCGAGACGCTCTTGTTCCGCCCCGCACCACGGTTCGGCTCAGCCCTTCTTGACAGGGTGTCCGAGGAACTGCCACCGGCGCGTACGAAAAGAGTTTCTGGAGATCCCAAGATGAGAGTAACGTCACTGACACGCAGGAGATTCCTGGCGGTGTCCGGCTTGGTGTTGGCTGGGCCTGCCATCATCTCATCCCGTGCTCTAGGCAAAGACGGTGCGGTGCCGCCCAGCGAGAAGACGGTGCTGGGCGCCATCGGCATCGGTCCCCGTGGCCGTTACGTGCTGAGTCGGTTGCTGGATGAGCCGGACGTGCAGTTCGTGGCCATCTGCGACGTGCAGGCCAGCCGACGCCAACAGGTGAAGGCCATGGCCGATGCCACGTACGGCACCAACGACTGCGTCATGTACCGCGACATGTTCGAGTTGCTCGGCCGCGACGACATCGATGCGGTGCTGATTGCCACGGGCGATCACTGGCACGCGCTGGCCTCGATTCTGGCCGCCAAGGCGGGCAAGGACGTCTACAGCGAGAAGCCCTGCGGCATCACCATCGGCGACTGCCAGGCCCTGGCCGACACGATGAACCGCTACGGCCGCGTCTTCCAGGCCGGCACCCAGCGGCGGAGCAACGGCAACTTCCAGTTTGCCGTCCACCTGGCCCGAAGCGGCAAACTGGGCACACTGCACACCGTGCACGCCTCCATCTACAAACTGCGGGTGAGCCACGACTGGCTCCCGGCCGAGCCCGAGCCGCCCAAGGACGTGGTGGACTGGGACCGCTGGCTGGGGCCCGCGCCCTGGCGACCGTACAACTCCACGTACGTTCGCGGCGGGTGGCGGGGGTACTTCGATTTCGATTCCGGCGCCACCCTGTTGGACTGGGGTGCGCACACGGTCGACCTCTGCCAGTGGGCCAACGACGCGGACGGCGCCACGCCGGTCACCTACGAGCCCGACGGCGGCACCATCTATGCCCGCTACGCCAATGGCGTGAAGTTGGTCATGCGGCAGGGCGGCTGGATGGGGCTCGGGACGTGTCCCGTGCGGTTCGAGGGCGATGAGGGCTGGGTCGAGACGGGCGACAGCGGGAGGATCGAGTTCCATCCCGCATCGCTGGTCAGCGAACGGAAACGGTACCTGCGAGCGGGAACCGATCCTGCCGGCCACGGCCGCAACTTCCTCGACTGCGTCAAGTCGCGCGCGCGAACGGCGTCGGGCGCCGACGTCATGCGCAGTTCCCACATCGCCTGTCATGCGGCCGCGATTGCGTGGCAACTCGGGCGGAAAGTCACGTTCGATCCCGCCAGGGAAGCCTTCGTCGGCGACGACGAGGCCAACGCCATGCGCACCCGCGCCCTTCGCTCCCCATGGCACATCTGACTCGAAAGAGCCCCTCATGCCAACACGGCGAACACGCCCCATCCTCGTGCTTCTGTTCCTTGTGGCCATGCCTCGTCTCGCGATCGCCCAGGAGACCCGTGCCACGACCCAGGAGGAACAGAAACTCATTGCAGTGCTCGAGTCCGACGCCGCCGTGTTCGCCAAGGCCAAGGCGTGCCAGCGACTGGCGGTCATCGGCACCGGAAAAGCGGTGCCCGCGCTGGCCGCACTCTTGGGCGACGAAAAACTCGGCGGGTACGCGCGGTTCGGGCTGGAGCAGATCGGTGACCCGCGCGTCGACGACGCCCTTCGTTCGGCTTTGGGCAGGCTCCGGGGCAGGTTGCTGGCTGGGGTGATCAGTTCCGTCGGCGCCCGGCGCGACCCGAAGGCCGTGCCCGCGCTGGCGAGGCTGGCGCTCTGTGGCGCTGAGAACTCTTCGGAAGCCCTGGCGGCCCTGGGGCGCATCGCCACGGACGAGGCCGTGGACACCCTGCGCCAAGCCCTCGCGAGCGGCCCGGCCGAGAGGCGTTCGTCCGCGGCCCATGCCTGCCTGGCTGCGGCCGAGCATCTCGTGGCACAGAGCAAGCGGAGTGAGGCCTCGGCGCTCTACGATGCGGTCCGCAAGGCGGACGTGCCGCCCCATCTACACCTGGCCGCCGCCTATCAGGCGATCCTCGTCCGTGGCGCCGCCGGGGTGCCCTTGCTCGTCGAGTCGCTGAGGCACAAGGAGGCTACCCGGGTTGGCGTGGCGCTGCGAGCGGCCCGTGAACTCCCAGGACCCGAAGTAACGAAAGCCCTGGCGGCCGAACTCGCGACGTTGCCACCGGATGTTCAGGTGCTGGTGATCAAGGTGCTGGCAAACCGCAAGGACCCCAACGTGTCCAAGGAGTTGGAGGCCCTGGCGTCCAGCAAGGAGCCCGATGTCCGTGTGGAAGCGCTGGCGGCATTGGGCGAGGTTGGTGAGGCGTCTGCCGTGCCCGTTCTGCTGAACGCCGCGGGCGCCGGCGGCCAGGAAGCGGCTACCGCGCTCAGCAGCCTCAGGGCTATCAAGGGCGACGCGGTGGACACCGCGCTCATCCAGGCCACGAAGACGGCCGCGGCTCATCGGCGCCCGGAGTTGATCTCTGTCCTGGCCGACCGCGGCTGCACGGCCGCCACGAACGTGCTGCTGGACGAGGCGGCTCACGCCGATGAGAAGGTCGCGAGAGCCGCCTTCAAGGCGCTTGGCGTCGTCGCAAGCCCGAAAACCCTCCCGGCCATGGTCAACCTCCTCGTTGCGGCGCCGAGCGCCCACGCCGAGACCGCCGTGGTCCTGGTCGCGGGGCGGATAACCGACCCCGCGAAGCGACCCGACGCCGTCCTCGCTGCCCTGGCATCGGCAAAGGACGCGGCCCCTCGGGCCACACTATTGCGGGTCCTGGGCAGGATCGGCGGCGAGAAAGCGTACGCGGCGGTCGCGGGAGCCATCGGCGACAACGACCCCACGGCCAGAGACGCGGCCATCCGAGCCTTGGCGGCATGGCCCGACGCCAAGGCCGCCAACACACTTCTTGGTCTGGTCAAGGATGCCGACAGTGAGGTCCACCGCGTCCTCGCGCTCCGCGGCTACGTTCGGCTGCTCGGTGTTGCCGAGAACCTCGACCCGCGCGAGACGGCCCGCA
>Ga0272441_10004701_pt1 | contig 24407 bp, 14 predicted proteins | sample SSMProp6N_FD_193582 | JGI IMG/M metagenome (GOLD analysis project Ga0272441, IMG submission 193582) | Marine sediment archaeal communities from Little Sippewissett salt marsh, Falmouth, MA, United States - SSM-Prop-6N | ecosystem: Environmental > Aquatic > Marine > Wetlands > Sediment ...
GCTCCTTCGGCGGCGGCACGCTCTGCCCGAGGCTGTCGGCCAGAACCTGCCCGAGGACGCTCCGCAGCTCCGGCGTCTCCGGCTCCCAGCCCGACTTCCGCAACACCTCCAGCGCCGACAGCCCGTACTTCAGCGGCATCTCCAGACACGCCTGGAACAGGCGGCCCCACTGCTGGTGCCGCACCCACGAATCCAGCGCCAGCTTGATCTCGGCCTCGGAGCACTCCGCGAGCGGCTTGCTCTTCGTGCCGAAGAAGCCCGCGCAGCGCCGGTCGCCCGACCGCACGACCTCCATCACGTGGCCCTGCACCCCCGCGTCGGCCCGGTCGTACTCCAGCCGCAATGCCTGGAACTCGAAGTCCTCCTCGAAGTAGGCATCGAGCTGCCGCGTGACGAAGAGGAGGAGGCAGTTGCGCTCGTGGTCCGAGTGGCGCATGGCTTGCTCGATGCAGATCTGGGCGGCTGCCCCGCGCGGATCGCGGATCGCCGCGTCGCACAGCGCGTCCTGTCCGGCCCCGGGCTTCGCGTGCCGCAGGCCTCGGTCCGCGCCCGTGCGTATGGTCTCATCGGCATCCGCGAGGAGGCCCAGCAGGAACCTCGCTGCGTTCGCCTCTGCCGGCGCGACCCGTCTGCCGCACTTGAGCGCCGTGAGGATTCTCACCTCGGCCGGCTGCTCGGCCACGTAAGCCCGCTCGGCGATGATGGCCCCGAGCCCCTTATCGCGTGTCCTCGACCATTCCGCGCACAGGGCGTCGATGGCCTTCGGCTCGCCCAGATCCCTGAGCGCCGCGTCAGAGCGCGCAGCCGCGACCTCGTCGTCAGAGGACAGGGCCTCTGCGAGCAGGGGAACGACACTTGGGTCGTTCCGCTCCTGGGCCAGCTCTCGCACCGCCGAGCGCCTGCGGATGCGCCCCACGATGGGAAGCGTCGCTCGCAGAGCCTGGCGCCACTTCTCAAGCTGCTCCCGCGTTGCCATCAGGCTCTCCTCTCATTCTCCGCCCGGAAAACTCGATCCGCTCGCTCCGCTCGCGGAGGAAGAAAAAGGGGTAAAGGAGTAAAGCAGCAAGGGGTTACTCCAAGACAGTCCTGGACGAACGAAACCCGATGCGGTAGTAGGGGACGAGGTTGAGGCGGTACCCACACCGGAAGGCGTCCGGAGCGTCGAGGTACCACGACCCGCCCCGCACAGCACGGGACGCGCCGCTCTTCGGCGGCGTCAAGTCCCCGCGCTTGTACCGGTCGTAGGCGCCACTCTCATACCGGTCCGCACACCACTCCCAAACGTTCCCAGACATCTGGTAGTGGCCCCAGGGGCCGCAGCCCTCGGGATAGCCCCACACCCCACAGGTCCTCTCGCTGCCCCTGTTCTTGGCACATCGGCACCGCCGGCCCGCCTGCCAGTCGTTCCCCCACGGATACTCCCGCCCATCGGTGCCCCGCGCCCCCTTCTCCCACTCCAGCTCGCTCGGAAGACGAAGGCCGGCCCACTGGCAGTAGGCCTCCGCCCCATACCAGCTCACCTGCACGACAGGATGACCTTCCTTGCCACCATATGCCTCGTAGGCCCCTCCTGACTGCCCCACGAAGCAGTTACTGTCCAGCAGGATCCACTTTTCCAGGTCCGACTGGGCAGGCTTCACGGCGCTCAGGAAGCGGGCATACTGCGCATTCGTCACAGGGTGAATCCCCAGGTAGAACGCCGGGAGCTCCACCTCGAACGGCCCCCCGCCCTCGTCGCTACCCTTGCCCCCGGCCAGGAACTTGCCACTTGGCACGAGGAGCAGCAGGCTGCCGTCCTTCTCGTTCTCGACGAGGACGTCGTGGGTCCCGCTGGGGAACGCGAGGGGGCTGCGCAACACTGCCGCCATCGTCCACCTCACCAGGAACTCGGTGCCTGGAACGTCACGTGGCCCATCAGGCGCCGCCTGAGGCCCCACGTGTCGCCGTGCTTCAGGTGACCCACCCAACTCGCCAGCGACGCCTTCACGCCGGGCAGGCCAATACTACCCTGTTTGAGCGCTGCTGCCAACCCGCGCAGGCGCCGCTGAAACCGCACGCCGGTGGAGCGGCGGATAAGCCGATGGTCGGGGAACACCCGCCAGCCCAGAAACGGCACGCCCACCCGCACGGGCAGGACCACGCACTTCCGCGGATGAAGCGACAGCCGGTAGCCCGCCAGGAATGCCCTCATCTCCTCGCGTATTCCCGCCAGCGCCCGCTTGTCGTCCCCGAAGACCAGGAAGTCGTCCGCGAAGCGGATATACCCCCGCTGCCGCTTGTGTTCCTTGACGAAGTGGTCCAGGGGATTCAGCACGACGTTGGCCAGGAACTGGCTTGTGAGGTTTCCGATGGGCAGCCCGCGCCGCCGCTCGAACGGCGTGAAGAGGTCGTCCCCTGCGAAGTACCGCACCACCGGCTCCTGGGGATTGCTCGACGCGATGATCCGCCGCAGGAGTCCCAACGTCGGGCCGCACTTGATCTTGCGGGCGATGAGGCCGAGCAGGACCTCGTGGTCCACCGACGGGAAGAACTTCTGGATGTCGCACTTGAGCACGAATGGCCAGCGACGGCAGAAGGTTGTGCAGCGGTCCAGGGCCTTGTGGGTGCCCTTGCCCATGCGGTTGGCATAGCTGTCGGAGATGAACGTTCGGTCGAAGATCGGCTCGACCACCCGGCACACGGCGTGGTGGACCACCCTGTCCCGGTAGGGGGCCGCCGAGATCAGCCGACGCTTCGGGTCGTGAATCCAGAAGGCGCGATACGGCCCCGGCCAGTAGCCGCCCGAGCAAAGCTCCTCCTGGAGCTCAAGAAGGTTCGGCTCCAGCTCATGCTGGAACTCCGCGGGCGCGGGGAGAAACCGCTTGCCGCGATAGGCGGCGCGCGCCGCCGCCACGAGGTTCCCGAACGACGTGATCCGCTCGAACAGCCCGCCGACCCGCCTCATCGCCCACCTCCAGGTTCGTGGTCCCGCCTTCAGACGGTCTGGGTCTTTGATCCCTTATGAAGACAAGAGCGAAGACCGCCTGAAGGCGGAACTACGAACCAAGTGCGGCGCGGAGCGGCCTTCGCCTCAGCGGCTACCAGCCGCCCCGAGCCTCTTCCGTATTCGGCCTCGCGGCCGGGAACCGGTCTGGACTGTCCCCGCTCGCTCCCGCCCTCCGTGAAGGGTGAGACTCCGGCGACGGCCAGTGCTGGACGAACGAAACCCGTTGTTGTTGTTGCGGTTCGAGGGGTCGTTGTTGTTGCGGTTCCCACACCGGAAGTTGTCCGGATTGTCGTTGTTCCACGACCCGCCCCGCACAGCACGGGACGCGCTTGCGACCGGCCCCCACAACACGCCTTGCGGCGATGCTGCCTCATCGCTTCCCCGCCTTTCGCCAGCCGCCCACCAGGCGGCCCACCTCGTCCACCAGCCGTGCCGCCACCTCGTACTGGTGCGTGCTCATCCATCGCTCGTCGTGGGCCAGGCGCACCTGATACCGCATCTGCTCCAGCTTCAGGTTCGCCCGGTCCAGCAGCAGCCGCTTCTCCTTCGTATACTTCGCCTCGATCAGCAACTCCAGGACGTCGTACACGTTGTTCAAGATGCGGTCGCCCAGGATGAACCGGCTCTCTCGGGGGAACTTGCCCACCCGCCGCGTCATTTCGCGCACGAGGTCGTACGCCTTCGTGATGGCCACGAGTTCCTCCGATGCTCGCCTCGCAGGGCGTTGCGACCCGCTCACGCCTGGCCTCCTCTTGCGGCCGAAAAATCCGATCCGCTCGCTCCGCTCGCGGATGAAGAAAAAGGGGTAAAGGAGTAAAGCAGCAAGGAGTAAAGCAGCAAGGTGTAACATCAGACAGTCCTGGACGAACGAAACCCGAGGAAGTCGTAGGGGAACGAGGGGCCGCCGAAGTCGCGGTACGCACACCGGAAGGGGCCCGGAGTGTCGCTGTACCACGACCCGCCCCGCACAACGCGGTACTCCCCGCTCGACGGCGGCGTCAGGTCGCCGCGCTTGTACCGGTAATAGGCGCCGCTCTCATAGCAGTCCGCACACCACTCCCAAACGTTACCAGACATCTGGTAGTGGCCCCACGGACTGCACCCCTCCGGGTAGCCCCACACCCCGCACGTCCTCTCGTTACCCTTGTTCTTGTCGTTCCGGCACCGACGGCCCTCCTCCCAGTCGTTCCCCCACGGATACTCCCGGCCGTCCACGCCCCGCGCCCCCTTCTCCCACTCCAACTCGCTCGGAAGACGCAGACCCGCCCATTCGCAGTACGCCTCCGCCCCATACCAGCTCACCTGTACTACAGGGTGAGCTTCCTTGCCACCATATGCCTCGTAGGCCCCTCCTGACTGCCGCACGAAGCAGTCGCTATCGAGCAGGATCCACTTCTCCAGGTCCGACTCCCCTGGCTTCACCGCGCTCAGGAACCGGGCATACTGCGCATTTGTCACCGGGTGAATCCCCAGGTAGAAAGCAGGCAGCTCCACCTCGAACAGCCCCCCGCCCTCATCCTTTCCCTTGCCCCCCGCCAGGAACTTGCCGCCGGGGACCAGCAGCAGGATGGTGGCGTCGGTGGGGTTCTCGACGAGCCACTGAGGCTTCGCTTGATCGGCGACTGCGGCCACGGCCCACTTCCTCCCCTATCTGCCCCGCGTCCTCCGAGGGGTCGTTTCGGCGTCCGCTACGCCGAGTTCCCTCTCGATCAGGTTCTCGACATATTTCTGGATCGACGTGTCCTCCTCGGCCACGCGGATCCGCAGGGCACGATGGGTATCGGTGGAAAGCCGCACAATGATCGCTCGACTGGTCTCGGTATCGCCAGGTCGGGAAGGCACGCGTCTTCTCCTCAACTCTCGTACTCGCCTCCACACTTCCTGCCACGACGCCCGAGGACGCATCCGTGGCGCGCGCGCATCATAGCGCACAGATAAATACCTGTCAATGCAAATCTTTTATCATAGCTAATAACCCATCTCCATGACCCCTCTGCGAGTCCGTGGGCCACAGTTCCGTGCGGCCCCGGCGCCCCTTCGCGACGCGACGCGGGCAGACGCTCACCCGCCGATATGCCTTGGGAGCGGGACAATACTACCGGCCCCGGCCCGACGTGTGTCAGCAGGATCGAGGCGGCGCGGGAGCCCGGTACGTGACCGTCCAGGTTTTCTTGCCGCACTCGTACCACTGTTCGGGCGATTCCTGGATCAGCGGGATGTGGCCCTCGTAGTGGTCGCCCCACGAGTTGCGGTAGGTGCAGACCATCTCGTACGTACCCGCGCCCGGCTCGACGAGGAAGTCCGTCCTGTCGGCTGTCTGGCCGGGCCACAGCACGGGGATGCGCTTCTCGCCGGGGAGTTGGACGCCGTCCTGTGTGATGTACACCCTCACGTCGCGGGCCGGGCCGCCGACGGAAGCCATCACGTCGGAGGGATGGGCATCGCCCCTGTTCTGGAGTCGCACGGACACACCGCCCTTGGGCTCGGCGTTCCCTCCTGGGTGCACGCGGATCACGGTCACGATGACTCCGCGCAGGCGTTCTGGCGGCGGTCCCAGCGGAAGGTCGTAGTCCACGGCTTCCTCCTCTCCGGTCTCAGTGGCGCCTCTCCTCGCGCCTGCTATGGGCTCCCAACGCATGTATCGGCACGGGTGACTCGCGTCGCGCCGCAGATGGGAAGACAGCAGATGGCTAGAGTCCTCGCGAGAGGCGGAACCCGTTGCCGACGCTCGCGTACCTCGGGTAGTCCCTGTAGCGGTAGGAGGATCGGCAGCCCACGGGACTGCTGCACCAGGAACCGCCCCGAAACACACGCAGGCCACAGGGCGCGTCCGCGCCTTTCCGCTCCGAGCCATTGAAGTCCTTCGAGTAGGGGGAGGCACACCACTCCCACACGTTGCCGTGCATGTCGCAGAGACCCCAGGCGTTCGGGGCGAAGGAGCCGACGCGCGTGGTCCTCTCTCGGTTGACGCCCTTGCGGCCCCGGCCGTAGGTGTAGTTGCCGTCGTAGTTCGCCTGATCGGTCGAGATGGTCTTGCCGAAGTGGAAGGGCGTGGCTGTTCCCGTACGGCAGGCATGCTCCCACTGCGCCTCGGTGGGCAGCAGGAAGTCACTCCCGCGGACGCGGGCGTTGAGCTTCTGCAAGAACTCCTGCGCGTCGTCCCAAGAGACGTTGTCCACGGGGTTGCGCGCACCCTTGAAGCGGCTCGGGTTGCTTCCCGTCACGGCCTCCCACAGCCCCTGGGTGACCGGATACTTGCCCATCCAGAAGGGCCGCTCGATGGCGGTTTGCTTCTGCTTCTCATCGTCGTTTCTCTCGGCCTCGTCTGGCGGGCTCCCGATCACGAACTCGCCGGCGGGGATGAGCACCATGGTCAGCAGGCAACGGCTGACCGGGAAGGTGGTCTGCGCGACGGGGACGCCGAGGGCGCGGGCCGTCTCCTGCTGACGCCGCTTGGCCTCCGCCTCGTCGAAGGGCCAGCCGCGATAGACCTGGAGGCGCGGCTTCGCCGGCGGGCGGGGAGTTGGGTGCGCCGGTGCAGGCACGCGCCGCATCGGCCTCGGAGGCGGGGTGGGCGTTGGGCGCGGCTCGCCGCTCACAGCCAGCCGTGGCGGCGGGGCCAAATGCCCCTCTGGGACTCCCCGGAAGGCTTTGAGCATGTCGGTCGCCGACCGGTAGCGCCGCTTCGGGCGGGTGAGCGCTTTCTGGATGAGCGGGCAGAAGGCGAGATCCACCCCCACCTCCTCCAGGAGCTCCTCGACCGGAATACCGGGCGCGGGACGCTCGCCGGTGAGCAGCTCGCAGGCCATTGTGCCCACGGCGTAGAGGTCGTCGTGCGGCGCCGGCTCCTCGCCCCGGCGCTGCTGAGGCGACATGTAGTCGTGGGTGCCCGACACCGAGCGTCCGCTGGCACTCATCATGGAGTCCGAGAGCAGGAGCGAGCGGGTCATCTCGGCCTGTACGACACCGAGGCCGAAGTCCGTGACCTTCACCGTGCCGTCGCCCGTGAGGAGGATGTTCCCGGGCTTCAGGTCGCGGTGCAGCCCCCCCGCGTCGTGCGCGGCGGCGAGTGCTTCGAGCACTTGGCACAGAATGCGGACGGCCTCGTCGGGCGCGAGCTTCCCCTCGCGTCGGAGCCGGTCGCGCAGACTCTCGCCCCGGACATACTCCATCATCAAGTAAGGCGGGTTATGGTCGGGGTTGATGTCGAAGGTGCGGACGATGTTGGGATGGTCGAGCTCAAACTGGAGCCTGCCCTCGAGACGAAGCTGCCTCACGTAGGCAGGGTCGGTAGGGATCTTCATCGCCCGCTCGACGCCCAAGTAGCGATGGCGGGCGAGCCACACCTCGCCGAAGGCGCCTTCGCCGAGCTTGCGGATGAGCTCGTACGGCCCGACCTGCTGGCCTTCTGTCGGCATGAGCTTCCTCCCGAAGCCAGTACCTGGCGGGTTGCGTGTTCCGCTGGGCAACTATAGCCGCGCGCGGATGGCCAGTCAACTGGAGGGCCGTCAGGGTCAATCGGGCTTCTCCGAGGCGACTTGACCAGTGCAACGAGTGGGCGCCGGGGGATGCTCTGGCGGGTGCTCCGGGTGGCCCCAACTAACTGCGGAGCGGCCGCGCGGCCGATAGTCTGCCGACCACTGGGGATGGGGGGATTCAGAGAGCGACTGTCAGGCACAGACACGTTGGTCGTGGCTGGAGGGTAGCAGGGCCCCGGAGGGTAGCCCAGTGGCGGAGGGTGTTCCCACCCGCTGGTCGGCGAGCGCAGGTTCACGTGGGCGGATCCCGGCCCGCGCTCAGGGACGGGGCACGCGCGAACGGTTCGGGACACGAGCAGGCGCCCCAGCCGCGCGGGCCGAGGCGTCTGTGGTTCGGTTCCGAGGGATCGATCCGGCTTCCCACGTTCCTCCTTGTGGGCAGCCGCCGTGGTCTACCGGCCGGCGGAGGCTCCACTTACACGCAGATCCGGGAGGGCGGAGCCCACACGCGAGTCCTGGCTGGCGCGATCGCACTTCGGGGTGATCTCGCTTTGGCTGAAGCGGTTTGCAGCCCGAACGACAGTGGCCTAAGATACCGTGATGGTCCCGGGGTAGCCCAGGCGGATGGCTGTTTTACTGACAGAACGCCACTCAAGGTGTCGGAGGGAACCACGATGCCAGAGCTCGACCTCACCACGGCGCTTGCAGAGCTGATCCAGCGTCTCGTGGTTCTTGCCTCGCGGGACGAGCAGCTCCTGTCTTGCTTCAGGGCGCTTGCGGAGCAAATTCTCGCGGCGACAAGGGAGGCAGGGGCAGGGAGACGGGAGCCATCCGGGATCCCGGACGGAGCCGACGTCGAGGTGTCGGCCCAGGAGACGCCGATTGCGCCTCCATCAACTCCTGCTGAGCTATCCCCGAGAATCCTGGAGGGACTCGAAGAAGCCGTCGCATCGATGGGAGGCGGGACACCCGCTCAGGTCGCCGAAGCAACTCCTGTCCGCGCCGCAGCAGGGCCCGAGGACGCTGATTTGGCCAACATCGAGGCTCGGTGCAGAATGAAAGCGGAGGGCGCTCGTTGGGCAGCCACAAGGCAACAGCAACTCGCCGGGGGAGTTGACTTCGAGACCGAGATTCAGCCACTGGACCGCGAGATTATCGCGAAGGCGAAGAGACTACCCGACTGCTTCCTCTGGATGAACCATTCCTCTGGCCCATCACCTCCGGATCTAGGGTCATTGGAGGACCTGGCGGGGTCCTTCGACACGCTGGCCGAGGCTCTGGCACTCGTTCGTCTGCTCAAGGAGGAGACGAAGGGGGAAGCCCCTGAGTTCGAGCCGGCGCTCACCCTGTTGGCCGAGGCCCAGTCAGCGGTGCGGGTGGCCGTCAACCAAGTCGGCTACGGCAGACCAGACAATGACCAGGCACAAACGTACTGGTGGCTCCGTACCACATGCCATGCCGAGCGGATCTACGTCCCGAAGTACATGCGACTCAGTGACGAGGCTGATCCCGGGGAATGGCTCTCCTTGGCGGGCCGTGTCCAGGAGCTTGACCGTGCGGTTCGGCAGCGGAGGGATAACGACAAGGAACACGAGGCCGCTCTGAACCGCATCCGCTACCATGTAGGGCGACTGCGCGATGGCAGGGCCACGGACACCTCTCACGACTGGGACGTTGTGATCGCGACCGTGGATCAGCTGGTCCAGCACGGAACGCCTCCGAGCAACACGGACATCCGCGAGCTACTACTGCCCCTCATCGATCGGGTGCCGGACGTTTCGCTGCCCCCGAACTTCGAGCTCGTCCTGCGTGAGATCGACCGCTTCCTGAGTACCCGCCCTGCGCCCGAGGCTGAAGCGGAGGCCGACGAGGCCACTGAGGAAGTGAAACAGGTTGCACAGTGGCTGAGCGGCAAGACGCTCGTGCTGATTGGCGGGTACCCGCGCTTGCACGCCCGTGAGGCGCTGAAGCGCGCATTCGGCCTAGCGGACGTTGACTGGCTCGAGACCAGGGAGCACCAGTCGATCTCGTCCTTCGAGTCGCACGTTGCCTCACCGCAGGTGGCGGCGGTCCTGCTGGCCGTCCGTTGGAGCAGCCATTCCTTCGAGGACGTGAGGCAGTTCTGCTCCCACTACGGGAAGCCCATGGTGCGGCTGCCCGCCGGCTACAACCCCAACCAGGTGGCTGTCCAGATCATCGAGCAGTGCAGTGGCAACTGGCAGGGTGGACCATGACCTTCGCGCCGGCGCAAAGCGGCTGAAGGCGAGCAGATCGCGTTTGACTGCCTCTTCCGAATCAGTACACTATGCGGTGTCGGCTCTACAGCCGGCCGGCCACGGCAGAGCAGGTGCCCCCTCCCCACCTTAGCCGTGGCCGCCTTAATGTACGGGTGGCGTGGCGGGCAGAACCTGATCAGCCAAGGCACTTGCCCAGACTCTACGGACTCGGCTTGAGGCGAGATCGCTCGCCGCGCGAGGCTTCGAGCCAGCGCAAGAGGCCACATGCCACCGGCTCACTTGACATCCCGTGGCAATGGTGCACAATGAGGGACACGCAGGGCACGCCTCCACGGCGAGGGCGGTAGAGCGCGCCCCGGTCTGCCGCCAGCTTGCCCTGCATCGCGGCAAGCACGCGGCGCCTCCGAGCGGCATTGGGAACCTGACCGAACTCAGGTCGGCCAAGGGAGGGCCGGATGGAAACGAACGCGGCCAGCACCTCGCTCAGGATTCCCCTCGAAGAAGCTCAGGCAGTCTACAGCCCCCCGCTGCCGATGTCGGTGCGCCTCGGCGTGCCGGCTGTAGCACACGGTGGCGGGGGGTGTCACATGAACTGCCGTGGAGTGCACCGGAGGGTGTGAGGTGGGACGAGCGGGTCACGGCAGAGCGCGTGGGCTCGACGGAATGAGGGGCGAGCAATGGCCGAACATGGCCTGAACCCTGGCGATGTCGTTGCCGGGCTGGAGCCCGACGAGCACGTCGAGATCCGGCAGGTCAGGCCGTTCGGGGAGAAGACGCTGGTCGAGGGCATTGGGGTGTCCTCGCGGCGCGAGATCCGCCGACCGCTGGGGCCTGAGGAACTGGCTCGCCTGACGACGGTTCGCGGCTCAGACTACACCTATGATGGCGACGCTGCGGCGTTCCTTCTCGGCGTCGAGGCGCAGCGGATCAGCATCGCCTACCAGTTCGACCCCCTCTTCGCGGTCAACTCCAGCGTCGTCGATGTCGTGCCCCACCAGGTCGAGGCCGTCTATCGCTACCTGCTTCCTCTGCCGCGCATCCGGTTCCTGCTGGCCGACGACACGGGCGCGGGCAAGACCATCATGGCGGGCCTGCTCATCAAGGAGTTGCTGTTCCGCAACGTGCTGGACAAGGTGCTGATCATCACGCCAGGCGGCCTCACCGAGCAGTGGCGGGACGAGATGCGGGACAAGTTCGGTCTGGAGACGAAGCTCGTCAACCGTGCGTCGTTCCTCGCGGAGCCCGGCCAGTTCGCCAGGGACGACGGGTTCTTCGTCACGTCCATCGACTACATCGCCCGCCACGACGCGTGTCTCAACGCAGCGAAGGAGACGCAGTGGGACATGGTCGTGGTGGACGAGGCGCACAAGCTCTCGGCCTACGAATACGGCAGGAAGGTGGATCGCAGCGACCGCTACGTGGCCGTCGAGGCGCTCGCACCGGCCACCGACCACCTGCTGTTCCTCACCGCCACCCCCCATCGCGGACGGAAGGACACGTTCCGGCGCCTGCTGATGCTGCTCGACCCCGACCTCTTCCAGAGGGACGAGCATGTCACCGAGCGGGTGCAGGAGGCCGTCGCCCAGTATGCCAGCCACGGCGAGGCGTTCGACGGGGAGGCCGAAATCACCAGCGCCCGCAACCGCTTCTTCCTTCGCCGGCTCAAGGAAGAGATGGCCGACTGGGATGAGACGGCGCTTTTCAGGCCGCGCCACACGAAGACGATGGGCTACGAGCTGACCCCAGAGGAACTGGAGCTGTACGAGGCTGTCACCGAGTATGTCCGCTCGCATCGCAGGCAGGCCAAGGCGAAGAAGAACCGCAACGTGGAACTGACGCTGATGGTCATGCAGCGCCGTCTGGCCAGCAGCATCTACGCCATCACCAGGACGCTCCAGAACCGGCTCGCCTCGCTGGACGACGTGCTCACGATCCTGCGCGACCCCCACGTTACTGCCGGGGAGAAGAAGCGGCTGCTGCGTGGCACCCTGGAGGACGTGCCCACGAACATCGCCGACTACGAGGAGCTGAACGAGACGCAGCGCGACGAAGTGGACCAGCGGATCTTCCGCCAGGTGCTCACCGACGACCCGGAGAAGGTCGAGGAAGAGCGCCAGCACGTGGCCTCCCTGCTACGCAAGGCCCAGTCGCTCCGGAACCACATGGAAGCGAAGTTCGCCGAGCTGCTCGCGGTGCTCGACTCGTCCGACGTAATCCGCCGGGAAGCCGAGAAGCTGGTCATCTTCACGGAGCACAAGGACACGCTGGACAGCCTGACGGCCCGGCTGACCAACATGGGTTACACGGTGGCGACGATTCACGGCAGCATGGACGTGGACGCCCGCCGCGAGGCCCAGCGCGTCTTCCGGACCGAAGCCAAGATCATGGTCGCGACCGACGCGGCGGGCGAGGGAATCAACCTCCAGTTCTGCCGCTACCTGATCAACTGGGACATCCCGTGGAACCCCAACCGCCTTGAGCAGCGCATGGGCCGCATCCACCGCTACGGGCAGCAGGACGACGTGTGGGTGTTCAACCTGGTTGCCACGAATACCCGCGAAGGCGCCGTGCTTCAGCGGGTGCTGTGCAAGCTCGACACGATGCGCGCGCAGATGGGCAACGACCGTGTGTACGACGTGATCGACGAGCTGCTGGAGGAAGTGCCCCTGGTGGACCTGATCGAGCGGTCCATCGACGCGGACGACAACGCAAGCGTCCTCAGAGAGACCGAACGTGGGGTGGAGGATGACAGGGCGCTTCAGGAGCGGGCGGAGGAGTTGATCGCGCTCCAGAAGAAGCAGTCGCTCGCCTCCACGCCGGACATGCGGGAGGCCCGGCGGCTGCGGGATGCGTCCGACGAGCGGCGGCTCCAGCCCCGGTTCATCCAGCGCTTCTTCACGAGCGCCTATCAGCTCGCCGGGGGCACGACGGTTGCCGACCGGCACTTCCCTGTCTACCATATCGGGCGCACCCCGACCGTACTCCTGGAGGAGGCCCGCCGGAGACGCCTGCCCGTTGCCGAGAAGTACGACACGCCGTTCGTGTTCGACAAGGCTCTGGTCAGCATCGCCAGCAAGGTGCGGGTGCCCGAGCACACGAAGCTGCTCGGGCCGGGACATCCGCTGTTCGAGGCATTGATACGCTGGGCCATCCGCCGCGCCCGCGACGCCTTCGCCAAGGGCGTGGCGTTGATCGACCCGAACATCGCGCGCCCTCAGCGCGCCTGGCTGGTCCGCTCCACCATCGACGACGGGCGACGCGAGGAGAAGAAGCGCGTCGCCCACGAGCGACTGAGCCTGGTCGTGGCCGACCATATGGGGCTGCGCGGCACCTCGCCAGCCAACCTGCTGAACTGTACCGCGCCCGAGGCCGCAGTGGGAGACGCGGAGGCCCCGGTCCGCTCCCGCGACGACGTGGAGGAGTGGGCCTTCACACACGTGACCGAGGAACAGCTTGCGCACGTGAGAGAGCACCGGGAGGCCGAGTGCACGCTCCGCCGCCAGTACCTGGAGACGACCTTCACCGACCTGATCCTGGAACTCACGGACAAGCTCAACAGCTTCCAGCGGAAGGAACTGCTTGGCGACGACGACCCCGAGGAGCGCCAGAAGCTCGAACGGCGAATCCAGCAACTCAAGGAGCGCAAGAGCCAGCGGCTCGGCGAGTTGGAGCAGATGCTCCGCCTGAATGCCAACCTGCCCGAGGTCGTGACCTCCTCGCTCATCGTGCCCGCTCCCGTTGCCGTGGTGGAGGAGGAGGCGGAGACCCCGCCGGCGGGCGTGCCCATGCAGCGGGACGACGAGGTCGAGCGGATCGCGATGGACGTGGCGATGCGCTACGAGCGGGGCCGCGGCTGGACGCCCTACGATGTTTCCCGCGACGGGGAGCACTACGACGTTCGCTCGGAGTCGCCGACGGGCCAGATGCGGTTCATCGAGGTCAAGGGGCGAGCGCGGTCGGGCGCCATCATCATCACGGCACCCGAGGTGGACAAGCTCCAGCAGCTCGGCGACCGGGCCTTCCTCTACGTGGTGACCTGGTGCAGGGGGGACCAGACCCGCTTGCGCATCATTCAGGACCCAATGGCCCAGCTCACGCCTGAAGTGCTCTACCGCCGCGTGCAGTATATCGTGGTCGAGGACGACTGGAAGCAGAAGGGGGAAGAGGTCGATGCCGTGCCCGCGCCTGATTGAGGTCGCGCTGCCCATTCGCGAAATCTCCGCCGAGAGCGTGCGCGACAAGTCGCTGCGCCACGGCCACATCTCGACCCTGCACCTGTGGTGGGCGCGGCGTCCGCTGGCGGCGTGCCGGGCCATCGTCTTCGCTTCGCTCGTGCCCGACCCCGACCACCCGGAGTGTCCGGCTGAGTTCCGGCGGGCCGTCGAGACGATGCTGAGAGACCAGGTTCCTGAGATTCTCCAGGGCTACTATCGGGGCCGCAAGTACAAGAGGGACCGCGACCCGTACCGGCCGTACGACGGCATCGCCGACACCCCCCGCAACCGCCTGCTGACGTTCATCGCCAAGTGGTCGCCCGAGTCGCTCGCCTTCGAGGAGGGCAAGAGGGACAAGGAGCCGCCGGCGAAGCTGCTGCTCGACGACCGCTCGCTGATCAAGTGGGAGACGAGCGACCCGGAGAACGAGCAGGGCCGAGCCGTACTCCACGTCGGGCGCCACCTCATCCGCGCCGCGTGTAACGGCGAGACGCCCGCGGTCCTCGACCCGTTCGCAGGGGGTGGCGCCATCCCGCTGGAGGCGGGCCGCCTGGGCTGCCAGGCCATCGCGAACGACTACAACCCCGTCGCATACCTGATCCTCCGCGCGACCTGTGAGTTCCCCCAGAAGTACGGCAGGCCGGGCATCCGGGAGAACGAGCACGGGGTGGAGATCGAGATCCCGAACGTGCTCGTGCACGACGTGGAGAAGTGGGCGCGCTGGGCCATCGGGCGAGCCCGCGAGCAGATCGGTCACCTGTACCCGCCGGGGGAAGACGGGCGGCCTGTGGTGGGCACCATCTGGGCACGCACCGTCCCCTGTGCCAACCCGACCTGCCGTGGCACGATCCCGCTGCTGCGGAGCATGTACCTGTGTAACAAGAAGGGCAAGCGGGTCGCCTTGACGATGGATGTGGACAAAGAACAAAAGACGATCCGGTTCGGGATCGCGAAGGGGAAGGCCATTCGGCGGACGGACGGCACGAAACGAGCGCATGGCCCTGCTGTGTGCCCGTTCTGCGAGCAACCGACAACCACGGAAGCCGATGTCCGCGCTGCCGGCTGTGACGGGCGGATGGGCGAGCAGATGGTCGCCGTCATAGTGTCCGGCAAGTGCGGGAAGGACTACCGCTCCGTCGAGCCGACCGATCTGGAGGCGTTCGAGGCCGCCTGCTCCGTCGAGGTGGAGCGGCCCGGTGAGTTGATCCTCCCTGAGATCTATGGAGCCCGCGAGGATGAGAGCACAGCGAATTCGACAGGCATCAGGGTTCACCGCCACGGCATGCACACATGGGGCTCGCTCTACAACCCGCGTCAGCTCGTCGCGATGCAGACCTTTCTTTCCTGCCTGCGCGAAGCCCTGGCCCTTGTGGCCGAGGAGACGCAAGACGAAGGCTATCGCAGCGCTGTGGGCCTCTACCTCGCGCTGTGGCTGAGCCGCAACGCGATGCGGATGAGTTCGGTGGGCCGCTGGGCAGTTGATAGGGAGACCTTCCAGACTCCGTTCGATGGCGCTCGCCTACCGATGAAGTGTGACTACGTTGAGGCAAATCCCTTCTCGGAAGTGACTGGCGGCTTCGCGAACCAACTTGACTGGATCGTGAAGGTCTTGCTGCGCGAGTCGGGCCAGGGCGAGCCGGGGACTGTGTCGTGCGGCGACAGTGCGTCTCTGGGCCTTGCGGACGGCTCCGTTCACGCTGTGGTCACCGACCCGCCCTACTTCGATGAGGCGGCGTATGCCGACCTGTCGGACTTCTTCTACGTGTGGCTTAAGAGGGCGGCTGGCGATCTGGCCCCTGAGGCGCTGCTGACCCCGCAGACGCCGAAGTCTGAGGAAGCGACGGCCCTCAAGCACAGGCATGGCGGGGATGGAGCGAAAGCAGACTCCCACTTTACCCGGAAGCTCACGGAGGTCTTCGCGGAGGCCCGCCGCGTGTGCAAGGAGGATGGCCTGTTTGCCGTGATCTTCGCCCATCAAGAGACGCAAGCGTGGGTTGCCTTGGTCAACAGCCTCTTCGCCGCTGGCCTGACAATCGATGCTACGTGGCCCATCGAGATGGAGCTCAAGAACCGGATGCGTGGTCTGGACTCGGCAGCGCTGGAGACCTCAATCAACGTGATCTGCCGCCCCCGCGTCGCGGGCAGCGCGGCGTCGTTCAGAACCGTTCGGCGGGAGATCGAGAGGGCCGTGCACGGTGCGGTGAAGCGCTTCTGGGCCTACGGCTTCCGGGGCGCCGACCTCATCGTCGCATGCTACGGCCCAGCCGTGGGGGTGTTCGGGGGGTACGAGCGGGTCGAGAGGGCGGATGGCACACCGGTTGGCGTTCCAGAGCTTCTGGCGCTGGCCCGAACGTCTGCTCGCGAGGCGATTGCGGGCGAGTTCCAGGGCGACAGCCTGTCCACGCTCTACTATGTGTGGGCGAACCTGTATGGGACGGGCGAGCAGGCGTGGGACGACGCGCGGCTGGTCGTGATGCTGGGGAGCGAGAGCGAGGATGCGATGGAGGTGGCGCGGCGGCGTGGTCTGTTCGTCGTGGATGGGTCACACTGCCGTCTCGCGCTCCTTCGGGATCGCGCCGACCGACCCCATATGGGCGACGACGCGCAGGCTCCCCTCATCGACCAACTCCACCACGCGATGCAGCTCTGGAGGGAGGAGCGGCGCGCCGACCTCGTGGCGTACCTGCGGGAGCACCAACTGACGGACCATGAGCCCTTCTGGAACCTGGGTCAGGCCCTCTTTGAGGTGCTGCCTCGCGACGAGGAGGACTGGAAGCTCGTGCACGCACTGCTCACCGAGCGCGAGTCGCTCCGGATACAGGCGGGGCGCAAAGAGGCGCCGGCCCTCGGCCCGCTCTTCAACGGCCACGGAACGGAATGACCCGATGGACACGGCAGACGTAGAGCGGCTGATTCGCGGCGGCGAGGCGATGAGGGTGGAGTTCAAGGGGGAGGAGCGCGAGAAGCTCCCCGACCGCGAGATCTACGAAGCCATCGTGTGCCTGGCCAACGGGGAAGGGGGGACGCTTCTGCTCGGCGTGGAGAACGACAGGCGGGTTACGGGCGCTCGACCTCGGAACCTCGACCAACTCCAAGCAGCGATCCTCAGCAACACCGTGCCGAGCATCACTACGGTGGTATCAGAGCACACGGTGGACGAGTTGCCCGTTGTGGTGATCGAGCTGGTCCACAAGCCGGGCGTTTACGCGACTGCGCGGGGCAAGTCCGTTCGCCGTGTGATGGGAGCCGAGGGGCCACGGTGCGACCCGTTCTTCCCCTACCAACACGTCGGTCGTCGCAGTGACTTGGGCGAACTGGACTACTCGGCCCTGGTGGTCGGAGGCGCCACCTGGGCGGATCTGGACCCTCTGGAGTTCGAGAGAGTTCGCCAGACCATCCGAGGCCGACCGGACGCCGACAAGCGACTGCTCGACTTCACCGATGATCGCGAGCTGGCCAAGGCATTGGGGTTGGTGCAGACCGTCGAGGCCCGGCTTGTGCCAAACGTGGCGGGTCTGCTGCTCCTGGGGCGCAAGGAAGTGCTGCGACGCTTTGTGCCGAGTCACGACGTGGCCTTCCAGGTGATCAGCTCCCGGGCTGCCGTGCCGAAGAACGAGTTCTTCCGTGCCCCGCTGCTCAAGACACTGGAGGCGGTCGAGGAGCACTTCTCGGCCCGCAACGACGAGCAGGAGGTCACGGTGGGCATGTTCCGCCTGCCCATACCCGACTACTCGCTGGACGCCTTCCGGGAGGCGGTGAACAACGCCGTGGTCCACCGCGACTATGCTCAACTGGGAACAGTGCACATCCAGATGCACCCCGACCACCTCCTCGTGACGAATCCAGGGGGGTTCGTGGCGGGGATCACCCTCGACAACCTCCTGGTCCATGAGCCGAAGCCGCGCAATCCCCGACTCGCGGATGCGTTCAGAAGGCTTGGCCTCGTGGAGCGGACTGGGCGTGGGATCGACCGGATCTATCTTGAGCAACTGCGATATGGCCGTCCCGTGCCCGACTACACACAGAGCAGCAGCGATGGGGTGAGACTGGTCCTGCGGGGTGGCAAGGCGAGCCTGGAGTTCGCCGCTTTTGCCTACGAGCAGGAGAAGGCGGACGCGCCCCTGGACCTGGACGAGCTGCTCGTCCTCAACCGCCTTCAGCACGAGAGGCGCGCAGACGCGCCGACGGTGGGCGGACTGACCCAGCGGGGCGAGGCCCATGCGCGATCCGTCCTGGAGCGCCTGGTCGAGCGGGGGCTCATCGAGGCGCGGGGCGAGCGGCGGGGTCGGGTGTATCATCTGAGCGCGGAGCTGTACCGACGGCTCGGCGAGCCCGCCGGATACGTGCGTGCCCACGGTTTCGACCCCATCCGCCAGGAGGCGATGGTCATGGAGTACGTGGTAGCCCATGGCAAGATTGCCCGGCGCGACGCAGCCCGACTGTGCAGCCTCGGCGACCATCAGGCGACCCGGCTGCTGCGTCGGCTCAGGGATAAGGGCAAGCTTGTGCTGCGAGGGGAGAAGCGAGGCGCCTACTATGAGCTTGCCGAATAGGTCTGGGACCGGAATGCGCGCGGAAATGCGCGGGGAAATGAGCGCCGCTCATTTTCCGCCGGCGCTGGGGAGGGGCAGCGTAAGAGCTTATGGGGCTGCTTGTTACGAGCATACCCCCGCGTGTGCGAGAGGCAGGGAAATGAGCGGAAACGCGCGGAATCGCGCGGAAGGCCACGTGATTTGCAAATCACCTGTGCCGGTGTAGCGGATTGCTTCACTGGCCAGATACCAGATGGATGAACAGAGGAGCTTGTAGAAATGCCTCCAGTTCCTGAACCCTGGTTCGCAGTGGCCACACCCCACGAGGACATCCGCAAGGGACGGCTGAGCGAGGCCGTCTTCGCCGCGAACGTCTGGCGCGTCGCGCAGAACGACCCCAACACTCCTGAAGTCTACCTCGACGCCGAAGCTTTCTTCGAGAAGACCTACCTGACTGGCGGGCTGAGCAACGTGCTCAAAGCGGTCGCCAGGGCGCTCAGCGGCGACGCGGATGCGGGGGACCGTATCCTGAGTCTCCAGACGGCCTTCGGCGGCGGGAAGACCCACGCGCTGGTGGCGCTGTGGCACCTGGCGAAGCACACGGAGGCGATCCGGACGTCGGACGCCTGCGCCGACGTGCGGAAGGTGCTCGGGAAGTCCCTGCCCAAGGCTGTCAGAGCCGTCGCCGTGTTCACGAACCAGACGTGCGACGCAACCCAGGGACGCCAGACGCCCGAGGGTGTGCACACGAGAACGCTGTGGGGCGAGCTTGCCCTCCAGTTGGGCGGGGTGGAGCCGTACCGCAAGGTCGAGGCCAACGACCAGGCCCGCACCGTGCCGCAAGGGCTGTTCGCCGACATCCTGCGGGAGGTTGCCCCGTGCCTGATCCTGCTGGACGAGTTGGCCGACTACTGCGTCGGCGCGTCGGGCGTGGAGGTGGGCGACGGCACGCTCGCCGACCAGTCGATCTCGTTCGCCCAACAGCTCACGGAAGCCGTCCAGCAGGTCCCCGGCGTTGCGCTCGTGGCGACGCTGCCCGCCAGCCACCTGGAGGTGTCGAGCCCCGAGAAAGGGCAGGAGATTCTGAACCGCCTTGAGCGCCGCTTCGGGCGGATGGGAGCGGACCGCAAGCCTGTGGCCGACGACGAGATCTACGAGGTCATCCGCCGGCGGCTCTTCGAGAACCTCGGCGACAAGGCGAAGCACAAGAAGGTCGCGGACGCATACGCCAAGATGTACCAGCAGCACCGGAGCGACGTGCCGAGCGACTTCGCGAAGGGGACGTACCGGGAGCGCATCATGGCCTCCTACCCCTTCCATCCAGCCCTGATCGACGCGCTGTACCTGCGCTGGGGCAGCCACGGGGACTTCCAGCGGACGCGCGGCGTCCTGCGGCTCCTCGCGAGTGTGGTGGGTGACCTGTGGGAGCGGCGGAAGACCGAGACCATGTCGCAACCGCTCATCCAGCCGTGCCACGTGCGATGGACGCTCGACCCCATGCACGCTGCCCTGACGCGGTTGTGGGGCAACGCCTACGAGTCCGTGGTCGCGGCGGACGTGGTCGGTAGCAAGGCGAACGCGCCGGCGGCGGACGAGGAGCGCGGCGGGGAGTACACCACCGACAGGATCACGGCGGGCCTGGCTGCCGCGATCCTCCTCGGGTCGTTCGGGGGGAAGGGCGAGCGGGCCGGCTACAGCACCAAAGAGCTTCGGGCGTGCGTCGGGCGCCCCGGCCTGAACTGGGGCTACACGGACGGCGCCCTGCTCGCCCTGGAGGATCGTGGCTTCTTCCTCCACACGGCAAGCGCGGGAAGCCTTGGCAAGCGCTACTGGTTCGGCACGAAGCCGACCCTGGTGAAGCTGATCGCGATGTACAGGGACCAGCTCGCCTCAGCGGACTTCAACGACGAGATCCTGGCGACCCTTGGCGCACTGACCAAGAAGCTGGCTACGGGGCCGGCCACCTGGCGCGTGCTGGTGGACCCCACGACCGACCTGCCTGAGCAACGGTCGTTGGCGTTGCTGGTCATGCCCCCTGAGTGCACCTACGTCGAGAACGGCGGGCCGCGTCTGTTCGGCTCGCCCGTCGAGCAGCGGCTGATGGACGTGAGCCTCCAGTGTGGGAAGAAGGAGCGGAAGTTCCGCAACACGCTCCTGTTCCTGCTGCCATCCCCGCGAGGACTCACCAAGTTGCGGAGCGCCATGCGCGAGGCGACAGCCTTGGAGTGCGTCCAGCGCGACTACGGCGATCAGCTCGATGAGGAGCAGCGCGGCGAGCTCAGGACGCGCCTGGAAGCGGCGAGTTCCGCCGTTGCCGAGAGTCTGGGCGCAGCCTACATGCACGTGGCCCGGGTCGAGGGTCAGGAGATGGCCTTCGAGCAACTGAGCGATGCCAAGCGCACCTTCGCGGACCACCTGTGCGCCGTCTGGGATCACGTAGTCGCGGAGGACTGGGTGCTCCGCAAGGTGGGCAGGGTCACGCTCAAGGAGGCCGGCCTGGTGCCCGACGAGGGTGGCATTCGGGTCAGGGATGCCATCAGAGCCTTGCTGTGCTTCCCCGACAAGCCCATGATCGCCTCCCCCGACGCCCTGGCCCGGGGGCTGGAGGAAGCATGCAGGGAACGACTGATCGGGATCGCGCGCGGCGTCAACGTCAACTCCTTGCACCAGAAGCGTTGCGGCGACGACATCGTGATCGACCCGACCGAAGAAGGTCTGTGGATCATCCCGCCGTTCGAGCCGGAAGCCGAGAAGCCCAGAGAGGGAACGGATACGCCTGGCGAAGGGCGGCCCGAAACGCCAGGGGATGAGGGCGAGGAGACCGGCGACGACACTCCCGGGACGGCGGGCGGCAAGCCAGTGCGCCGCGTCAAGATTTCGGGCAACGTGCCGCTCGACAGTTGGGCGGACCTGTTCCGCTGCTTCATCAGCCCCGCCGCGCGGCTGGACCTCAAGGGCCTTCGCCTGGGCATCGAGTTCGAGTTGGCGGCCCACCCGGACCGTCCGCTGAGCGAAGACGACCCCGCCCTCAAGTCCATGGAGGAAGCCGCAAGGCAGTTGGGGCTGGACATGAAGAGGGACTGAACGCAGGGCACGGGAGGCGGCTCCGGTGAGCGACCTGACGACTTGGTTGGCGACGTGTGTGGGCGCGAGCCTTGCGCTGCTGGCCAAGGAGCCTGTGCCGGTGGTGACCGTGGACTCTCAGAGCCCACCAGAGGGGTTCTGGGACGAGCTGGCGATCACCTTCGCCAAGGTCACGGGAGGCATCTGCTGGTGCCGTTGCGCTTCGCTCGACCGGTTGCCGTTGATCCTGGAGACGGGGTGCGACGTGCAGCCGGCAGACTCGGTGTTCTGGGCGGAGATGGACACTCAGAAGGCCATTGAATACGGTGGCGATGAGAAGGTCATGATGTGCTTCGACCGCAAGGCGCTGGACTCGTCCTGGCGCGAAGTGCCCGCCGATACCGACCCCGCTGAGCTTGAGCGACTGGCGGCGAAGTTCCCGACCAAGCGCGTCTCGGAGGATAGCAGCTCGCTCTGGTTCTCACGGCTCCCGGCGTCCGACCCCAGGGTTGCTTCACCCTATGAGGTCGCGTATGGCTACTGGATTCCAGGCGACCCGTTCCAGGCGCTCAAGGTGCTGATCGTCATAGGCAGTGATGTTCCGCGACTCTCAGCCCGTGCTCGCGCGATGCTGGCGGCCTGTGAGAAGCCACGGTGGGAGTAGGCGGAAAGGGGGGTCGAGCAGCGCGCAAGGGGAGGGGGTAAGGGGGTGGGGTTCTTCACGTCCAGTACCGTGTAGAGTACTCCTGATAGGAAAGAGCGGGAATAGGGCGCTGTCTATGGGGCAGATGGGCACAGATATACCTAGGGCGTCCGCTGGCCGGCGAAAACCTCGGCGGGAGCCCCTCTGGGCTCGGGGTGGGACGGCACGAGGCTCTAGCGCTTCACGGAGCCCTGGACATGCCTCTTGACCGTGACTACGGCATCATACACGGGGATCTTCCTCGGGTCGCGCTTCCCGTCATCCCCGACGCCGTGCCAACAGGGGCCGATGGCAGTAAATGGGACACGGCGCCGCAGCGCGGGACATTCCAGGATGGCAGTAATGGCGGTGGTCACGCCGCTTCGCACGGGGCGCAGCGTCAGGACGATGGTGACATCATGGTTCGCGTGCGGCAGCCTGCACACCGCGTAGCCCGTGATGACCGTGAGCCGCGTCTTGCTCCCGCCCGTGGACACGGCATCGTAGACCTCCAGGTCTTGGATCTCGACGCGCGGCTCGCACGCGAGCTTCTCACCCAGGAGCCTGACCTCCCGACCCTGGACGGTGACGACCTTCCCCCTGGCGTAGCACACCGAGGCCAGCAGAGCCAGGACGACCCACACCCTGTTCATGAGAACCCCTCCTGTGGCTCCCCGGTCTGGCATACAGGCTATGCGCGGGGGCGGTGGCTGTCAAGGGCCTGATTGCCGAACTCGCGTGGCGGCCATACGGAGCCGTCCGGACCGCCTGGAACTGAGGCTGGGCCTTGACATGACCGCTGCGAGGCGCAATACTCATTCGCACACGGGGGCTTGACGCACACCGGGGCCGGACATCATTCCCGACAAGATTGCTGATGTCGTCGCTTGCAGGCGCTGCCCTTCGCAGAGCGAGGGCGAGGAGGGTTATATGGGCTCCAATGTGGCGTGCTGCCTTGCGGCGCTGCTGTGTGCGACGGGCGGGGCGAAGAGCGTCGAGCTGCCACACACCATCGAGGCACGGTTCCACGTCGAGCCGGGCCAGACTGCCTATCTGCGGCACGATGTGCTCGTGAAGGGCGTCCTGGAGTTCGGGGCGGGCTCACGGCTGGTTCTGCGCGCACGGGAACCCGCACGGATCGTGGTGACGGGCAAGCTGACCGCGTTAGGCGACAAGGACCACCTCGTGTGGTTCGGCGCCGGGAAGGTCCGCCGTAACCAGTGGACAGGCATCCTGGCCGACGGGCAGGTTGAGCTGGCCTGGGCGGTCATCCAGGGTGCGGAGGCCGGCATCACGGCGAGGAAGGGGAGCACGCTGGAACTCGACAGCGTGGTCATCCGCTACTGTGGGCGAGGCATCGACGGCCACAGCAACATGCGCCTGAAGGACTGCCTTGTGGCGAAGAACTTCGGCGACGGCGTGTACTTCGTGGACGAGGGCGTGGCCATGGCCAGCACGTCCATCCTAAGCAATGGGGGCTGGGGGATTCGCACCGGCCACTACCCGAAGGCGACGCTGGACGAATGCGCGGTCATCGGCAACGTCCATGGCGGCTTGTGGCTCGGCTCCCGCGAGGGGGATGACCCAAGCTGCGAGGCCACGCGGTGCAACATCCACGGCAACGGGCAGATCGATATCAAGAACGGTGACGCTGGGCGCGAGACCAAGCTTGACGGCTGCTACCTCGGCCCCGTCACGACGCACGAGATCAAGCGCAAGGGCGAGAAGGCCGACTTGAGCAGGATCATCGACCTGTTCGACGGGACCACAGCGCCCGTGACGCTGACGAACACGGCCACGAAGGCAATCGGGGAGGCCGGCTGCTCCCTGGATTGCTCGTGGGTGCGGAAGAAGTGAGCATGGAGACAGGGGGCAGGAAGGCCGCGTCGCTCGCGTCTCGCTTCAGGCGTGGTTTCGTCGAGGGTCTGCAACGAAGGGTCTGGGATGGCAACACGTGCAGCGCAGACAAAGAAGCAACTGGAGCGCCTGGAGGTCTTTGGGGCGGCGTGGAAGCTCCATGGCCCGGTTCAGTTATGGGCAGGTCTCTGGACCTCCCGTGCGGCGCATCTTCGATCCCTCGCGAGGAGCGAAGGGGCAGGGAGCCAGGCCCGCGACGGCGGACGGAGAGGGAGGAAGTCCACGCCGAACCCGCCCTTGGGGTATATGCCCATCTGCCCGGAGAGGAAACACGGGGGGGAGGGCAAGGGGGGGCATG
>Ga0272441_10004702_pt1 | contig 24401 bp, 21 predicted proteins | sample SSMProp6N_FD_193582 | JGI IMG/M metagenome (GOLD analysis project Ga0272441, IMG submission 193582) | Marine sediment archaeal communities from Little Sippewissett salt marsh, Falmouth, MA, United States - SSM-Prop-6N | ecosystem: Environmental > Aquatic > Marine > Wetlands > Sediment ...
TGTCTCTGGATGACCATTCTAGCAAGATCCCATATAAACAAGTGAAGGATGCTGATCGGATAAATCTTGACAATAAAAACTACAGAAAACCAAATGGGCTAATTCGCGCCCTCCATGGGTCATCCAGACATGGATGCCGAAGTGCTGTGCCCATGCGTTACGAACAATGACGTCATTACACGGCGTGTAATCAGGCGGATCCGCGAGACCATAGTCTTGGTTGTACATCCTCACTGTCCAGAAATCGTCTGTTCTGCTGATAATATCTTCTTTGATCTGTTCGCCTAAGTGATAAGAAGGCGTTGAGTTGTCTAAAGGAACCATGCTGAGCATGACCTTGCGGGTCCAGTCCCCGTTCAGGTCCCCGTATTCGTAAGCGATCAATTTGTCCAGGATCGAATCCAGGTCATTGATATTCCCGTAATATGGGATTCTCCCAACGATAACTTCGGGGAAAACATCCACCCCTCCTGGACCAAGATCATCTGGCCCTTCGCCATAATAACCATCTCCGTCTAAATCCCAATTCCCTGTCAAATCAGCGTAAAAGAGATCGGAAGGGGCTTCTTTTCGCGTGGGAGAATAGTTTCTCGGCCAAAGCATCTTCATGGGCACTTGCCCCTCTGTCGGTCTTGGGTCACCGATAAAAAGAACGTATTGAATATTTTCAGCAATATAATTATTCTGCAGGTAGGCGCGGATGGCGTTGGCCGCATCTTCACCCACCGAATAATTCCAGGCGGATTCCGTTACCAGCTGCACCTTGAAGCCCTGGCTTTCTTTGAACGCGGCAAAATATTCGAGGACCGCACTGTCATTAACAATCGCCTCGGTTGTCAATATAAAATAACCGGGTTTTTCACTCAGGGCCTGGTCTACCTCAGCTTGGCTGGCGTCTGTGTCGCCAGTTGATTCCGCTGTGGGATCGACTGTCCCTCCGTCTTCGGCATACCAATCCGCGGCCTGTTCGAAGTTGACCGACAGATCTTTAACAAATGTCTTTAAAATATTGGAATTCTCCTTTGTCGTTCCCACTGCCTGCAATTGAGGCTCGGGAGATTCTGTCAAGTTGTATGAAATACGAAATTCCCCGCCTTGGGAATGAATAACTTCTTTGGTGATCGGATTGAAACGGATGGGATAATACTTAACGCTAAGAACCTTCCATTGCCTGACGTGGCCGATGGATGATATTTCCACATGGTTTTCCGGATAAAGCTCATTAACGCCATAGACAAGGGCGTTATAGCCGTCCATGATATCCTTACCATATCCCCAATCTTCAATAATATCTTCATTGACATAGGTCACCAGGGGGGGCGCGGGAATCACCTGTCTCGCGGCAATGCTTGTTTGGGTCGTTGAATCGATGATCTCGACCTCGACCGTATGGTCATCGGCATTGGGCGGCAAAAGGATATTGATAATTTTGGCAGGTAAATCAGGGTCACCGGGAGAACCTGCGACATCGTATCCATCAATCCTGATATCGATACCTTCTTCTTGATCGATGAACTGAATATTTTGGCTTTCCGGGACAGTTTCAAGAATGAAATTGTTTGTTTGGGCATGTGTCCTGCCTATAGAAAAAAGACAAATACCGGATATCAAGACACCCAGATACGTCCAGATTTTTATTTTCGTTCTTTTCATGGAAGGCCCCCCTTAAAAATGCCTGACACATACCTGAGACTTAATAAGTTTGGATTATGGTGTGTGTCCGGGAATTTTTGAAAATTTTTCATATATATAATAAAAAACCCCTAAGGTGCGCATTGCCAGATACCTTAGGGTATGTTCTTTATTTTGGCAGCTCCGCTGCCCTTGTCAGGGCCGGTGGCTTTGCGTACCAACATTGCTGTTGACTTGCCTTTTTCAAAATAATTTTTATTTTATTCAATAAAATTATATCATATAAATTCTTTGAATCCCTGAAATTTCTGCTTTCAGGGAAAGCCCTTTCTACAAATACAGAGAAATGTTATTAAGTTATTGTAATTAAATGCTTTACATAAGGGCTTGAAATAATAACAGAGACTATTTAATTAAAGAATCCCTGTCATTATTTTATACTATTTTTTCTATAAGGGAAAAGCTTTTGCAGATGAGCGGTTTATTATATACTGGGAACAAAGGCTGAATTGCATTCCGGGAGATCTAGAACCAGGCAGAAAAAAGAAGAAATAGGGCCCCGTTCCCAATTTTCATCATGATCTTAAATTTAAAAAATTCGCACATAGTTATCTTATGCATCGTATTAAGCATTATTGCTTTTGCGGTCGATCTTTCCATCCGTTGGGCAATCGGCGGGCTTTTTTACATAGCCGTTGTTTTGCTTTCATTGCAATCAACGAGCCATAAGCACTCTTATATTTTTACTATCACATCGACCGGTCTTATTGCCCTGTCTTTGATTCTTGTTCCGCCCTTAGGCCAAGTATGGCGGGTCCTGTCGAATCACTTGCTTGTCTTAATAATTATTTGGATCATTCCATTTTGGTTTTCACATTACAAAGCTCAGGAAGAGCTGAATTCAAGAATTGCAGCCATCATCAATTCATCTGAAGATGCGATTTGGTCGATTACATTGGATGGTTTAATATCCGGCTGGAATACAAGTAGCCAAAAGATGTTTGGCTATTCCCATGATGAAATCATGGGCCAGTCGACAAAAGTGTTAATCCCCGAAAAAGAACACGATATTTTTTCAGACGTCTTGGAAAAGATTAAAAATGGCGAGAAAATTAAACATTATGAAACTACCCGATTAAGAAAAGACGGTTCTTTGATCGATGTATCTATATCGGTATCGCCTATAAGAGACATATCAGGCAATCCGATAGGCGGTTCTGTTATTGCGCGGGATATTACTGAAAGGATAGATGCTGAGAAACAAGAAAAAGAATTAAGAAAGAAACTGCATCTAGAGAAGACAAAACTTGAGCAGGTGCTTAGTTTGGATGAAGGGTTGCATAAAGTTCTGGATTTAAATAAATTGGTCGATTTTATTATCGAAAAAACAACGAAGATTTTAAATGCGTCGAAATGTTCGCTTATGTTGGTTGATGAAAAAACGCAGGAAATGTGCTTGAGGGGACAGGCCGGGTTGGAAGAAGAGGTAATATCTCAAGTAAAGCTTAAAATCGGCGATCCCATTGCTGGTTTGGTTGCCTTAGAAGGCAGGCCCGTTCTTGTAGAGGACATTGAAACTGATATACGCTTTTTAAGAAAGAATAGACCTTCTTATAGGGGTAAGTCTTTTATCAGTGCCCCTATTAAGTTGGGAGACCAGATTTTGGGTGTGCTTAGTGTCGCCGACAATAAGTCACAGGATGATTATGTGTTTACCGAGCTGGATCTTAAAGTGTTATGTATGATTGTTCGTCAAGTGGCAGTAGCCATGGAAGCCTCAAGGTTGTATAGAGACCTGAAATTTTTAACGATTACTGATCCATTAACCGGAATATACAATTTTCGATATTTCGCCCAAACCCTTGACCGGGAAATTAGCCGGGCTAAGAGATATGAACGACCTCTCTGTATTTTGATGATCGATGTAGACAATTTCAAAACTTATAATGATACATACGGACATATTGAGGGGGATATTCTTTTGAAGGAGTTATCAAGAACTTTTAAGGAGAATATAAGAGATATTGATGTTGCTTGTCGGTATGCTGGTGATGAATTTGTCATTATTTTGCCGGATACTAAGATATCTGATGCGGAAGTAGTCGCAGATAAAATCAGGAAGAAAATTGGAGAACTAAAGATGAGAATGAAAATCAATATAAGTATAGGAATCGCTCAATTGCCGAAGGGCAGAGACATCAATCGTTATGATTTTATGTTAAAAGTTGATTCTGTTTTGTACCAAGCTAAAAAAGAGGGCAAAAATAGGATTGTTATTAGTAAATGATGAAAGAATTTCACTAATCGGGCACTAATAGGAGACGAAGCCCTAATTCACAAATCCCGCACATGGCCCACAAGGTCATGTGCTTTTTTTTAAAAAATGTAACGCAGAGGGATTTTTTTATCAGAAATGTTATAATAAAAAACAATGATTATTGATGCGAAGGCCAACATGATGTCCCATCAATGGGAGGCGCTTTCGCCACAAGCGGTTGCTGTCTTAGTCCACGGGCTTGGCGCGCACTGCGGAAGATGGGAATTCCTCGCGGATTTTCTCGTTAAAAGAAATATATCCTGTTATGCCATTGAGCTTGAAGGTTTTGGCGAGACAAAAGGGCTTAAAGGGCATATCGACACCTTCGATTCCTATTTTGCGGACATAAAAGCCCTGTATGCCATTGCAAAAAACGGTCATCCCGGCAAGAAAATATTTCTTGTCGGGGAAAGCCTCGGCGGCTTACTGGCTTTCTTAATGGCGGCCCAAGATCAGGCGCCTTTCGACGGGCTGATCTGTATTTCCCCGGCCTTTAAAAGCCGGCTAAAGTTTTCTCTTCTGCAGTATGTGCAGGTATTTCTTGCCTCCATTTATAATCCCCGGAAACAGTTCACGGTGCCGTTTGATCCGGCCATGTGCACACGGGACCGCGATTATCAGAAAATAATGGAGGAGGATAAACGGGAGCATCAGCTTGCCACATCACGGTTTCTTATGAATATTCTTTTGGCGCAGATAAGCTCTCAGCGCTTGAAAGGACGCCTTAAGATTCCGACGCTATTCTTAATCGCCGGATGTGATGTTATCGTAGATTCCGGGACAAGCCTTAAGATATACGAAAGTCTTAAAGTAAAAGATAAAAAATTTATCCAATATCCAGAGATGTCTCATGCCCTGTCCATTGATCTGGGCAGGGAAAAGGTGTTCAAAGATATTGCCCAGTGGATTAACGGGCGTGCGATAACAGGAGAATAAAAATATGGAATACATTTTAGCAATTGACCAGGGGACGACCGGAAGCCGCGCTATTCTTTATGATAAAAACGGGAATAAGAAGGCCAGCGCGTATAAGGAATTTACCCAGCATTTTCCCAGGCCGGGTTGGGTCGAGCATGATCCCCAAGAGATATGGAGAAGCGTCTATGGTGTTATTCAGAGTGTCCTTAAGAAGGTGCCAGGTGCGCAGATACGAGCCATCGGCATTACCAATCAGAGAGAGACAACGGTTGTCTGGGACCGCGTTACGTCGAAGCCTGTTTATAACGCCATTGTGTGGCAATGCCGCCGGACATCCGCGCGCTGCGATTCGCTCAAGAAAATTAAAGGGGAAGCAGAATTTTTAAGAAAAAGGACCGGGTTGCCTTTAGACGCGTATTTTTCCGCAACCAAGATCGAGTGGATATTGAAGAATGTTAAAGGCGCTTCGGCTAAGGCAAAAAAGGGAAAACTTGTTTTCGGCACCACCGACACCTGGGTCTTATGGAAACTCACAAACGGCGCGGTCCATGCAACGGATTATACCAATGCCTCGCGCACCATGCTTTTTAATATTGATTCATTGAAGTGGGAGGAAGCAATCCTGAAAAAATTCAATATTCCCAAAGCGATGCTTCCGCAGGTCAAGCCCTCTTCAGGAGTTTTTGGTACGACGGCACGGCTTGGAAAACTGCCCGCCGGTATTCCCATATCAGGTATTGCCGGTGATCAGCAGGCCGCGCTCTTTGGGCAGGCCTGCTTTGAACCCGGGACGATGAAGAATACCTACGGGACAGGGTGTTTTATGCTGCTGAATACCGGGAAGAAGCGCGTTCACTCGCGCTACGGGCTGATCACGACGCTCGCCTGCGGCACTTCTCAGAAACCCGTCTATGCGCTTGAAGGCGCGGTTTTTGTTGCCGGGTCGGCGATCCAGTGGTTACGCGACGGGCTTGGCCTTTTAAAAACCGCTGCCCAATCGGAGGCCATGGCTAGGTCTGTCAAAGATAATGCCGGGATTTATTTTGTCCCGGCGCTGGTCGGCTTGGGAGCGCCCTACTGGGATCAGGACGCGCGCGGCAGCATTTACGGCATTACCCGTGGGACAAAGAAAAGCCATCTGGTACGCGCCGGCGTCGAAGCCATGGCCTATCAGACAAAAGACGTGGTCAACGCCATGCAGAAAGATTCAAAATTAAAAATCCGAAGGATCAAGATCGATGGCGGTGCGGCGGCGAACAACTTTCTGTGCCAGTTCCAGTCGGACATGCTCGGCGTTGATGTGGTTAGGCCGAAGATCATTGAGATCACCTCTCTGGGAGCGGCCTATCTTGCGGGCCTGGCAACGGGTTTTTGGAGAAGTGCCGCAGAGATCAAAAAGTGCTGGAAGCTGGACAAAACCTTTAAGCCAAAAATGAAGAAGAAATCCGCCCAGGGATTATACAACCAATGGCTTGGGGCGGTTCAAAGAACCCTTTCCCGATAACAATGCAAAAAACATATGATGTCTTAATTATCGGTGCCGGCGTTGTCGGCGCGTCCATCGCCCGCGAACTTTCTCGTTATCGTCTGAATATCGTGCTTGTCGAAAAAGAAGAGGAGCTGGCATTCGGTGTTTCAAAATCCAACAGCGGCATCATCCATCCCGGGACCCAGGTGTCCCCGCGCTCTCTAAAAGGAAGGCTTTGCGTTGAAGGCAACCGGCTGATCCGGCGGGTTTCGCAAGAGCTCGGCGTCGATTTTAAAGAAGTCGGGGAACTGATCATTGCCTTTCGAAAAGAAGAGATCGACCGGCTCAACGAGCTCAAAAAGGATGCCGAGCTTTTGGGAGTACCGAAGCTGCAGATCGTCGACTCCTCCTGGCTTCGTGAGCATGAGCCTAATCTTTCCCATGAGGCTGTTGCGGCCCTTTACGCGCCGACCGCAGGGATTTTAAGTCCATACCGTTTGGTTTATGATATGGCTGAGAATGCGCGCAAAAACGGTGTTGGGATTTTTACGAAGCAGAAGGTCATAAAGATTATCTCAATGGGCCGCAAAGAGGCGCGCAACAAACCGTTATTTGAAGTGACAACATCCGAAAAGACATTTCAGGCCCGCTATGTCATTAACGCGGCCGGCTTGTTTGCCGATGAGGTATCGGCGCTGGTCGGTGTTAATGACTTCACCATCCGTCCGCGCAAAGGCGAAGAATTTATTCTGGATAAAAAGCGGGAGCATTTGACGAATCATCTTCTTTTCCCGCTTCCGTCAAAGACATCCAAAGGCATTTTGGTCATCAAGACCGCCGACGGCAATCCGATGATCGGGCCGACGGCCCAAGACATTGAGGATAAAGAGGATTTGTCCACTTCCGATGACGGCCTGAACAAGGTTCTGGCCGGTGTCAGGCGGATGATCCCGTCTATTGCCGCTGATGATATCATTGCGTATTTTGCGGGCCTGCGGCCGGTTGCCGGAGAGGATTTTATCATCCGGCATGAAAAAGACGTGCTTGGATTTATCAATGTGGCCGGGATCCAATCACCCGGATTAACCGCTGCCCCGGCGATTGCGCTCTTGGTTTGCCGGATCTTAAAGGAAAACGGGTTGCCGTTAAGGAAGAAATTCATTTTTCACAAAGAGCGTAAAAAAACCATCCACCTTTTTGATATCCCTTTGGATAAGACCAGAAAACTTGTTCAGCAGGATCCTTCCTACGGCGATATTGTCTGCCGGTGCGAAATGGTCTCGTCAAAAGAGATAAAGGATGCCATTGCGCGCGGCGCCACAACGCTGGACGGGATAAAGTTCCGCACCCGCGCGCAGGCCGGCCGGTGCCACGGCGGTTTTTGCACAAGCCGTATTTTAAAGATTCTTTCATCCGCAACCAACACTCCTTTAACGCAGGTAACCAAAAAAGGATGCGGGTCCGAGATCGTTAAAGAGGAAAGAGGGAAATGACGGAACGGGAACTCGTTATTGTGGGCGGGGGCCCCGCCGGTATGGCGGCGGCTGTCTCCGCTTATCGCAGCGGTGTGCGGGATATTCTTCTTCTTGAGCGCGATCAGTTTCTCGGAGGGATTCTTAATCAATGCATCCACACGGGATTCGGCCTGGATTATTTTAAGGAGATTCTGACCGGCCCGGAATACGCTGATCGTTTTATAAAGGAAGTGGAAAATATCAAGGAGATCGAGGTCAGCCTGCGGTCTTTTGTGGTCGGACTGACAAAAGATAAGGAACTGACCGTTTTAAAGCCGGGCGTATTGGAACAGATCAGGGCCGGGGCAATCATTATGGCGACCGGATGCCGGGAGAAGACCCGTGAAATGATTCATATTGCCGGATCGCGTCCGGCCGGAATATTTTCCGCCGGCCTGGCGCAGAAACTGATCAATATTGAAGGGCTTCTGCCGGGCACAGAAGTCGTTATTGTCGGTTCCGGGGATATCGGCCTGATTATGGCGCGGCGTTTTAATCTTGAAGGGGCAAAGGTGAAGGCGGTCATCGAGATTCAGGACAAAACAAGAGGGCTTGTCCGCAACATTGTCCAGTGCGTTGAGGACTTTGACATTCCGATCTATTATCGTCATAAGATCGTGAAGATTCACGGGAATGAGAGGATCACAAAGGTCAGTGTCGTTAAGGTCGATGACCGATTTGAGGCTATTGAGGAAACGCGGTTCGATATCGACTGCGATACCCTTTTGGTTTCGGTCGGGCTGATTCCTGAAAATGAATTGATAGAGATGGCCGGGGTTGCGATGAATAAAAAGACCAATACGCCCGTCGCCGAGGGCCTTAATCGAACATCGATACCCGGGATCTTTGTCTGCGGGAACGCGTTCAAAGTTTATGACCTTGTTGATGCGGTTTCGAAAGACAGCATCGAAGCGGGCCGGATGGCCGCAGAGTATTTGGGGGGTGCAGCATGAAGAAAAAATTAGTTTGCATCGAATGCCCTAAAGGATGTGTGTTATCCGTCGAAATTGAGGACGGCAAAGTTGTATCCGTAACCGGTCATCAATGCCCCAAGGGAGAGAAATATGCTTTTAACGAGATCGAAAATCCGCTGCGGATATTGACATCAAGCGTTTTGGCAGAGGGGATGGCGCTTAAGATGGTCCCGGTAAGAACGGACGGACCGATCCCGAAAGAAAAACTTATGGATGCGATGAAAGAGATAAAGGAGATCCGGGTGCGGGAAGCCTTGCGCCCCGGAGACCCCGTCCGCAAGAATTTCTTGGGTCTGAACGTCAATCTCATTGCCACGCGCGAGAGTCTGGTCCGTGTATATAAAAAGTAAAAAAATGGGTACCTGCACCGGCGGTGGTATACTGAGAGAAAAGAAGGGGAAACAGATGATTGTTCGAGTAAATAGATGCTTGATTCTTTTCGTTTTTGTTGTGACGGTATGCGGTTGCCGGCAAATCTGGGATCGGGGGGCTGGGCTCGAAGCAAGCGTCAGCAAGATTCTGGCAAGGGTATCTGACGAGAATATCCCGCTGGATTGCACAATGATCCAGACAACAAGGGCGGGGACATGTGAAGGCCGCATATATCCGGATATCATCGAACGGTTGGTGGAACAGCTTAACCTGGCGGAAGTGCGTGCCGGTCAGCCCCGAGATTACGAATTTGAGGTTTGGGCTAATGCGGGGGAGGACGCCTGTTCGCAAAAGCACCCGGGCTCGGGAATCAAGATCTTTAAGTCAAAACGACGGGCACCACAACTCCGCCTGGAGGATGGTTCATCTTTTGAGTATTTTCTTCTTTTTTACAATTTAGAAACGAACGCCGCTTGTATCCAGGTTTCATTCGCTTATGGATGATAATAGGGGACGGTCCCCGTTGTCATTAATATTAAGGAGGCTTTATGATTGATGAAAACGGCAACAGACGCCCTTTAAAGACAAGAGGAAAGAAGTGGGTGAAAAAGCTGACCGGAATCTTACTTAAAACGAATATTCAGCCGGATCAGATTTCGATCTTGGGAATGGTCTTTGCCGTTTTGGCGGCAATTTCCTTTTATCTTGCGCGACAGTCAGGATTTTCTGCTTGTTTTTTCTTTGCGGCTGTTTTTATTCAGCTCAGGCTTCTCTGCAATATGATGGATGGCCTCATCGCTGTAGAAGGAAACAGAAAATCACCGCTGGGGGATATGTTTAACGAGATCCCAGACCGTTACGAAGATATCGTGATCTTGGCCGCTGCCGGATACGCCTCCGGGCATTTTGTCCTGGGTTGGGTGGCAGCGACATTAGCTGTTTTATCGGCTTATTTGAGAGCCTTTGGCGCTTCTCTAGGGACCAAGCAATATTTTATAGGTCCGATGGCCAAGCCTCATCGCATGTTCGTCCTGACTGTCTCCTGTTTAATAGAGTTGTTTATGCAAAATCACGGGATGGCTTTAACCCTTGGGCTTGCCATCATTATCGTAGGACTTTTAATTACGGATCATCGCAGACGGGTATTCATTGCTCGAGACGAGAAAGAGCAGTGACCTGGTCCCTTCGTCCTTCGTCCTTCGTCCTTCGTCTTCGCTGTAAAACGGACCATTTTTATTGGATTTTTCCACCTGCAGGGGTAGAATAAAAACACTGATGACAACTTCATGTATTCCCCATGTTCTTGAAGGAGACCAAGCGGATGCGTTTGCGATTCGTTGACCGATTTTTTGTTTTCCTGATCCGCATCATCGATGCCTTTCAGGCCGGGATCCTGCGCCATTATCCGCTTTTTTCTTTCATTGTCGGCCATGCGCCTCAGCATTGCGGGGCGCGGGCCTGTTGTTACCGCGCGTTTAAGGAATTCCTGATTACCTACAACCGGGTCCCGGCCTATAAACAATTCCTGGAAAAATCCGATTGGACCTGGCCCTCAGGCCATTTCATGGAAATTCTTGAGTCCCTGCCCGTCACCGATAAATCCAGTTATATTTTGCCTTTCACCACCGAGCAGCGCTGCCTGGACGGCGATTTCTTTCAGGAGGGTGTTGTCATCGATGAATCCTCCGGATCCACCGGGCAGCCGTACAATTGGGTGCGCGGCTCCAAAGAACGCGGGATCGTTAAAACCCTGATCGGCGTTTACCTGCGTTATTGTTACGGTGACCGTAAATACATCATCCTTAATACTTTCAGTATGGGGGCCTGGGCGACCGGGTTCAATATGGCCTTGGCCGCGCAGTCCTTAGGTGTGGTTAAATCCACCGGTCCTGACGTAGAAAAAATTTTAAACACCCTGAAATTTTTCGGTAAAGGATATCCGTACATTCTGAATGGTTACCCACCCTTTTTGAAATTTCTTTTTGATGAAGGCCAAAAGACAAATTTCCCCTGGCGGGAATATGATATTCACGTTCTGGTCGGCGGGGAAGGGATGTCGGAAGGCCTGCGCGAGTACCTGCTCAAATACGCCCGGTCGGTTTATTCCGGTTACGGCGCCTCGGATCTTGAAATCGGCATGGGTGGCGAGAATCCCCTGACGGTTCGGATCAGGAAGCTATGCTTGGCTGATCCTGCGTTGCGCCGGACTTTATTCGGAGATGATCAGCGCCTGCCGATGCTGTTTCAGTACAATCCTCTGGATCATTTTATCGAGATTATTGATGGCGAGATCGTTGTGACGGTCAGCAAACCCTGGACCTTATCCCCGCGCATTCGTTATAACATCCATGATGAGGGGGGGATGTTGACGTTTGATACGATGAAGGCCAGGCTTAAACAGCATAACATTGACTTGGAAGAACTCGAGCGCGAATGCGCCTATCCGCGCTGGTACTTGCCGTTTTTGTATGTTTACGGCCGTAAGGATTCGACTGTCTCGGTCATGGGCGCGAATATCTATCCGGAAGACGTCGAAAGCATTATTTATCAGGACGCGCTGTTGGCGCGGATCGTCAACTCATTTACGCTGTCATTGGAAGAGGACCAACAGGGTAACCCGCGGCCCTGTTTTGAATTTGAATTGCGGGAGGAAGGCGACCGGGAGGCGGTTGCGGGTTGCCTTAAGGAGATCCTCGGCCCCGGGTTGGCACGGTTGAGTTCGGATTATAAAAAGGCCTGCGAAGAATACCCGCAGGCGGTCGAGCCGGTCATCAAATTGTATGGCCTGGGCCAGGGGCCGTTCGAGGAAAACCAGCGCCGCATAAAAAAGCGTTACGTGCATTAGCAGCCAGAGGAGAGCAAAGAAGACTCGGTAAGCTCGTCCCGGCCCACTTCAAAACGGGCCGTTTTTACTGGATTTTCGAAGAATAGGGGACGAAACCTTAATTAACCTGCCCCCAATCCGTCACATGGCCCGCAAGGTCATGAGGAGAAGGAGAAGGGACCAGGTCACTGAGAGGGACAGGTGAACTTCCCCCGCACATGGTCCGCAAGGTCATGTGCTTTTTCTTTATTTCTTTGGATTTTCAATGATTCCGGGCGGTGGTATACTGGGAGAAAAGAAGGGGATCGTAAAGATGAAAAAGAGTTTTAGGGCGATATTTTAGAAATTGGGATTAACGAGGGGGGAGCCATGGAATTGACCGAGGATAGATTTTTCGCAACTTTAAAAAAACTGGAAGCGACAACCGATGAGAAAATTCGAAGTATTTATCAGGGCATCCCAATAGGTGTAATTATCCTGGAGACCGGCGCTGAGATTAAAGATGCGCGCTCCTTGATCCTGAACCTCTGGAGAGATCGGAAAATCACTTTAAGTTCTCTTCTTTGGGAAAAACAGATAGAGCAAAAGCTTCTAAACCAAATTAATGACGACGTATGGCTGGTTCATCTGTGCGTTGGCTCTCCGCGGCCGTTAAACCTCGATTTTATTTAATTTTAAGAGAAAGAGAAGTGAGGGAGAAGGGACCAGGTCACTGCCGGGGACATGTCCCCGGCAGTGACCTGGTCCCTTCTCTCGTTTTCTGATTAAAAAAAAGGCGGCGGCAATACAATGCCGCCGCCTTTTCTGAAGTGGATACGATAATGCCGTCGTGCTATAATAATCGCTAATTGAAAAAGAGGGCTGATATGGGATCCATTCTTATTGTCGGTGTCATTTTGTTTGTTGGTTTTGTCTGCGGTGAACTTGCAAAGCTTGCGAAGCTCCCGAAAGTCACCGGATATATCCTTGCCGGGATTCTGCTGAACCCGAATATCTGCCGTTTCATTCCTCCCAATTTCCCGGAACATACGGATTTAATAACCAATATAGCCCTGGCCTTTATTGTTTTTTCCGTTGGCGGGACTTTATTGTATTCTAAAATTAAGAAGCTTGGCAAAATCATACTGTCTATAACGCTTTTGGAAGCGGAATTGGCGTTCATTGCCGTGGCGCTGATTTTCATTGCGGTCGCGCATTTTTTCATTCAGATCCCCGGGGCGTCTTTTGTTAATATTTTTGTTCCGATGGGACTCCTGATCGCATCATTGGCAGCCCCCACGGATCCTTCCGCAACGTTGGCCGTTATCCATGAATACAAAGCCAGAGGTCCGGTCAGCTCCACCATCATGGGCATTGCTGCTTTTGACGATATTCTCGGTATTATTAATTACAGTTTGGCGGTTGTCGCGGCAACTGTTTTGATCCAACATGCTTCGCTGACGGTCGATGCCCTTGTTATAAATCCGGTTGTGTTGATAGCCGGATCGATTCTTTTAGGGGGCATTTTCGGCATTATTCTCAATATGACGACAAGATTGATCGAGCGCGAAACAGAAGGGATGCTGATCGTCCTTATTTTCGGTTTGATATCCCTTTGTTTCGGTTTTGCCTCCTTGCTTAAGTTGGATGAGCTCTTGGCCGTGGTGTCCATGGGGGCTGTCGTGGTCAATTTTAATTATTTGCATGAGAAAATATTTAATATGCTTGAACGGTATACGGAAGAACTTATCTTTGTTTTATTTTTTACGATCAGCGGTATGCATCTTAATTTTTCTGTGATTGCGGGCAACTGGACGCTGATTGTTTTATTTGTGCTCTTCAGATCCATCGGAAAGTATTTGGGTGTCGCGGCCGGAGGCCATTTGTCCCGGGCTCCGTTAAAAATCAAGAAATATGTGGCCGGGGGCCTGATCCCGCAGGGCGGCATTGTTATCGGATTGGCCCTTTTAATACAGCAAAACAGTGCCTTTTCTTCTTTTTCGGAAATTTTGCTGAATATTGTGATCGGGGCAACCGTTATCCATGAGCTGGTGGGCCCGGTCATCGCCAAGGTCTCGATCACAAGGGCGGGAGAAATAAAACAGGGAAAATGAGATGAAAATTAATGTCAAAGCCTTTGCCTTAGCCTGCGGTATTGCCTGGGGCGTTGCCATGTTCTTATTGGGCATTATTAATATTTTCTGTGATTGGGGTTCGGGTATCGAAGAAGTCATGTCAACTTTATATATCGGTTATCGTGCGTCGATCTTGGGGAGTATCATCGGCGGGATCTGGGGATTCATTGATGCGGGGGTAGCCGGTTTGGTGATTGCATGGTTATACAATAAGTTGGCAAGGTGAAAATATTATACAAATGCTTAAGTAAGGAATTTTCTTATGACCAAGAAGCAAAGATATACGCGGAACTCTTTTGACTGTTATCGGGTTAAGCCGAACTCCCGCATTGTGCTGAGGGATTGGGACGCAGGCGATTCTCACCTATTCGGAAAAAGCGAGTCCAAGGCCCGCCAGGAGTTGGACAAACTGTGCGAACAACTTGATGATATGCAGAAGGTTTTATATGCCGAAAATAAGCATAAAATCCTTATTGTTCTGCAGGGGTTGGATACGGCGGGGAAAGACAGCTTAATCCGCCATGTCTTTGGGCCGCTTAATCCGCAGGGGATTAAAGTCACAAGCTTCAAAGCCCCCAGCGAAGAAGATCTGGCGCACGATTATCTCTGGCGCATCCATATGGCCGTTCCCCGGGCCGGCGAGATTGCGGTTTTTAACCGAAGTCATTATGAGGATATTCTTATCGTTGCCGTGCATAATCTCGTCAGTTCCAAAATTTGGAAAAAACGCTACACTCACATCAATCATTTTGAGCGGATGTTGACGGATGAGGGTACGGTCATTCTTAAGTTTTTCCTGTATATCGATAAAAACGAACAAAAAATGCGATTGCAGGCGCGTTTGACAAAACCGCATAAACGCTGGAAGTTTCAAAGCAGTGATTTAAAAGAGAGAAAATTGTGGCCGCAGTACATCAAAGCGTATGAATCCGTGTTAAGTAAAACCAGCACCGCTTATGCCCCGTGGTATATTATTCCGTCGAACAAAAAATGGTATCGCGACTTCGTGGTGGCACATATTGTCCTGAAAAAACTTCAGGCTTTAAAGATGAGATATCCCAAGCCGGAAAATTTGAAAGATATCGAGATAATATAAAAAGGGGAGAAATAAGGCCCCGTCCCAATAATAAAAAGAAAGGATACAACCATGAGTTGGTTCCCTGGCTGGTCCGATCCTTACTACCGATTTTTCTTCGGGTTTGTTTCCTCTGTGCTGATCGGCGTTTCGATCCTTTTGATTATCATCAAATACATCCCCCGTAAACAGGAAATGGCCGGACAAATCTGGAAATCCTTTAAACCCTGGTTTATCATGGCACCGGTTTTGCTGCTCATTGTCGGAATGCCGCAGAAGGTCCTGATTATCGCTTTATTGTTCCTTTCGATCTTTGCGGTCAAGGAATTCGCCCTGGCCACCGGTTTATACGAAGATTGGGGATTTATCGCCGTGATTTATTTAGGCCTGGGGCTGCTGTATTTTTCCATCTGGGTTTCATGGTACGGATTGTTCGTTGCCATGCCGGTTTATATTATCTCCGTGGTGTTCATGATCCCTATTTTCCGCAATGAATACAAAAATATGATTCAAAAAGTGGCCTTAAGCACAATTGCGGTTATCTATCTGGGCTGGTTCCCGGCCCACTTGGGATTCTTAGGCCATCACCCTCAGCGCTATGCTTATCTGTTATTTATCATCATCGGCACGGAATTGAATGATGCGGCGGCCTACACCTTCGGGAAATTTTTCGGCAAGCATCTGTTGATATCGAATATCAGCCCAAAAAAGACGGTTGAAGGCACGTTAGGCGCTCTTTTGGCCACTTCGGCATACGTGATTTTTGCCAGCCGATGGCTGCCGGGATTCCGTCTTGTTCCCTTGTTATTAAGCATCGTTATTATCTGGATCGGGGGCACATTGGGCGATCTGGTCATCAGTTTTGTGAAACGCGACATCGGGATTAAGGATATGGGGACCCTGATCCCCGGCCACGGCGGTCTTCTGGATAGGGTGGACAGCCTGTTGTTCGTTTCGCCCTTGTATTTCCATATGGTGACGTATTATGTCAAATTTCCGGGGGGATTATCGTGAGAGAATGGCAATATGAGCCTTCTCAAAATCTTTCCAGAAGCATCCCGGAGAAACTCACGGTCTTCCCACGCGAAAGGGACATGACCCAATCCATCGTGCGCGGCTTCTGGAGCCTGTTCCTGCGCCTGTTTCTCAGATTGTATTTCCGGTTGAAAATTATGGGTCGCGAGAACTTACCGCGTAATAAAGGCTTTGTCATCGTATCCAATCATTCCAGCCACCTTGACGCGTTGTGCCTTTTATCGGCCCTGCCGTTGCACTCCGTTAACCGGATGTTCGCGGTAGCGGCCAAGGATTATTTTTTCCGTTCATTTTTCAAAAGCCTGTTTTCCGTAATCACCGTCAACGCCCTGCCGTTCGACCGCGAAAAACAACAGCGCCAAAGCCTGGAATTGTGCGCGGATGTCCTGAACGCAGCGGAGCAGGGCCTGGTGATGTTTCCCGAAGGGTCGCGCTCCTTAAACGGCGAAATCCAACCCTTTAAACCGGGAATCGGGCTTTTGGTTACCGGGACTAACCGTTTGGTTGTTCCGGCTTGTATTAAAGGGGCTTTTGAGGCCTGGGCCAAGGGCAACACCTTTCCCAAACCGAAAAAGGTCACGGTCACGATCGGCCGGCCGCTGGATTTTTGCGATCTGGAAAGGAATAAGGAGAATTACCGCATGGTAACCCAAAAAGTTGAGGCCGCGGTAAGAGGTTTAAAAGAAAGGGGCGGGCAACATGGTTAAACAACTTCAATATACATTAGCACGGGCCTTTATGAAAACAGTCGGCCAATTAAGTGATGGCATCAGATTATGTTATCAAGAGGGGCTGACCTCCGGTAAAATGCTGGATTACATCTACCAGAACCGCCCCGCCGGAAAATGCTTCATAGGCCGGCTTATCGATCAGCGCTTTTTAAGCGACCCAGGCTGGGAGGCCGTTCGCATCCGGCGCCGCAATCTGGAGCAGCTGATCATTAAGGCGATCAATGAGTTAAAAAACCAAAACCGGGCTATCTCCCTGGTGGATATTGCTTCGGGGCCGGGAGCCTACGTGCTGTCCGTTATTAAACAGGTGGGCGAAGAGGGGCTCTGGGCCCGTTGCCGCGACTTTGAGCAACGCTGGGTCGCGGAAGGCCAGGCGTCTGCGGATAAAATGGGCCTTAAAAGTGTCAAATTTGAACACGGGGATGCCTTCAATCGCGACGAGGTCATGAATTTGCAACCCCGGCCCAACCTAGCGATCGCTTCTGGTTTTTATGACTGGTTTAACGAGGACGACAAGGTTCAACAATCCATCGACATTGTTTTTGCGGCGCTTGAGAACGGGGGATACTTTGTCTTGTCGAATCAGGGCGCTCACCCCAAGCTGGAATTCACCGAACAGGTATTCACGGACTTTACCAAACAACCCCTGCGCATGACCATGCGGCCCAAAGAAAAGATCCATTCCATGCTTCAAGAGGCCGGGTTTGAAATACAGGAAACCTTGATTGACGAAAACAATTATTATTCCGTCACCAAGGCCAGGAAACCATAAGGGCAACCGGAAAGGGCGGGACATGGGGCTTTATCAGACAAAATTCTGGTTTCGTAATACTTTCGCGGGTTGGACAAAATATCTCATCAAGATCGATCCGGATCTGTTGAGCTATCTGGCGGTGGTTGTCTCGGCGGGAACCGGGATTTGCTTATTTTATTTTCCCTACAACGCCAATTTGCTTATCGCGGCCTTTGTCCTGATTCTTTTGCGGATGGCATTAAATACGTTCGACGGGATGATCGCGATCGCCCAAAACAAAAAGACCTTGCTGGGCGAGATCGTGAATGCCCTGCCGGACCGGGTTTCCGACGTTTTGGTGCTGTTGGGCCTGGTTTTATGTCCCGCAACCCATACCGTGCTTGGGATCATCGCGGTCGCCGCGGTCTTGTTGATCAGTTATACCGGGATGCTGGGCAAGGCCGTAGGGGTCAGCTGGCAGCATCAGGGCCCGGCGGGCAAGGTGGACCGGCTGGTGGCCCTGTTGGTCGCCATCCTTGCCCAATACCTGATCCATTTAGAAATCATTCCGGTCTCAAGTCAGGCGGGCCAAGGCGCGACGGCGATCAATGCCTTGTTCGTGTGGTATATCATCGCGGCACCTATCACGATCATCAAACGTCTTAATGGAATGATCGGAGAAATTCAGGATAAGGAACGCAAGCCTATCCCTGTTAAAGGGGTGGTCATCTATGATTCTCGGACTGGAAATACGGAAAAGGTTGCCCACGTTATTGCCGAATATCTGGGATTCGATATGTTCCCTGTTAAGCAGGCGCCGGCTGATCTGAGCGCCTATGAATTCCTGGTCTTGGGGAGTCTGAATATCCGTGCTCAAACGACTCCGCCGGTAAAAGATTTTATCGGACGCATTCAACCGCCGCTTCAGTGCGCTTTATTCACCACCTTCGGCATGCCGGTTTGGGGACCGATATCATCGATCATTCTTTTTCGCGAAACCGCAAGGCTTTTGAGCGACAAGGGCTGTGTCTGCCGAGCCAAATTCATGTGTCCCGGGTATCATGTTAAATTTAAGACTTATCCCCGGCGGCCCGATCAAAATGACCTGAAAGCGGCCAAGGCCTTTGCGCGAAATATCGCAGCGTTCTTTCAATAATAATGGGGGACGGAGCCCCGATATAAAAGGGAGAAATAAGGTTCCGCCCCTGATTTTCTAATGGTAAGAAAGAAGGGGGATTTGAAATATGCCACAACGACTAAAGAAGCAATCTGAAATGGCCGGCCTGCCACCCGGAACATTAATTTATATCGGAGAAAAAAGGCTCGAAAAAACAAAGATCACGGTCATCAACTATGATCAACAGCATTATGAAAAGAGAACAATCAATACAATCGACGAGTGTTTTGGTTATAGGGATACGTCTCAGACGACATGGATTAATATCGACGGGCTTCACGACATTGATTTAATTCAGCAACTGGATGAGCATTTTGGGATCCATGCCCTTGTCCTAGAAGACATCCTTAACACGGGTCAGCGGCCCAAGGTTGAGGTTTTCGGCAATTATATCTTCGTTGTTCTGAAAATGATCTATCTGTCGCCCGACGGAAACGATATTATTTCTGAACAAATCAGTTTGATTGTTGGGCAGAATTACTGTATCTCGTTTCAGGAAAAAGAAGGGGATGTCTTTGGGCCTATTCGAAAACGTATTGAAGAGAATAAAGGACGCATAAGAAAGATGGGGAGCGATTACTTGGCGTATGCTTTGCTGGATTCCGTTGTGGATAATTACTACATTGTTCTTGAGAAATTCGGTGAGAAAATAGAAGCCCTGGACGATGCCTTGATAAATAATCCCGGCCTAGAGACTTCTCGCGAAATCCACAAGCTGAAAAGAATTATGATTGATCTGAGAAAGCAAATATGGCCGTTAAGAGAAGTTTTGGCCAGCCTGCAAAGAGATGAGTCAAAGCTGATCAAGAAAGCGACCATTGTCTATTTGCGTGATATCTATGACCACATCATACAGGTGATGGATAATGTGGACACCTTTCGGGATATGTTGTCGGGGATGCATGATGTCTATCTTTCATCAATGAGCAATAAGATGAATGAGATCATGAAGGTTCTCACTATTTTCGCTGCGGTATTTATCCCGTTAACATTTGTTGCCGGTATTTATGGCATGAATTTTAAGTTTATGCCGGAACTGGAATGGCGTTGGGGCTATTTCGGAGTGCTGGGAGTTATGGCTGTGATTGGCGTAGGGTTGTTGTTTTATTTTAAAAAGAAGCGATGGATTTAGCTTTGTAATAGGGGACAGAGCCCTAATTAGCCTAAAGAATTTGGCCTAATCTGGCACATGGCTCACAAGGTCATGTGCCCTATTAAAAATGCGGGAAAATTCAAACATCACGATGTTTCGCCATATCAGGTTAGAGGCCTCCACGGTTTGTCAGCTTAAATGCCCGGCCTGTCCGACCGCAACGGGGGAAACCGGCAAAAGCCTGGGAACCGGTTTTCTCGATTTTAAGGATTTCAAACGGGTTATTGATGAAAATCCCTGGGTATCCTATATTGAACTTTCTAATTGGGGAGAAGTCTTTCTGAATAAAGATCTGATTAAAATGCTCGTGTATGCTTATGCGCATAATGCGGCTTTGTATATCGCCAATGGGACAAACTTGAATAATGTCTCGAAAGAGGCCCTTGAAGGAATTGTGAAATACAAACTGCGTATTCTCAATTGCTCGATTGACGGAGCGAGCCAGGAAACGTATGCCCAATACCGCGTGAACGGTAATTTTGATACAGTCATAGACAACATCAAACAGATTAACCGGTTTAAGGCCCAATACCGCAGTCAATATCCCAAATTGTACTGGCAATATATCGCTTTTGCGCATAATGAGCATGAAATCGCAAAAGCGCGCCGGATGGCCGATGAATTAGGTATGAAGTTTTGTTTTAAGTTTAATTGGGATGACCTTTATTCGAAAACATTTTCTCCTGTTAAGAATAAGGCCTTGATCAGAAAAGAGAGCGGTTTTGGGGTTGCCTCCAGAGAGGAATACAGGCAGACGTACGGAGACGATTTCATTGAGCGGAAATGTTGTGCTGAGATCATGCAATGCCCGCAGATCAATTACGACGGAAGGGTGTTGGGTTGTTCCGTTAATTACTGGAAGGATTTTGGCAATGCATTCAAGGACGGATTGAAAGAAGCCTTAAATAACGAGGCCATTACTTATGCGAGGGACATGCTTAAAGGCAAAGTTGAGGCAAAGGAGGGGATCCCTTGTCGTACATGCAAAATATATCAGCGCATGAAAAATAGCGGCCGTTGGTTAACGGAAAAGGAGTGTGAGTTGCCGTATATTCCGGGTCGACGGTATATTATGCTGGAAAATAAAGTTCTTGGTGTTAAAGGAACATATTTTCTCTCAGAGCTGATCGCAACTCTTAAGAGCCCGAAAAGGTTAATGAGTTATCTGGGCAAGAAATTCAAGCTGATGAAGAGGATTCCCAAAGGAGGAACAATCAATAGCGGCATATCCGAGCTTGATATCCCTAAGAAGGCTGATCCACTTAACGGGTGGAAGTCTTATCCGATCGTTAGCGGCTCAACGGCTTTTACGCGATCATTTTCTTACCATTGCTCGGTCCTTGTCCCCGGGCATTGTCCGCATCCTCCGCACGTTCACCAGGATGAAGAAATATTAATAATGTTATCCGGGGAAGCCGAATTGAATCTCCCGGGGATTGAGGCCGATGACGGCTCCAAGAAGACTATCCTGAAGTCAGGGCAGTTTGTTTATTATCCTGCCCAATTCGCCCATACATTGATCGCGCAAGGACCTGAGCCCGCCAATTATCTGATGTTTAAATGGAACGGGAAAAAGACGGGAAATCAAAAAATACTCGACTACGGGCAATATGATTTCAAAGAATTGTTTAAAGCCGCCGGTCTCGAAAACGGATTTGCTCCGAAGCTGGTATTTGAAGGGCCTACGATGTATCTTAAGAAATTACACTGTCATGTCACGACTTTGACTCCCGGTTCGGGCTATCCGCCGCATGCCGATCATTATGATGTTGCTATCGTTATGCTGGAAGGATGCGTTGAAACATTAGGCCAGCGCGTCAATCCTTATGGAGTCATTTTCTATAAGGCGGGTGAGCCGCATGGCATGCGCAATCCGACTGATCAATTAGCCAGATATGTGGTGTTTGAGTTTCACGGTTAAGAAGGAGAAGGGGACAGCCCCCCAAGAGGGGACAGCGCCCTATCCTTGTTACTAAAACGGATATTTAATCCCAACACCGACTCTTGCTTTCGGCTTTCCTCCGGGGCCTGGGGGTTGATAGCCTCCCACGAATTTAAAGGGAAGTTTGTCTAGTCCAAATCTTACGGCAATAGGATCGGGAAGGGGCCCCCATTTCATCACAGGTACACCCTCAGGAACAAAATCCCTCTCAGAATAAAAAAAGTCACAACTCAGAGGCTCTTCCTCATCAGGTTGAAAGACAACATTGTTGCAACATATAGTACGGGGATTAATTAACACATCATGCCCATTAGCATCGACTGTCAGGAATTTATCTGCGTATACCATTCCGATCCCTGGTTCGAGGCCACACTCTCCCGGTTGTCCCCAAAAAGAAATTCTATCATCGAAGCTGTCTGCCCTTACCAAATATCCTTCAGAATTTCTCACCTTGATAGGAAAAATACCCGCGAAATCATACTTATCATAGGCTATCGATAGGGTCCCGTTCATTGAAATTGGGTCATTATCTATTGAAAATATAAAAGCAGCACCGGCGCCTTCATTATCTTCAAGTTTACGAGTCCCGGATATTAAATCCACGCTTACGTCAAAAAGGAAGCGTGTTGAAAAATATTGTCCGTAATCTATAAAACTGAAATATGTGGAAGAGAAAAATTGATTATCAGGCAAAGATCCACCATAATATTTACCATTGTAATCTACGGACAATTTGGGTGGATACACGCCGCTTGCATAATCTGTTATGCTGAAATAATCACCTATATCATAGGGGTCATCAGGCCCGCAATACATGTATTTACCGTTTGGAATACCCCATCCTTTTATTCCGCAGGACCAATCTTCGTCAGACAAGGCATCCCTGCACATTAAGATTGAAAGGAAAAACACAAATAACATTATTTTTTTCATAACGAACTCCTCATGGGTACGGTCTGATTATTGATCTAAATTTGGTATATTGATTAAGTAGTCCGGAATTTCTAAGCCCAGACCTCCAACGGTGTCGACTTCAGAATAAAAATTATCTATGATGCTTTGGATATCTTGATCCGCTTCATCTTTATCATAACTCCGGTCATAAATGTTATAAACTCTCCACTGAAGCCCATCAGGATGGACTTCAGCAACCCATCCACCTGTTAAATGGATCGATTCTCCAGGATCCAGCCAAACAGTCCACTCCAGGTCATCTTGGGCGTTTTCACAATCCGGGTCGTCGAGATCGATAAGGCCGTTTCCATCATCATCTATCCCGTTATTGCATTCTGTCGTTTGATTAACGGTTATGGGCACATCAAGCGTGCTCCAGAGAGAAGAAACTTCATCAACAACCAGAACCTTTGGATGATATATCCCGGGTTTGTCGTAAATAAAGGATACATTTAATCCGTTTGCATCTATTATTTCGTTCGTATCATTATTGAGTTCCCAATAAGTGGTCACGCGACCTATGGCGTTATCAATTTGAACGTTAAAATCAACAGCCGTTCCGCTATTAATTGTCACAGGAGTCGCTGACACAGTGACTTTCAAAGGATCTTTGATTATTATTTTTTGATCAACACAGGCGCTGCCAGACCGGCCTCTTTGATCCGTGACTGTTGCGCAGGCTTCGTATTCGCCAGCTTGCGTATATCTGTGTGAAAGAATAGGTGATTCGCTAGAAGCATTTGATCCGTCACCAAAGTCCCAATTGATAGAATAGGTGCCTACGGCATTTTTAAGAAAGAAAGTAACTTCATGAGGCGTGTGACCTTTTTCGTTTCTCACGTTTAATAAGACCGTTAACTCGGGGGGCTTTGGCGTTGATGATGGTATCGGTTCCGGTTTAGGCGACGGGGTCGGCTCCGGCGCTTGAGGTGTGGCCGAGACCGTCTTCGCCGGTCCGGTTCCCGCAGCATTCTTGGCCCGGACTTCAAAATCATATGTGATGCCGTTTTTCAGCCGGAAGAATCTCGATGTCCCGGTCGTCGAGGTTGATCCGGTTTGAGGGAATCGTTCCCGCGAGGTATATTCAATGACGTAAACGTCCGGTTTCGGGCCATCGTTGGGCGGTCCCCAAATCAAACGAACATACGTATTGCCTGGAGAAGCCCTCAACCACGCAACCGCATTGGGCGGTAATGGCTTCGGAGTTGGCTTTGGCGTCGATGATGGTATCGGTTTCGGCGTAGGCGACGGGCTTGGCTCCACAGGTGCTTGTGGAGTAGCGGAAATCGTCTTCGCCGGTCCGGTTCCCGCAGCATTCTTGGCCCGGACTTCAAAATCATATGTGATGCCATTTTTAAGCCGGAAGGATATCGATGTCGCGGTTGTGGAGGTTGATCCGGATTGAGGGAATCGTTCCCGCGAAGTATATTTAATGACGTAGCTGTCCGGTTCCGGACCATCGTTGGGC
>Ga0272441_10004703_pt1 | contig 24398 bp, 26 predicted proteins | sample SSMProp6N_FD_193582 | JGI IMG/M metagenome (GOLD analysis project Ga0272441, IMG submission 193582) | Marine sediment archaeal communities from Little Sippewissett salt marsh, Falmouth, MA, United States - SSM-Prop-6N | ecosystem: Environmental > Aquatic > Marine > Wetlands > Sediment ...
GCATCGGACCCTCCATAACCCGAGCTCCGATCCAGTACTGATAATAAGCCAGCCACTCTTCAGAAAGAGCCGCATTCAACATTTTTAATAATTCTTGAACATCCACACTAAGAATTTCAATGCCTCGTTTTCCCATTGCATTCTCCTTGTGTTTTTATTTTCTTCAACTATGTAATATAGTATACATGATATAAAAGTCAATAAAAAATACGGAAATAATCGCCGTGATTAGGAAAACCTTGCCGATTCTTCAATAATCAGGTGGTCGATCGGATTTAAAAAAAACCATAAAATATATAAAATCAAATGTTTAGTGATCCTTACTATTGGTGGCATAATAGTTGCCTTTTTGGATCATAGACATCAATCATCGAGGAATAAAATGACTCAGAATAAAGGATTATTATTCGTAGACGATGAACAAGAGATTTTGGATATTCTTGTCGATTTGTTTTCTGATGACGGCTATCAGTTGCACATTGCCACACATGCAAAAGATGCCTTGAAAATTATGAATGCACATTCAATTGATTTTGTTCTGTCTGATTTGAAATTGGCAGATGCTTCGGGCGCCGATTTACTAAAGAAAATTCGTAAAACAAATCCTGATACAATTCGTGTTTTGACTTCAGGATATCTGGATCTGAATTTTGGCAGTGTGATCGAAGATGAACAGGACGGCACTATTTATTTATCGAAACCCTGGGATATTGGAACATTAAAGCAGCTGGTTGAAGAAAGATTAGGTTGAAACTTGGTCAGACATAAGAAAATTGTATATATAGACAGCGAATTACAATACCGAAGCGATGCCGAGAATGCTTTTCAAAATTCTGAATATGAGTGTATTCTTTGTGATTCAGGAAAAGTGGGCCTTTCCAAAATACATCATGAAAAACCAGATGTCGTTTTGGTGGATTCCCACTTGAAAGATTATACAGGAGAGGATGTTTATACAGATTTTTTAACGAAACCTGAGTTTCATTCCCTTCATCGGATTCCTTTCATTATTCTCACCCGAAATGGGGAAATTAACCGTTCAAGACTCTATAGCCTTGGTTTTAGTGCATGTTTAAGTAAACCTTTTTCTGCCAGGGAACTGGTCGAATTTGTTGAAGATGTCATCATTTCGCATCAAGTGAAAATGGAAGAGGTTTATTGTTGGGAAACAGTACGGGAAGCCAAAGATTTTCTTGAACGGGTTGTTGAAAGTTCGATTGATGCGATTATTACAACCGATACGCGAGGTATTATTACCTATTGTAACCGGGCAAGTGAAGAATTAATCGGGAATAGTTTTGAAGATCTGGTTGGTGTCAGAGTCAGCCATTTTTTGGAATTAGGGACTTCCGAATTAATAAAAATCAGTACATTTTTAAAAAAGCGAAAAAAAATTCAAAATTATAAAACAATTGTCATCAGAAAAAATGAGAGTAGAATTCCAATTAATTTATCTGTTTCAACGATGAGGAGCAATGATGGCAAGGTTATGGGAGCACTGGCCATCGCAAAAGCAATTGGCAGTGTCAATTTTTCAGAATTTGATACCCATGAATCAGATCGCATGACTGCTGTGGTTGAAACAGCTGTGGCTGTCAATCATGCAGTAAATAATCCTTTGGTTCCGATTTTAGGAAACGCACAATTTCTACTTCAGGATGATCGGATTAAACATGAAGATATTCGGAAGCGATTAAGAATTATTGTAAAGAATGCCTTGCGGATTCGGGATATCACGCAAAAGCTTGCTGCTATTACACATCCTGTCACAAAAGAGTATTTAAAAGGTACCAGAATGCTGGATATTGACGGATCGACATAATATAATAAAGATATAAGTCACATTTTAGTTCACCATTCAATGATATGCTTTTGTGAATATTCGTAAAAAAAGGATCCATTTACGGATTGAGCATCCCCTTTCAAACGCATACTTCCTTTAGGCTGTCTTGAAAAATTTTCATTATTATTTTTTTATGGAACAAAAGATACATGCTAATCATGTAATTTTGTTGGAACCCATTAAAATTCAAGAAGATATTAATACAAATTATTGACTTTCTTCTTGCTTTTTGATTTGGTTTTAATTATGTTTTATAGGCTTGTAAAATTGAAAGTTGTGTTCATATGTTAAGGATAATCATAAAAACGGGCATTCTGCTCCTTATTGAATGCATGCATTTGAATGGTGAATGGTCCAAAGCAAAGTATGCTGATGCGTTTTTAATGAATCCATTGGGAAGCCGGGCTGCAGCGATGGGAGGTGCTTTTACAGCAGTTGCGAGTGATGTTTCTGCAATCTACTGGAATCCTGCGGGGCTGGTCCACATATCCTGTGCGCAATTAACGGGTATGCATTCAGAGCGTTTTGCCGGAATGGTGAATATGGATTTTATTGCAGGTTCCATTCCTGTTCAGGAAAAAGCTGCAATGGGCATTGGCTATTTTCGCTTGGGTACTGATAACATTCCAAAAACCAGGCTTGAGAATATGAATCAACCGTTAAGCCCGGAAAATCGTCCATATGTTGAAAAATATCTTCAGGATCAGGAAAGTGCTTTATTTTTTTCATATTCTAAAATTTTAAGTTCGAATTTATACTGGGGTACGAGTATCAAAGTGATCAGCAGATCAATGGGGGATTATTATTCCTGGGGATTGGGATTTGATGGAGGTATTCTCTATTTTCCCACAGAGGCGCTGCGGCTGGGTGCTTCGCTCAAGAATGCGACCGGAACAATACTTGCCTGGCGGCATGGGAAAAAAGAATATATCTTACCTCAGTTGAATATCGGTATTGCCTATTCCATTATTTATAAACAGTACGATATACTTCCCACAGTGGATCTGCTAAATCTGTTTTATCAGGATTCCGATGCCTGTTTCCAGCTTGGAAATTGGAGTTCATATATGCATGCAGGATTAGAGATTAAATACATGAAACGCCTTCATTTACGCATCGGATCATTTCGCGGACAACTGACTGCCGGTGCAGGCTTTCAAATCGCTTTTACACAAGTGGATTATTGTTATTCAAGACATACGGATCTGGGTGATTCCCATCTGATTTCGCTAACATTGCAAAAATCCAGAACAGATCAACCCTAATAAATTATGAATGTATCATCTGGTCTATTTAAAAGAGAGATTATCTGTATATCTTAGGAGTCTGCGGTAATGGTTGCAAGTATGACAGGTTTGGGTGTTGGCGAAGTAAAATTCAATAATCAAATAATCACCGTGGAAATTCGCTCTGTCAATAACCGCTTTCTTGAGATTTCAAGCCGGTTACCTGCGGGTTTATTATCTTATGAACAGGCGGTCAAGGAAATTATACGAAAAACGATACATCGGGGTAAGCTCTATGTGAATATTAACGTACAAGGTGAGCAGAATGGTTATACAAAATTAAAGGTTGTACCAGAAGCCGTGTCATCCATCCGAAAACTGCTGGAGGATCTGAGACGCGAAACGGGAGTAGATGAATCCTTGCGACTGGATCATTTTCTACAATATTCAGAAATTTTTGAGCCGCATGAAAAAAATGAAAATACGGATCAACTTTGGATGAATGTTGAGAAAGCGCTTAATAAAGCGATAGAGAATCTTTGTGAAATGCGTATTCAGGAAGGAAAATGTCTGCAGAAAGATTTAATTCATCGTCTTTCGGCGTTGGAATCGGCTGTTGAAAAAGTGAATAGTCTTGCAGAAAAAAATATACAGGAAACCCACAATAAAATGGTTGAGCGGATCAGAAATCTGGTCCGGGATGAAGCATTGAATCAGGACCGGCTCTATACAGAAATATCAATCATGGCAGATAAATTGGATATTACAGAAGAATGTGTGCGGTTGGGAAGTCACCATCGGTTATTTCGAGACATTCTGAAACATAAAACCGTGGTTGGTAAGAAGTTGAATTTTCTATTACAGGAGATGAATCGAGAAGTAAACACGATCAGTGCCAAAGCCAATCATGCGGAAATTAGCCATCTTGTTGTAACCATGAAAGAAGAAATTGAAAAACTGAGAGAACAAGTTCAAAATCTGGAATAGTCATTGATATGAGTTCCTGTTCACTTATTGTTATTTCATCCCCATCGGGTGGAGGAAAAACAACAGTCATACGAAAATTATTAGAGAGAAGTCCGGATTTATCCTATGGCGTTTCTGCAACGACCCGTTCGCCCAGAATGTCTGAAAAAAACGGAAAAGATTATTATTTTATCAGTAAATCCGAATTTAAAAGCAGAATGGAGGCCAACGATTTTTTGGAATGGGCGAAAGTACACGGTCAGTTTTACGGTACACTGAAATCACAAGTGATGCAGGGCCTTAAACAGGGAAAAAATATACTATTGGATATTGATGTTCAGGGAGGACTGGCTGTAAAAAAACAAATGAAAACTGCTGTGCTTGTCTTTCTAATGCCGCCATCGATGAAGGTTTTAGAACAAAGACTTCGCAAACGTGGAACAGAAACAGGAATTGCTCTTCAGAAACGGCTGAAAGCCGCCTCTCAGGAAATTCAGGCAGCTGACCAGTATGATTATATTGTATATAATCATGATGTCAATCAGGCGATTCATGATGTTCAGCAAATCATTCATTTTAAAAATACGTGAGGTAAAAGATGTCAGATATTTCAATGGAAGCACTGATGGAAAAAACCGGCAATATTTATGAAGTTGTTGCAATTATGGCAAAGCGGGCGTGGCAAATCAATGAAACGCAGAGGCAGAAAATTAATCAGGAAAGAGAAGCATTACCTGTCGTTGATATACGTGACAATGAAGATTTTGAAGATGTTGAAATTGACCGGGAAGCCCTGAACCGTGAGTACACTAAAATGCCAAAACCCACACGCCTTGCTGTCGATCAGATGTTGAATGATGTTGTCGAGTTTCGATATAGAAGTGATGATGAACAGTGATTCAGCTTCTTCATGAAAAACATATCTTGTTAGGTGTAACCGGAAGTATCTCCGCCTATAAAGCGTGTCTTGTGTTAAGACAATTGCAGTCAGCAGGTGCTCATGTTAAAGTCGTGATGACAAAGGCGGCTCAACAATTTATCGGTCGAATGACATTTGAAGCATTAACTCAACAGGAAGTCATGACCGATCTTTTTCCGGAACAAAGAATGATGAGTACAGAACACATTCAGATCAATGAGTGGGCTGATCTGTTATTGATTTGTCCGGCCACAGCCAATTGCATTGGAAAAATATCTTCGGGTATTGCTGATGATTTTTTAACAACAACGATTTTAGCCGCCCGTGCTCCAGTGGTGCTGGCTCCCGCTATGGATGCTTATATGTTTAAGAACCCAATTTTTCAATTGAACTGTGATCATCTTCGCGATTTGGGATATCACATCCTTGACACTGAATCAGGGTATCTGGCCAGTGGTTTGCAGGGGCAAGGACGTTTGGCGGATCCCAAAGATATTATTGACGTTGTAAAAAAAATACTATCTGAATTGAAGCATCTCCATGGAAAAAAAGTCCTCATTTCAGCAGGACCAACAAGGGAGTATATTGATGCTGTTCGATATATAAGCAATCCTTCATCAGGAAAAATGGGGATTGCTCTGGCCGAAGAGGCCTATTTGCGAGGCGCTGATGTGACTTTGATTTGTGGCCCGACACGTGAAACCGTTATAAAGGGAATAACAATTGTTCGGGTGGATAGCGCAAAACAGATGGCAGATGCAGTATTTTCCCATTGGGACGATCAGGATTTACTGGTGATGGCAGCAGCTGTGGCAGATTATGCCCCAAATAAAATACACAGTGGGAAAATGAAAAAGACAGAGGAAAATTTTATTCTTGAACTAAGACGCACAGAGGATATTGTTGAAAAAGCTGCCAGATCGAAAGGAGAGAGGCTTGTTGTTGGCTTCGCATTGGAGAGCGACTCCGGTATTGATTGCGCGATTGAGAAACTTCATAAAAAGCATTTAGATTTGATTTGCTTGAATAGAATCGACAACACAAACGTTGTATTTGGATCCGATAAAAATCAACTGACACTTATTGATCAGCTTGAACATATTGAAGATTTGCCGGAAATGTTTAAAAAAGAAGCAGCTGAACGTATTTGGGATAAAGTAGAATCCCTTATGAATCACTCATGAGTCAATATATGATGAATATCAAACCGATGGCACTGAGTTTTTTTAAGCAGCAGCAACAAATATATGGTAATGAATACATATTTTCAAACATGGCATTGAAACATCGCCTTTGGGAAATTTCCAGAGAGGATCCGCTTGGAACATTACAAGTGACATGTGAGAATTGCAGATATTGCAGTCTTCATCAATCCCGTATCCATGTTGTATTCGGCGGAGGGAATTCACAGGCCAACCTGATGCTTGTTGGAGAAGCGCCGGGAGAACAGGAAGATAAACAAGGAACGCCATTCGTGGGAAATGCCGGTCAATTATTGGATAAAATACTGAATGCGATTGATTTTAAACGTGATGAAGTATTTATTACCAATATTCTAAAATGTCGGCCTCCGAACAATCGCGATCCTCTGCCAGAGGAGGTTCAGCAATGTCTTCCATATTTAAAAAAACAGATTGATTTGATTCAGCCAAAGATCATCCTGGCACTGGGAAGGATTGCGGCACAAACTTTGTTGAATACGACACAGCCACTCAACCGGTTACGTGATAAAAAGCATCAATTTCAAGGCATTCCAATGCGGGTCACTTTTCATCCGGCAGCTTTATTGAGAAATCCTCAATGGAAAAGGAGTACATGGGAAGATATAAAAAAATTGCGATACTTGTATGACGAGTTGGTTGGAGATAAAGGTCAATGGAAACCGGCGAAAGTAAAATAAAAGAATCCATTCAGTCAAAATCATCCAATCTGTATGATCGTTTACCGCCTCAGGCAATTGATGCTGAAATGGCGGTATTGGGATCTGTCATGCTTGATGATGAAAGCGTTGGAAAGGTTGTGGACATACTCAATGCAGATTGTTTTTATCGTTCTGCCCATCGTAAAATATTTCATGCCATGCTTCATCTGTATGAGCGCAGTGAGCCAGTCGACCTGATTACCTTATCAGAGGAACTGAAAAGACAAAAAATCTTAGACGAAGTCGGTGGTACCTATTATCTTACAGAATTAGCAGAGAGCATTCCCTCGGCAGCAAACATTGAGCATCATGCTCGGATTGTTCTTGAGAAATACCTTCTGCGGAAACTTATTGAAGAATCATCTTCAATCGCACATGATTGTTACGAAAATGCTGAAAACGTGTATGATATTCTGGATCATGCAGAACAGCGCATTTTTTCATTATCCGATAAACAATTGCGCAGCACATTTGAGCATATTGATCCCATTATGCATGAAACCATGGAAACAATTGCAAAATATCATGAGCGACGTGGTTTGGTCACTGGTGTGGCGACGGGGTATAACAAGCTGGACGAATTGACATCTGGATTTCAGCCTGGAGAACTGATTATTATCGCAGGGCGTCCGTCAATGGGCAAGACGGCATTTTGTCTGAATTTGGCACGCAATGCGTCTGTTGAAGCTGAAATCCCTGTAGGAATTTTCAGCCTGGAAATGTCAAAACGACAACTGGCATTGCGGCTGCTCTGCGCTGAAGCACGTGTGGACGCACATGCAGTACGCACAGGAACACTTTCAGAAGATCAATGGCCGAAACTGAGCACTTGCGTAGGAATATTAACAGAAGCCCCTATTTTTATTGATGATTCCCCAGGTATCAGTGTTTTGGAACTGCGTTCAAAGGCACGGAGACTTAAAAAAGAAAAAAATATTGGAATGATTATTCTTGATTATCTTCAACTCATGCAGGGACCTAGAAACATCGAAAGCAGGCAGCAGGAAATCTCTGTGATATCCCGATCTTTGAAAGGATTGGCCAAAGAACTTGATGTACCAGTTGTTGCCCTTTCACAATTATCACGCGCTGTTGAAATGCGCGGAGGCGACCACCGTCCTATGCTGTCTGATTTACGTGAATCCGGTGCGATTGAACAGGATGCGGATATGGTTATGTTTGTATTTCGTTCTGAGATGTACAAGAACAAGGAAGATCCTGATTTTTCAGAACATGAAGGCAAGGCGGAAATATTAATAAGAAAACAGAGAAACGGTCCTGTTGGGACAGTACATCTTACGTTTCTTAAACGATATGCAAAGTTCGAGAATCCTGCATTCGAAGAAGATATGCAGGGAGTTCCATTTTAAAATACGAAGTATGTGATTTTATGAATTTTTAAAAGGATGATTCATAGACGTCATGGAAACAGCTGAACATACCGCACATACGAAAACAAAAAATACGCATGATGTCCCGGATTTTAAAAAATTATCTGCGGATCATCCGAATGTGCGAGAGTATTATAACCATCGGTTTGAAAGGCTACTGCGTAAGGTGCGGTCATATATAAAAACAGAGTACAGTCAACAGATCCGTCAGGCCTACCAGTTTGCCTATGAAGCACATATTGACCAGTTAAGGAAATCCGGAGTTCCATATATTGAGCATTGTCTGGAAACAGCAATCATTTTAGCAGAATTAAAAATGGATGCAGTTACCATCACAGCTTCTCTATTACATGATGTTGTTGAAGATACAGGCATTCAAATCGAAGATGTCAGGGAAAATTTTAGTAATGAAATTGCTCTTCTGGTTGATGGTGTGACAAAGATCAGTGAACTTAAATTTCACAGCCATGCAGAAGAGCAGGCAGAAAACTTTCGTAAAATGCTTTTTTCAATGGCACAAGATTTAAGAATTATTACTATAAAATTTGCAGATCGGCTGCACAATATGCGGACGCTTGAGTATTTATCACCGAAAAAAGCGGAACGCATCGCATTGGAAACACGGGAAATCTATGCGCCGCTGGCTCATCGTTTTGGAATTGCGAGAATCAAATGGGAGATGGAAGATCTTTCTTTAAAATTTTTAGATACGGATGCTTATTACAATTTAGTAAATAAGGTCCGGGATCGGCGGGAAGATCGAGAGCGATATATTCGAAAAATGGCCCGACCCATTCGAAAAGAACTGACCAAACATGGAATTCAGGCAGAAATCAAGGGAAGGCCGAAGTCGTTATATTCTATCTACAGGAAAATGCAAAAACGGTCCAAACCTTTTGAAGAGATTTATGACCTCCTTGCAATCCGGATTATTGTTGACAAAGTTGATGAATGCTATTTTTCTTTAGGAGTCGTGCATACAATCTTTACGCCGGTTCATGATCGTTTTAAGGATTATATCGCCACTCCGAAGATTAATATGTATCAATCCCTTCATACAACGGTTGTTGGAGTTGAAGGAAAAATGGTTGAAATCCAGATAAGAACGTCAGAGATGCATCGCATTGCTGAGGTTGGAATAGCCGCCCACTGGAAATACAAAGAAGGAAAATATTCTGACGATGAGTTGGATCGATATTCAGCATGGCTGCAGGATATGATCGACTGGCAGAAAGACAGTGTTGATCCTGAAGAATTTATGGATTTTTTAAAAACAGATTTATTCAGATCAGAAATATTTGTTTTCACTCCAAAAGGTGATTTATTAAAACTGCCGAGAAATTCCAGTCCGGTTGATTTTGCATTTGCTGTACATACAGATATTGGATTTCACTGCATTGGTGCAAAGGTGAATGGACGTATCGTGCCGTTAAATTCAGAACTTAAAAATGGAGACTCAGTTGAAATAATTACATCGGCCAATCAAAAACCTCATCGAGACTGGCTGATTTATGTAAAGACTTCAAAAGCAAAAAGCAAGATCAAACGCTGGTTAAAGGATGCTCAGTTTCAGGAAGCAGTCAAACTGGGTGAAGAGATTATTCACCGTGAATGCAAGCGTATGCATATAAAAACAGACAATAAATCGATGAAAGAAATCGCTGTAAAATTGCAGCGACCCTCTGTAGAAAAAATGTTTGCGGATATTGGACAGGGAGAATTATCTTTTCATCGAATACTTGAAAATTTAGATCCTGAAAGATATCGAACAGAGGTCGAACCGAAAAAAAAGAAGATTATTGACCGCTTTGTCACTCGTGCAAGAGGTTCGGCGAAGGGTATACGTGTACAGGGAATGGATCATCTGCTGATTCGTTTTGCTCAATGCTGTCATCCAGTTCCGGGCGATCCGATTATCGGATATATCACAAAAGGCAGGGGTATTGTCATTCATCGACGGGATTGCGTGAATATTGTACAGTTGATGGGAAAAGCCGGTCGTACGATTGAAGTCAGTTGGGATGTTGAAGGTGATAAGGATTTTGTTGTACAATTGAGGATTCTTGCTGCTGGACGAAAAGATTTTTTAAAGGATGTCGCGGAATTTCTGGCCAGCATGAATATTAATATTGTAAAAATGGATATGAAAACTGAAAATACCATGATTACAGCCTATATCATTTTAGAAGTAAGAAATTTGACGCATTTAACACATATCATTCGTCGTCTATACAGAATAAAAGGCGTGCTGTCTGTTACAAGAGACAGCGGCATTCCTGCTATACAATGAAATTGGTCCACTTGATTTAATCATAAACATGAGGAGAGTTATCAATGAGTAGTATGGTTACGATCACCAAAAAAGACGTTGCAAAACGCACCGCGAAACTGGTGGGAGAACGCATCTACATTACCGAGAAAATCGTGGACGGCGTGTTCACTGCTCTTCGGCAATTTATGTCAGAGGCCGATCCTGAGGTTCGTATTGAAATTCGTGATTTCGGGGTGTTTGAAGTGAAAACGACCAAACCCAAGCCCAAAGCACGAAATCCAAAGACTGGAGAAATTATTTATGTGCCAGCCCGTCGTAAAACTCATTTTAAAGCCGGAAAACTTTTGAAAGAAGTTCTGAAAATGCCGTTGGAATAAACAGGTGTGGGTAGAATATTAGCACTGGATTATGGACGACGCCGCATTGGTTTGGCGATGAGCGATCCACTACAGTGTATTGCTCAATCTTTTGATACGTGGCAAAATACATCCATTGAGCATATCATCCAAAGGTTGTCAAGTCTAATTTTATCCTATCAGATTGAGTTGTTGGTAGTCGGTTTACCAATTACCCTGAAAGGGGAACATAAAAAACTGGCAAAAGATGTGGAACACTTTTGTCATCAGATTCGAAAAAGAATCAACATGCCGGTTGTTTTATGGGATGAAAGACTGACATCTGTTCAAGCAAAGAAGATCATGATATCGATGAATGAGAAGCCAAGTCGTCAAAAGGAAAAAGTGGATCGCATGGCAGCGACACTGATATTGCAGAATTATTTGGATGCAAATGCCAGACCATCGATCCCCTAAACAGAGGAGACTGATTGAGGTTTTATAATATTGGACTGATGCTAATCACAGCAGTTGCTTTGATTCTTGCTTTTCCCCCCTTCTGGGGGGGTGCCATAGCCATGGTTGCTTTAATTCCGCTGTATTATTTTATTGAGGGAAAGACTCCCTGGAAAGCTTTCTTTGGCGGATACTTGATAGGAATGATTTGGGCCGCAGGTACGCTTTATTGGATTGGCTGGGCTACGTTGACCGGATTGATCGGTGTGATCATTGTTCTTCCTATTTTTTTAGGTCTGTTTTCAGGGCTGCTGAGCTGGATGATTCAGACCTGGGGCCAACGCGCGCTTTGGTTCGCACCATTTATTTGGATTGGTATGGAAGTCATTCAATCTGTTGGTGAGATAGGTTTTCCTTGGAACCAATTGGCCTACACTCAGACAAATCTTATTCCTTTTATTCAATTTGCATCCATATTTGGTGCATTGGGTATCAGCTTCTGGGTTGTATGCATCAATGTTTTAGTTTTTATGCTGATACACTGTTTTGGTAAAAACCGAAGCACGGTCAAATTGCTGATATTGCTTTTTCTTATGGTTCTCATTCCCTGGATTCATGGAAAGGTTGTTTTAAGTCGGGCCGATATCAATCAAAAATCGAATTTAAATATTTCTCTTGTTCAGGGAAATATCGATCCCTACAAAAAATGGACACCGAGTTTTGTTGATTCTAATTTTGTGGTATATCAACAGCTTACATATCAGACAAAACCAACAGGACCGGATTTAATTATATGGCCTGAAACAGCAACTCCTTGTTATTTAAGATACAGATTCCATTACTTATCAAAAGTGAGAACAATTGCGGACAGCCTCATGGTCTCGATACTGACCGGTTCTCCTGATTATGAGTGGAACAAGAAGGGAGAAGCGATTACGTATAACGCTGCCCTTTTAATTCAGCCTAGGAAATCACGCGTTCAGAGATATTATAAGAAACATCTCGTACCGTTTTCCGAGCGTGTTCCCGGTATCGATAAATTACCGTTTTTGTATCAATGGCTCTCTCGGCTGAATCTGGATGTAGGAAATTACACGCCTGGAGATTCCAGTTATGTGTTTCAGGCAAAATCCAAAAGATTGAAACAGTATCGATTTGGTACAGCCATTTGCTATGATTCAGTTTTTCCATATTATATCCGAGAACTGGTACAAAAAGGGGCGCAATTTGTAATCATTATAACCAATGACGGATGGTTTGGAAACACTTCAGGACCCTATCAACATGCTGGTGTGGCGAAACTGAGAGCTATTGAAGTTCGTCGCTGGATCGCGAGATGTGCAAATACAGGTATTTCCGGTTTTATTGATCCATGGGGCCGATATCAGCAGAAAAGTACTTTTAATCAAGAAGCGGTGCTCCATCAAAGTATTTTTTTTATGGAAGACGAGACATTGTTTATGCGATATGGTAATCATTACAGAACCCTTATTTTGTTATGTAATCTGTTTATCGTAATGGTTACTTTTATAAAAAGAATAAAGAATAAATTGTCATCATGAGTCGATAGAGATTGAACACCATGAATGTCAGCGTTCGGCTTAAATTATTGTGGATTATTCTTGCAGGAATAAATTTGAATAAATTGGATGCACATTCTGTTCATTGGGTCACAGTCAACACGGTGAATGCGCGACCCATTGCAATGGGGGGTGCTTTTCAAGCCGTCGAAGATCGTTGGGCAGGTATTCACTGGAATCCTGCCTCTTTCGATTATACACCGGCAGAAGATCAGTTTCGTCTGACGATGAGATTTAATCCGCTTGGACCTGCTGTATTAATAAATGATTCCCGTGGAGTAGATAATGGTTTATCCCCGATTGCATTATGTTTGCCTGGTTTAATATTTAATTTTAATCCCGTCAGTATTGGCATTTTGACAGGGGAAGAAAGCCTTTCAAATCTTTCCAGACTTGATAAGGATTCCTGGATCGATGGCAATCAATATGAATACTCAAGATATATGGATCTGGCAGTACGTTTACGTTTTGCTTCAAGAGTGTCGATGGGAGTCGCGGTACAAGCTGTTTATCAAAATCCGGATATCGGAAAAATAGCATGGGGGTATCGGTATGGTATACTGATGAAACCCAAACCGTATTTTCATGTAGGATTATGTTATTATAATTTTAACAATCGGGTTTCAAACACACAGATAAATTTAGAACGAATTCCGGATGAAACATTAAATATTGGATTCCTTTTCAAACCCCGCTCCGAGCTGAGTCTGTCTGTCGATGTCAGAAATGTCAGTGATGATCATCGTGAGGCGACTCTTGAACCGCATTTTGGAATCGAAATTATACCGTGTCAGCAATTCAGTCTGCGCGGAGGATATTTCAGAAATCGCAATAACTGCTATTCAACATATTGTACGGGGATTGGATTTCAATGCGGCCTGCTGGATTTGGGGCGACAGTTCCTTTACAATATTCAGTGGGGTGTTGATATGAGTTATATCTGGGAAGATCAATTTTCAGGAATACAGGAATGGGGCTTTTTCGGCATCTTTATCACATTTTAGCCCGGGAGAATAATCAATTCCTTGAATATAAGAAATCAAACTTTTTTATCACTGAAACGGTCATGTTATTGTGGTCTGATGTTTCAATTTTTATTCGGGAGCATTCTGTATGGCCATTCAATGCCAAATACCAATTTGGAACAGATGGTTCAGGTGATTGATTCATTGTGGATTGATTGCCTTTCCAAATTGAATATTGAGCAGGATGAATCGATTGTTATTCTAGGATTTAATTCAGAGAATCCTGTTCACGCTTTGATACAGCGACGGTTGGAAAATCAATTGTTTCAGAAACGTATCCGCGTTCATACTGATTCGGATTCAACATTGCCTGACAGGCAATTTGTCGTGGATATTTTAACTGCTGGACTCTTTTATTCACCGGGGGGAAGACAAAAGCTGTTTGGGAAACGATGGATTCGGCGACATGTCACCTGTCATATTTCTGTTCAATTACTGTCAGGTACTGAAAAATTGATTTTATACAAGTCCTTTGAAAGAGAATGTACAGACCGGATTTTTATCAGGCATCTGCCTTATATTGAGCAACAAGGCGCTGTTCTAGGTTATCCAGATCGTCCTGACGATTCGGATTTGATCAGCCGCCTTGAACCCTGGTTTATGGTCGGATCTGTTACAGTAATCGTGTATCTTTTTTATATTATAAGAAGTTAGGAGTTTTTATGCATCTGAATCGAATGATCTGGATTTTATCACTGTTGGCTTTTTGCCTGACGATTATTCTGTCAACCGGTTGTAATAAGAAAACCATCAGTCTTCGCGAACGTACCCCGGAAGCACAATTTGAAGAAGCCAAACGCATTTTTGAAAAAAGGGATTATTATAAAGCAAAAATGCAATTTACGGTCATTGTCTTGAACAATCCCGGTCACAGGATAATCGAAGAAGCTCAGTTTTATCTGGCAGAATCTCATTTTCATCTTAAGGAATATATTGAGGCAATCGCAGAATATGAAAAATTAATTCGCAGCATGCCCCAAAGCCAGTTTGTAGATAATGCGCGCTACAAAATTGGATTATGCTACTATGAGCTTTCACCAATGTATGCATTAGATCAGGAATATACACAAAAAGCCATCAGCCAGTTTCAATTGTTTATTGAAGAGTTTCCTAATTCTGAGATGCGGTCGGAAGTCGGAAAAAAATTACAGGAGGCCCAGATAAAACTGGCAAAAAAGCAGTATAAAACAGGTGAATTGTATCGGAAAATGGGATATTATCGGGCTGCTGTACTGTCGTATGATTTTGTATTGAATGAATTTACTAATACGCCGTTTATTGATGATGCATTGTATTGGAAAGGCGAATGCAGTTTGAAATTGATGGAATGGCAAGATGCAGTCGAGTCATTTGAGGCATTAATTGAGAATTATGGATCTTCATCATATACAGACAATGCCAGGATAAAATTAAATATGGCTCGAAAGAAACTCGCCAATACTCCCATGCAAGAAGAAAGTTAAAATTAGTCATGCATATTGGTCTATTTGGAGGTACATTTAATCCAATACATACTGGACATCTGATCATTGCAGACGCGTTAATTAATCAGACCTCCATCAATAAAATTATTTTTATTCCGGCAGCCATTCCGCCTCACAAGCAAAATCAGACGATCAGCGCTGCAAAACACAGATTTAAAATGATTCAATTGGCCATTCAGGATTTTCCTGAATTTGAAGTCTCCGATTTTGAAATAAAGCGGGGGGAAGTCTCATACACGATCCAGACTGTTCAATGTTTCCTGGATCGATACACATCTGACACACTCTATTTTATCATTGGCGCGGATAGTCTGGCAGAAATGAAACTCTGGCGAGAACCCGAACGCTTGATTCATATGATCCGGTTTATTGTCGTAAACAGACCGGGTTTCGATATGAATGAAATCAAACCGGAATTTCATGAAAATGTATTATGGGTAAATACACCGCTGATAGAAATTTCATCGACCCAGATTAGGCAGCAAGTGAGAAATCATCAATCCATTCGTTTTCTTGTTCCAAGTACTGTTGAAAATTATATTCATAAAAATGCGTTATATCAGACAGTATGATTCGTTTCTTTGAAAATATCGGAAAGCATATTTTAAATTTTATGCATGAGTCCGGTCGCATGACCGTTTTATTATGGGCAATCATTCAGAATACACCCAGTGTTTTTAAAAATAAAACTCTGACGATTGACCAGATAATGAAGATCGGTGTGCTTTCATTACCTTTGGTGACTGTTGTCAGTATTTTTACGGGCGCTGTTTCCTCATGGCAGGCAGCCTATCAATTTCGCGGACTGATATCATTGGATTTTTTAGGCGCCGCTGTCAGTGCGGCTATTTTCATTGAGCTGAGTCCTGTATTAACAGGTCTGGTGGTGGCCGGCCGCGTCGGGGCGTCCATTGCAGCAGAGCTCGGTACCATGAAAGTGACTGAACAGATTGATGCTCTTGAATCACTTGCTATTGATCCGATTCAATATCTTGCTGTGCCCCGGTTTACGGCTGGCTGGGTTACTATGCCGATTTTAGTCATTTATTCCAATATTGTTGCACATTTCGGTGCATACCTTGTTGCCGATTATTTAATGGGTGTTTCTTCTGGCGCATTTTTTGGAAGCGTCCGGCAGCATTTTTTAATTCACAATGTCATATCCGGACTGGTTAAGGCGTTATTTTTTGGTGGTGGAACAGCTTTGGTGGGGTGTGCAGTTGGATTTGTTACATCAGGAGGGGCTGAAGGTGTGGGAAGATCGACGATACAGGCTTTTGTGTATTCATCAGCGTTCATTTTAATTGCTGATTATATCCTGGCTACATTTTTATTTTAGCAGGAATGACAGGATGATTGAAATTCAGAATTTAAAAAAATCTTTTAACGGCAAACAGGTTTTAAAGGATATTCGATTAACCATTCCTGAAGGAAAAATTATGGTGGTTGTAGGTATAAGCGGTTGCGGCAAAACTGTACTGCTTCGTTCCATTATCGGTTTGGTGCGGCCGGACGCCGGAAAGATTATTGTGCAGGGTGAGGATATTACTCGTATTAATCGGTCGAGATTGTTTGAAGTACGAAAAAAGTTCGGTATGCTTTTTCAGGGTGCAGCGTTATTTGATTCAATGACAGTAGAGGAAAATATTGCACTGCCTTTGAAAGAACATACCCATTTGACCAAATCAGAGATAAGGGTCAAAGTTCGGGAAAAACTGGCGATGGTTGGACTTCATGATATTGAAGAAAAAAAGCCATCAGAATTGTCCGGAGGAATGAAAAAAAGAGTGGGATTGGCCAGGGCGTTGATAATGGAACCCAGGTATGTATTATTTGATGAGCCCACGACAGGACTTGATCCGATTATGTCTGATGCGATCGATCAGCTGGTTTTGGACACCAGTAAACAACTGAATATTACTTCAATTGTGGTGACACATGATATGATAAGCGCTTTTAAAATCGGAGACCGGATTGCCATGATTCATGATGGAAAAGTTATATTCACAGGTACGACCGATGAATTTATGCATTCAAAAAATTCACGGGTACGACAATTTATTGAAGGCCGGGCCAATCATTTATTGGCCTGAGGAATTGATTCGATATGGCTAAATCGAAAACCATATATATCTGTCAATCATGCGGGTATGAATCGTATCGATGGATGGGGAAGTGCCCGGACTGCGGAAGCTGGAATACTTTTCAGGAAGAGCTGGTGACGCATTTAAAAAAGGGATCGACCAAAAAAGTGAAATCAGTGAAAAAAATCATACCCATTTCGGAAATTAGTACACAGTCGGAAAGCAGATTGGAGACAGGAATTGGAGAACTGGACCGTGTTTTAGGAGGCGGCATTGTGGATGGTTCGGTGATTTTAATTGGAGGGGCGCCGGGAATGGGAAAATCCACTCTGCTGCTGCAGGTGTGCGGTGCATTGGCAGCAAACCATCAAAATATTCTTTATATTTCGGGAGAGGAGTCTCTACAGCAAATAAAACTCAGGGCCAGTCGAGTGGCGCTGTCTGATGAACATTTTTTTCTTGCTGCTGAAAATGATCTGACTGCTATTTTAACCATGCTCGAATCATATCAACCCGGATTGGTGGTGATTGATTCTATTCAAACAGTTTATTCAGATGATATGGAAAGCGTCCCAGGGAATATCAGTCAAGTGCGCTACTGCGGGCACTCCCTGACATCTTCTGCCAAGCAATTGGGAATTCCGATTATTTTGGTCGGACATGTAACCAAAGAGGGCAGTATAGCAGGCCCCAGGGTTTTGGAACACCTTGTTGATTGCCTGCTTCTCATGGAAGGAGACGGACAGCATCAATATCGCCTATTACGTACAATCAAGAACAGGTTTGGATCCACAAATGAAGTCGGTCTTTTTGAAATGACTGGGCATGGCATTGTTGAAGTTGAAAATCCTTCGGCCTTTTTAATTTCCGAAAAACGAAAGAATGCCTCCGGAACTGTCGTCACAATAATATTGGAAGGATCCCGGTCACTGCTGATAGAAGTGCAGTCACTGGTCACTGCAACAAATTATGGTATTCCCCAGCGCACGACTACTGGTTTTGATCATCGGCGTCTGACCATGCTGATTGCAGTGCTTGAAAAAAGAATCGGGCTGCGCTTTGGGAATCAGGATGTATTTGTCAATATTGCAGGAGGCATTCGTCTTCAGGATCCGGCTGCAGACCTGGCTGTTACGGCTGCTCTTGTTTCAAGTCTCAGGAATCAGCCTGTGCCCTCGGATACGGCCATTGTGGGAGAAGTGGGATTGACAGGAGAGGTTCGCGGTGTTCTGCAGATTGAAAAACGTATTTCTGAAGCCAGCCGGCTTGGATTTAAACACTTATTTATCCCAAAAACCAAGGATTTTGAGCAAAATTCCAAAAAAAATATTAAAGTCACAGGTGTGCACACGCTGGAGGAAATGCTGGAAGAGATTTTTTGATTTGGTATGTAATCCGGTAATAATAATGCGCCTTACTATTCATATTATTCAGGATCATAAATAAATGCGATTTGTACTTGAACGGAAGGACTCCCAATCTAAAGCACGCGCGGGTCGAATAACAACAGATCACGGGTGCATTGATACCCCTATTTTCATGCCAGTCGGTACACAAGCCACTGTAAAGACAGTAACATCGGAGGAATTGTTATCATCAAATGCTCAAGTAATTCTTGGAAATACCTATCATCTGTACCTTCGTCCCGGAGATACACTGATTCATCAGGCTGGCGGATTGCATTCTTTTATGGACTGGAATCGGCCGATATTAACAGACAGCGGCGGATTTCAGGTGTTTAGTCTGGCAAAGCTGAGAAAAATCAAATCGGATGGTGTGTCTTTTCAATCTCATATTGATGGGTCGTATCATACTTTTACACCTGAATCAGTCATTGATATTCAGCGTAATATCGGTTCGGATATTTTTATGGTACTGGACGAATGCACGCCTTATCCCTGCTCCAATAATGAAGCAAAGACAGCACATGAACGTACGATTGATTGGGCACGCAGAAGTGTTGATCATTTCAACAGAACTAAATCAAGATACAGGCACGCCCAGTCACTTTTTGGGATTGTTCAGGGGAGTATCGATGCATCACTCAGAAAAGAGAGCGCATCGCAATTGATTGATCTGAATATGGATGGATATGCAATCGGCGGACTGGCTGTGGGTGAACCCAAGTCTGCGATGATGGAGATGACAGATTTGTGCACGTCGATTCTGCCCGAAGAAAAACCACGGTATCTGATGGGTGTCGGAAAACCGGAAGATATTCTTGAAGCAATTGAATATGGTGTGGATATGTTTGATTGTGTCATTCCCACACGAAACGGACGAAAAGGAACGGTATATACATGGCATGGAAAAATGATTTTGAAAAACAGTGAGTATCAAAATGATTTTCATCCGGTTGATTCCGATTGCGGCTGCTATGCATGCCAACACCATACACGTGCCTATCTGCGTCATCTCTTTCAGTCAAATGAGATACTGGGGATGCGTCTGGCCACACTGCATAATCTTTTTTTCTATTTGGATTTGGTAAAAAAGGCACGTTTTCATATATTAAAGGGTGATTTTTTTTCATGGAAAAAAGAAATCAATACAGTTTATTCGATTTAAGAAAAGCAGTATAAAGAAATCAATGAAGGAGGTATCGTGTCCATGTTCAGTACAATATTAGCCATGGCTGGATCGGGTCAGGGAGCTCAGGGTGGAAATCCAATCGCTGCACTCTTACCATTTTTTGCGATTATCATTATCATGTATCTGCTGATGATCCTCCCTCAGCAGCGGAGGCAGAAGGAACATCGAAAAATGCTGGATAATCTTCAAAAAGGGGATAAGGTGGTCACAAGCGGAGGTGTTTTCGGTACAGTATCAGGAATCAAAGAAAAAGAAAAAACAGTGCTTTTAAAGGTTTCAGAAAATACCAAAATCGAAATTTTACGATCTTCAATCGCCCAGGTATTAAAAAAATAATGGGAGTTTTTTAAGATGCATCTGGTATTTATGGGCACTCCGGAGTTTGCCGTTCCCAGTTTAAAAAAGCTGGCTGCGAGTTCGCATTCTGTGATTGGTGTTGTTACGGCACCGGACGGAAAACAGGGTCGAGGTCTAAAACGGTTTGGATCTCCAGTAAAAGAAGCGGCCACATTGTTGCATCTGCCCATTTTACAGCCACAGAATCTGGAAGATTCCGTATTTTTGAATCAGTTGCAAAACTGGAACGCAGATTGCTTTGTCGTGGCTGGATTTAGAATATTGCCGGAAATTGTCTTTGAAATGCCGAAACAGGGCTGTTTTAACCTGCATGCATCACTGTTGCCTAAATATCGGGGACCTGCCCCCATACAATGGGCAATTATTCAAGGAGAGCGGGAAACCGGTGTTACAACTTTTTTTTTAAAAAGGCGTGTGGATACCGGAGATATTATTTTACAAAAAAAAATAAAAATATCTGACCATGATAACAGCGGTGATTTGCATAAAAGGTTGGCCCTGCTGGGCGCTGATCTTGTTTTGCAAACCGTTGAAAGAATTGCCGAAGGGAATGTTGTTTCATTTCCTCAAACCGGTGAAACGTCAGCGGCACCAAAGATTACACCTGAAGTCTGTGAGATTAACTGGTATCAATCAGCAATTCATATTCATGACTTAATTCGCGGTCTTGCTCCAAGACCCGGTGCCTTTTCATTCTGGGAAAATAAGAGACTGAAAATATTTCAGTCAGAAGTGGTAATGAATAAAGAAATTCCTGTTCAAAGTCCGGGATCAGTGGTAAAAGCAAAAAATGAGGATCTATGGATTCAAACCGGAGAACATCTACTGGCAATCAAGTGCTGCCAGATTGAAGGCAAGAGCAGAATGATGTGCGATTCATTTCTCAGAGGATATTCCATTCAGACGGGACATCATTTATCTGCTGATAACACACAGGAATCATGAATGGCGGCTGAAAGATCCGTTCGATTGGAAGCCGCGGGTATACTATACCGTGTCTATCAAACCGACGCGTATGCGGATATTCTGATAGATAATATCCGTAATCAATGTTCTTTCTCAACTCAAGACTGCGCGTTACTTTCTGAACTGGTGTATGGGACATTGCGGTGGAAAGGCAGACTGGACTATTCGCTCAGACAGGTGTATCATGGGGAATGGAAAAAACTGCCGGTTAAGATTCAAGTTTTACTTGAAACAGGACTTTATCAGATTGTTCATTTGGACCGGATTCCTGATTTCGCTGCAATTCATGAGACAGTTCAGTTGGTTAAGAAATGGGCGGATCCTCATTGGACCGGCACGGTGAATGCGATTTTACGGCGCTTGGCAAATGAGCATGATACAATTACATTGCCCAGTCGTTCCAATAACCTAGTGCAGGCGATTTCCGTAGAATATTCACATCCTGCATGGCTTGTTGAAGAATGGTTAAAAATATTTGGCCCGGATCGAACCGAAGCGATTTGTCGGGCTAATAATGAAAAACCAGTTTTATCGCTTCGTGTCAATCGATTGAAAAGCCGGCCGTCCGAAGTTTTAAAAATATTGTCGGATAAAGGTTTTTTAGTTCACCCTGGAAAATATTTAAAGGAATTTCTAATCCTGTCCGATGGAAAAGGATTGTTTGAAACGGATCTGTTTCAAAAGGGTGCTGTTACTGTTCAGGATGAGAGTGCGGGATTGGCTGTTCGGTTGTTAGATCCCCAACCCGGAGAATTCATTTTGGACATGTCTGCAGCACCAGGGGGAAAAACCGGATATATTGTTGAGCAATCTGCAAATCAGGCGAATATTATTGCAATGGATCACCATTTTGGCCGTCTTCAGCGTATGCGGAAGACATTGAATCGTTTGGGGCATAATGATGTGCACATGGTTTATGCAAATGCACACTATTTGCCATGTAAATCCGTGGATAAAATTTTATTGGATGCGCAGTGCAGTGGAATTGGCGTGCTTCGGAAACGGGCCGAATTGAGATGGCGTGTTCGGCTTGATCAAATTAAAAAATTGACAGAAATGCAAAAAGCCATGCTGGACCAGGCGGCCAAGTGCATTGATGCCAAAGGTGTGATTGTATACAGCACATGTACAGTGATGAAGCAGGAAAATCAGGAGATTGCCTCATGGTTTATCAAAAAATATCCACAATTTGTTATTGAGCCGGCGTATCCATGGATTGCAGATGAATTGGTTGCTGAACAGGGATGGGTACAATCCTGGCCGGACAGGCACAATATCGATGGGTCATTTGCTGTACGATTTAAAACGGAGTGAAATCAACAATGGATCTAAAAGAAAAATTTTTATTTAAGCAATTTTTAATTGGATTTCTGGCCTTTCTGATGATTTTATGTTTCCTGTTTTTGATGATAGATAAAGTCGTTCTGCCTCTCTATACAAAACAGGGAGCTGAAGTCGAATTGCCGGATATTGTGGAACGATCAGCCAGTCAGGCAGAGTATATACTCTCTTCACACGGATTTCGAATGATTATTGATGGCAGCGAATACCATCCGGTTTTACCAGAAAGCACCGTTGTTTTTCAGAAACCCTCGCCATATACTAAAGTGAAGCGGGGGCGGCGTATTTATGTTCATATCAGTGCTGGAGAACGTAAGGTTACGGTTCCAAGAGTCATCGGTGTATCTGAGCGTGACGCAAAATTGAAACTTGTCCAGGCTGGCCTTGTGATGGGAGAAGTTACATACCGGGTTTCTAATTATCCGAAAGATGTTGTTTGTGCTCAGGAAGTTACACCGAATACAGAAGTTACAGAAAAAACGGAAGTTGGATTTACTGTCAGTCTTGGAAGAACAAAAAATGAATATGTTGTACCTGATGTAATTGGCATACAATATAGTGAAGCAGTAATAAAAATCAGAAAAGAAGGATTACACCTGGGAGCCATTCAGTATCAGATTCGGGACGACCTGATTCCGGAGACAGTGATTAATCAAAAACCAAAGGGAAGTGCTATCGTCAGTCCGGATGAAAGCATTGAATTGATTGTCAGCCGGTTATCAGAAGATCTGGAGATGTCTCAGTGAAGCCCATTCAAATTTATCCATCTATTCTGGCTGCTGATTTTTCAAGTCTCGGACAGGAAATCCGAACAGTTGAGAGAGCGGGGGCAGACGGCATTCATTTTGATGTCATGGACGGTCATTTTGTACCGAATATCTCATTTGGTCCTGTTGTGCTTTCTGCAATACGGAAAACAACCCGATTGCCATTCTGGGTGCATTTAATGATCACGGATCCGCAAAAATATGCATCGGATTTTATTGAAGCCGGGGCAGACGGTCTTTTCATTCATCCGGAAATCAATCTGGATATTGTTACACTGGCAAAGGATATTCAACGCAAGGGTATTAAACCGGGTATGGCCATTAATCCGGAAACACAAATTGAACAAATAAAAAATATCATCCCGGATTTTCAGGATTTTCTTGTGATGACAGTGCATCCCGGTTTTGGCGGACAGGAATTGATACCTGAAATTTTGAATAAAATTGGTAAAATCAGGGAACTGGCAAAAGAATCGGGATCGAAGGCAGTCATTCATGTCGATGGTGGTGTGAATTTTGATACTGTCCGTGATGTGGTACTGGCCGGTACAGATGTTCTGGTGGCGGGTTCGTGCATTTTTAAGCAGCCGGATATCGAAGATGCCTTGAAGACATTGAGAAAAAAGGCCATTGCGTCATGTAAAGCACCGATTTGAAACAAAACAATGCATAATGTGTAAAAGGAAGTAGGAGTATCCAGGTCTATTGGAGAAAGGTTTATGGATTTTCAGTTTAAGAAAAAGGATTTTGAAAAAATAAGCAATGTGTTGGATGGATCATTTCAGCATTCGGATCATTGCTATCGTACTGTCCTGGAAAATAAACAGGAAAAACGCAAACTCAGTCTTGAAATATATACGAATATTCCCATTG
>Ga0272441_10004705_pt1 | contig 24397 bp, 30 predicted proteins | sample SSMProp6N_FD_193582 | JGI IMG/M metagenome (GOLD analysis project Ga0272441, IMG submission 193582) | Marine sediment archaeal communities from Little Sippewissett salt marsh, Falmouth, MA, United States - SSM-Prop-6N | ecosystem: Environmental > Aquatic > Marine > Wetlands > Sediment ...
TTTTACAAATTGGTTTTAAACCATTTATATGATTTTTATAACCAGTCTTTTGATTTACAGTATAATTTTCAACATTAACCTCTATACCATTATGTATACGTTTTTGTTTTATTGGATAGTAAGAAGATGTTTTTTTGCAATATATACTTATTATTTCAAAATTTTTTAATGGCATATACTTAGATATTATACCGCCTGTTGCTGTATTTTTTTTCCATATCCAGTCATATTTAAAATTTTTTAGATTACTTAATCTTAATTTACTTGAAAAAGGTTCACTACCAAATAAAGCTATTGGAGTATTATCATAAATAATTTTATTAATCTCATTCCACATTTTATCTAAAGGAATGACTGAATCCAATTTACAACTTGTAATACCATAAGGAGGATCTGTTAAAATTAAATTAAACTTAATATTTTTTTCAGATAAGTAATTCATTACCCCTAAACAGTCACCATGATATAAAATTCCATTTTTAGTTTTTAAATATCCCTTCATTTAACTTCCACTATTTACGTTTTTTAAGTTTTATTTTATTAACCTTGATTCTTTTGTGTCTCTCACAAACATATATTTTATCACATGACAATTTATTTTTTCTCTCAACACCTGCTTTATTTAACTCTACTTGTTCACCACAATAATAACAATTAGTATACTTTAATTTTACCTCTGTTTCATCATTGCCATTTAAACTTAAAAATCTCATGATATAACCCCTGTGCCTGTACCACTACCCCCCGATGGTGGACTACTACCGCCACCGCTTATTGCAACTGTACCAGTACCCTCACTTAATATTGTTTCGGCCTGTCCTTCTCCAATTGCTTTAGCAAATTCAGGCCATTTATTTCCAAGTAAACCAAAACCACTACCCGATGATTCTATTGAACTGGATAAAGCATTACCGTCAACTAATATTGAACCAATTATGATTGTTCCTGTACCACTAAAAACAGGTGAATGAGTAGAATCTAAACTTGCATTACTTAATTCATTTATAAAAGTTGATTCCAAAGCATCACATAAATCAGAAAGTTTATTTCCTTGAGTACCAAAATAAGATACGGCCTTAGAAAAAATTAAACTGGAAAGATTACCAACTGAAAAACCTACAACCCCTACACCAACCCCAACCCCTGCACCTGCAACTAAACCAGTATCATTAGTTGTAAAACCCTTACCAACTAAATAATTTACTGTTCCGAATCCTACAGCATCGGTAAAATCTTTTAATCTATTACCAGTAAAACCCAAACTGGATAAATTAGATTCTAAAGTTGACGACCATGAAGCACCTGACAAGGCCATTTAAATTACCTTTTTTTTAATTATGTTTATAGTAAGGTTCCATCAAAATTTACTCTCATTAATTTTTCGTAACATTTTTTAATTATATGGGTATCCCATAAAGCATTATGTTTACTAACTGATTTATTAATCCCTAAAAATTCTTCTCTATCAATGTCTGGATTAATGCCTCTAAATTTAAATAATGTACATAAATCAAAAGGGATATAATAAATATTTCTAGGCAAATTGAAAGCACCGCCAAATATTTCATTGAATAAAACCCAATCATAAGATATACAATCACCCCATATTTCCACTCTTACATAACTGGATAACCAGTTTAATAAATTTTTTCTTAATTCAGGCATTGACATTATATGTTTATGTTTTAAATTCCCTATAACGTTTTTTATAATCCAATCATCACATTGACATTTTTTATAATCATTTAATTCTGCATAAAATCTTTGGCCTGTTTCATCTATCAAAGCAACACTAATCAAAGATGTTTGTTGGTGTAATCCAGTAAATTCCGTATCCATGAATAATTTTGTTATTTCCATATATAATATCTTATTTTAATGTTTCCAATTTATCCCATAATGCTTTTAGTTCTTCACCTGCATGATTCTGTAAACATTCTTTACAAAAATCTCTTTTAATAACTTCATTGCCTATACTTAATCTAACTATATACGCCCTTGGTAAAGTGTCTTTAATCTCTGGAACAGACACTTTTTTTACTGCACCTGTAGTATCATCCTGTACCCTTGTAAAACTCATTTTAGGTTTACCATCATCATCTAAAACAGGTTGAGTAGGAGGATTTATAAAAGTATGTTTATGACATATATCACATTTCCAATTTATCATTATGACCTCTTTTTAAGTTTTACTTTACGTTTTATCACTTTAACAAAAATTAATAAATTTTGATCTGATTTACTAAATTTTGAATATTTAATTTTTGCTTGGCCTGTAATGGTTGCATTAATTAATTTAAAACCTATTGACTCTATTGCATTAATCCATTTTAGTTTTAGTTTATTATCTTTTTCTGTTTGTAATGCTAATATACCATCTTTAACTAAATACTTATAAACATTTTTAAATACAGGTTTAGTAACTCTTTCATGATATTCATCATAATCAATACAATCTTGAATAACTTTATTATGAAAACCATTATCTTCAAATTTAAAATATGGTGGACTTGTATAACATAAATCAAATTTTTTAACTAAGTCTGGATAAAACTTCATTGAATCACCTAAACGTAACTCTACTTTAGTTTTTTTATCTCCATATTTATTAACGGCCTTTTGTACATAAGGTAAAAGATAACCTTTCATTGCATCTTTATTTATTTCAATTCCTACATAGTTTTTTTTCATTTTTTTAGCGTGTAAAGGGCTTTCGCCCCAACCTAAAAATGGATCAATCCAACCTAGCTTACAATTAATAATTAAATCTTTATTTATTTTCCAATGGCCTGCTGTTGCAAATTTATTTTTTAAAAACATAGGAGGATGGTCTAAATTTTTTAATTTACCAATAGCATTTGGAACATTAAACCAGTTATTTATTTTATTTCCATTAGCTGACGATTCGTGCCTTGCACTACTTGCACGACTTGCATCACTTATACAACTTGCATGACTTGCACCACTTGCACGACTTGTATCACTTGCACTACTTGCACTACTTGCATGACTTGCACCACTTGCACGACTTGCATTACTTGCACGACTTGCATCACTTGCAATACTTGCACGACTTGCAATACTTGCAATACTTGCAATACTTGCATGACGTGCATCACTTATACAACTTGCATTACTTGCATTACCTGCAATACTTGCACGACTTGCATAACTTATACAACTTGCACAACTTGCATGACTTGCAATAATAACTTTAGTATTTGTAATTATACTACCATTAGTCTTATATCCATAAAGTAATTCATTATTACCTTTTAATTTACCTTCTTTTAATAATTTTTTTTCATTATTTTTATATGGATCTGTCCTTACATGAGAAATTAAATCAAACAACCATTTTCTTGATGGTATAACTTTAATGTTTAATTTTTTAACCCATTTTTTTACAGTATACTGTTTATTTCTCTGACTAAATATTTCCTTTTTTACTTTATTTATTCCTGACTGGAAATAATCTAATAATTCTTTTTTATAAGGATATACTGTTGTATGTTTACAATGATCTATAATTAATTCTGCATCTTCAACTACACACTTATTATTAAAATCAATATAACCATTTTGACCTACATATTTCCATGCATATGTGGCCCTTGAGGTACAATCTAACCAAGTACATTTACCATCTTTATAAAAAAATTGTGAATCATTCCTTCTATAGTCAATTGAATATAATCTTAATTGCCTAAGTTGTTTTACATTACCCTCTATATAACCTTTTAATTCTTTAATTAATAATTTTTTATCTTTATATTTACTTTGATTATGTCTATAAAATTCTTTTAAAATTACAGCAATTACTTTCATTCTATATGTTGGTATATCTAAATTTACACGTTTATTTTTTTGATAACCTAACATATAATTACAAGTATTCCACCAATTCATATTAATAATATCTCTTACAATATAAGGAACACTTTCTTTATCTACTAAAAAATCTTTATCTTCAAAAAGTTTATTTAGTAATCTTGTAGAATGTTTTATACTCATGATATAAAATTCCGTTTTTATATTTTATGTTTATAAATTAATCGCAATAATTACATTCACCAATTAAATTTAATTTTTCATTACAACTAGGGCATATACCTTTAAACTCATATAAGTTATCCATAAACTCATTTGTAATTTTTTCTTTAGCATTAAATGTCAGTATCAAATGTCTTTTTAATGTTTTTTCCATTAAATATTCAATTTGTTCTTCATCTAATATAAAATTAAATTTATCTTTATTATTCATGTTTTACCTACACCAATTCTTTTTCTAATAAATCGAATAATTTAAATCTCTCATCAATTATAATTAAATTTAATGTTTCTTTTGCTAATATATGTTTTTTTTGTATATTACGGTGTGGTTTTAATTCAATCCATATCTTTTTATGTGGTAAGTAAAAATCAGGTGTATATAAACTACCATCACTTAACTCAAATGTTTTATATTCATATTTCCATTTTACATTAATAGCGTCTAAAAACTTTGCAAAATTACATTCAAACATTGAACGCATACGATAACCTTTATAATGAACAAGAGTACCATATCTAGGTTTCCATTTATCGCTATGTGCAGTGGCATAACCATTTTGTCGTACTACATTTATCATTTTTTCTCTATATTCAGAATTTTTCCAATTATTCTTATTTCTATCTATTAATTTCTTTTTTTGGTCATCCCTAAATGTTTTATTTTTCCATAATTTTGTAAATGTTTTAGTACCAATTTTACTTTGGTTTTTATTTTGACATAATTTTGAACAGAACTTTTTATATACATTTTTATTTCTAATAGTAGGTTCTGTTTCCTTACCACAAATCAAACATTTCATATTTATCTATCCTGCTAAAACTGAAGGTACACCAGTTGTTAAATTTCCCGTGATTAAATCTGTAAATTTTTCCGTTTCAGTTGTTAAAACTTGCCCTGTACTACCATTTAACTCTATAGTTGCACCTGTAACCTCTACTTTACTGGAAGCTGTTACTTTTGCATTGGCACAAGTTAACTCACAATCGCCTGTCACATTAATAACTTTATTACCACCCACTGTTTCAGTATAATTATTATCAACGGTCAACCCATAATCATTTAAAATTTGTTCCACTTTGTTTCTTATTATATGTTCTAACCAGTCACCATTAGTATCAATTTTAAAATTACTACCGTTATTATGGGTATATGTTATTTCATCGTTTTGATCGTCAAATAAAATTTTATGCCCTGATATCGTTTGAATCAAAACATGTTTGTTATCTTTTTCATCATTTAAAAATATTTTGTGACCTTTACCAGTAACCAAACTAAAAAATTCTTTATCCTCTGTATCGTCCATTAACCAGTAATGACCACTATTTGATTTATAACCCATACGGTAAGGATAATTTTCTTTGAATATATCATCTATATCGGCCGCATCTGAATAAATCATACACCGCCAACGTGGTTCGGGTAACTCAATATCAGTTGTATCAAAAGTACCATCGTCTGATTCAATTTCTATTTCAATTTCATCATCAACTTTAGGTACTACAAAAAAACCTGCACCCTCTTTACTGGCCCATTGAAAACAAGGATATGCAGGCAAAGGATATTCACCTTTAAATAACGTAGGTGCTTCAAAAAAAACTGCACCCCTTAAACCTACACCTAAGTTATCATCTACATTTCTTGTTACAACTGCGTTATGTATCTCTTTTTTAGACATTATAAACCTGCTATGTTTTTTAATTTTTTTCCAATAGCTGTCAATGGTATTTTTGGTGATGGTTGTACAACTATATCACTAATCATTTTCCTTGCACTAAAATTAGTTTTATAACCTTCATCTTTACTTAATGTATGAACTACCCTAGTTAAAAAATACTTACCTGAAAATTGTTCACTAACACCTTCAAATTTATGTATTTGCCTTGCCTGTAATGCCTCAACACCGATTAAAGTACCTTCGGCCGTTATGAAATTTTCTTTTTGACGTTTAATAAATTCTTCAATAGATTTTCTGGCCTCTGCTTCATTTTTAAATCTTTTATGCCTTGGGAATCTAAACGATTGGCCGTGTGCTTTAAATGCAACTTGGATACCATCACTATTAGGTTGTTTTTTACCACCATTAGGGCCTATATTACCACCTGTAAACCTTGTTTCATTTAATTCTACTAATCTTTTTTGTTCTTTATTTCTAAACTTATCTACAAACTGTAATTTACTACCACCCACTTCTTTATTTTTTAAAACAAATATTTCAAAGTCAGTACCTTGTTCAAATGTATTTTTCTTTGGTGAGAAACTTAATAATGTATTTTGATAAGCTAAGTCACCTTCGTTATAAGCAAACAAAAATGTTTCTTTCTGTTTTTCAAAACCTGCTGGCCTAAAGAATAAAATAAATTTTCCAAGTTTAGGTTCAAATTTACAAAAAAGATCAAAACCATTTATATCTGCAACTTTTTTTAAAAACTCATAATCACTTAAACCCTTTTTTTGTACTCTATCAAAAACACCACTTGTTTTTTGAATGTTACTAAATGACCTTGGGTCATTTTTACTAATTATAAATCCATTTCTTGAACCTATAATACTTGCTATTTGTGAATCTCTGAATCCTTTATAACTAACACCATCTTTAGGCCTACTTCTTGACATTCGATTCATAAGATCATAACAAATTAATTGTAAAGTTGGTGGGCCTGATTCTGGAAAGTCAGATTCAATTGACACTATTTCAGCGGCCCCCACTGTCATTAAACTATTTCCATAACCTAATTTTAATTCAATTATTGTACCCTCTGAAAATAATTTACTATCAATTAAACTATTAACACTACCACCACCAAATTTATCTATTTGACTTGTAAACGTCATAGTTAATTTATCAAACTGTTCGGCATTATCTTCATATTCAATTGAATCAATAAATTGTTTTAAATTATCATTTAATAAAACTGGACTAGCACCACGACCACCTCTAATTAACAATTCATAGGATGGTGCAAATGGGTCACGTTGTGGCCTTTGACTCGCACCAATTTTCTTAGTTGCTTTACTACTAAGACCTTTTGTATTTATTAAACTTACTGGCATAAATCACCTATATAAAAATAGTAGTGGTACTATGTCTTAACTCTAAAAATTCATTTCTTAACGCATAATTTTCAGGTGTTGACTTCATTGGAATACTTCTAGGTGTAACCGCTATTTCATTTATTTCTATCGGGTCTAATAAAATAACATCGTCACCTGCTTTTAAGTTTACTTTATCAGGTTGGGTATTTCTTAATAAATCGCCTAATATTGCACTTCCATATTGTCTTTGTGCAATTGATTCAAAAGTATCACCTTCTTTTGCTTTTATTGTTTTATCTAAAGTATGAATCGAAAAAAACGGTATATTAATTTTACTTTTAATTTGTGATGCGATACCTGCGGCACTACCTATAATACCTGCGGCAAATTTTATTTGACTGGCCAAAGAAGTTGATGCGGCCTCTGTACCTATTAAAGTATCATCTAACTTTTGTAAAGCTATGTTTATTACTGCACCACGAATTGAACCATCATTTCTTAATTCATCATATTCATAATCTATTTGACGAATAAAACATGTAAATTGAATTTCTGTTCCATAAGTAAATAAAAATTTAGGTGGTCTTTTTAAATCCGATTTACGTTTTTTAAAACTTTTTAAAGTTTCTATTTGTTGCTTTATATTTTTAAATGAGTTTAAAGCAAATAAACGGGCCTTAAATGAAACTATTTCACCATCACCAAATAACCATTGATAATTCGGTTCTGACTTGTTAACAGTTGTTGACTCGCCTAAATTTGCATTACCACCCCTTTCACTATAATTTTCCGCAGGAAACTGGCCCGAAAATTGTAAATCTTCATAACCAACATCATCACCAACTAAAGACCATGTTTTATTATCTGAAAAACCAAATAACTCACCAACTACTTCTAAAAATGCCATTTGTTAAACCTCCAGTTAAAAACTTGCACCATTTTGCACCATCCTTCTTTTTGTTATAGGGTCGAGTAAACGGCCATTCCTTTCCGAGTTTTCAACTTTTGATTTACTAACACTTAATAATAAATCACTTCCTTTTAACTTAAACTGACCATTAAGATTTACACTCACATTACTATTTTGTGATTGTGGAGCTAATGGAGTTATTACATTTTTCATTGCACTGGCATTTTGTTGGGCCGATGGTGGTTGGGTAATTACATTTTGTGTTAATGATTCTTTTTGCAATTTCTGATTCTCTTGTGCAAATTGATTACCAGTATCTTTTGCAATTTCTGTTTTATTACCTGTTCCAAATGCCATTGCCATTTTATCATCAAAAGAAAATTTTAAATCTTCTTTAATCGCACCAACATCAAGGCCCGCAAACTCTAAGGCCTTGGCCCCTAAAGTTGAATTTACAATTGTGCTTAATATCCCATTGATAAGATTAAATGCACCTCTTATTGGTAATGTTAATACATCAAAAATTACTTTTCCTACACCTGATAAAAAACTCATAAATTTATTAAAAGGTTCGGCCAAAGCAAAATAAATCATATCACCAACACCAACCACTACATCCCAAAAACCTTTAAGTAAACTTTTACCAAGTAATAAAATATCATCAAAGTTACCTTGAAACATATTATATATTGCTTTACCTATAATCATGAATTCATCTCTGAAAACATACATTATACCAATGATAGCCCATAATGGTGCTGATAACGCACCAATGGCCGTTCCAATTAAACCAAATAATCCTGATATACCTGTTAAGATCGGGCCAACTACTATACCAAATGCTAACATACCTGCAAAAACAGGTGCTAAAGCGGCCCCCCAAGCTATAACTTTTGCAACTATTTTACCAATTTCTTTTGCAGTCATTTGAGTATCACCAAACATAGGTTTTATAAATTCTTTAATTGATTCAAAAACATCTAATGCAGTTTTTTTTATTTCTTCAAAACCTTCTACAAAACCACTGGCAAACTCTTTCATGACTGGTATTAAATGTATAAATTGATTTTCATTATCTTTTAGACCTTTTAATAAAACATCTGTTTCTTTTGCATTAGCACTTAATAACTGGAATCCAGTTGTCATTACACTTAAAAAATCTGAGGCAATAAATACAGCATCTTTAAATGATTTTGTAAGTAAACTACCTATTTCAATATTTAATCCTGTTACTGCACTACCTAATAATTTAAATGCACCTGCTAAATTATCGAGTTTTATTTTTGCCATTTTTCTTGTTGTACCTGCGGCCCCTGCAATTTGTAATCTTACTGCTAATAAAAACGGTATCGTTTTTCCAACTTGTAAATCAATTTCTGTACCTGTTTTTTTTGCACCTAATTTTAATGCGTCTAAATTTTTATTTGTTATTAAAGTTGTTTTCTTCATTTGCCCTGTAAACGCACCCAATGCAGTTGTACCCCTTAAACCTAAAATTTCAGCGGCCTGTTTAACTGCCTCTAATGGATTTTTTGCTTTTGATGTTGCTATGGAAATATTGGACATTATCTCTTCCATAGGTTTTAATCTTTTTTGACCATCCACCATCCTAAATAACGCTTTGTCCATACCATCTTTACCACCAAATAATTCTAAGGCCTTTTTTGATGGTTTACTTAATTGTAATAAAGCGTTTTTTAATGCTGTACCTGCAAGTGAACCTTTAACACCTGCGTTTGCAAGTATACCTAAACTTGATGCAGTCTCTTCTACACTTAACCCTGCTGTCCTTGCAGTTGCACCAACAAATTTCATACCCTCGGCCAATGAAGTAAAATCAGTATTTGTTAATGAAGTTGTTAATGCTAAAGCATCTGCAACACGGGCCGCCTCTTTTGCTTCTAACCCAAATGCACCTAATTGATTAGCAACTACATCGGCCGATTCTTTTAAATCTACACCTGCGGCCGAAGCCGCATTTAAAACCGCAGGTAAAGCCGCAATAGATTGTTTTGAAGTGAACCCTGCTTGTGCTAATGATTCGGCCGCTTCACCTGCTTGTACGGCCGTAAATTCTGTAGTTGCACCTAATTGTTTTGTTATTGCATTTAAGGCCCTCATTTCATCTTTAGTTGCAAGCATTTTAGATTGCACCGATGACATTTGTGCTTCAAAATTCATGGCCTCATTAGTTGCATAAGCTAAACCGCCTGCTATTGGTGCAGTTGCCAACGTTGCACCCCTTAAACCTACACCGATTTTACTTATACTTTCATTTGCTTTTTGAATCGAGTTTTTTAAATTTTTAAAACCCCTCTGGGCCTTTGATAAACCTTGAGTTGCATTATCTTTAAATTGTAATAAAGCATTAAATTTGAAGGTCATAGTTCATCCTTAAACTTTACCTATAAACTTTCTTTTACTCGCAGGCCTTTTATTATGGGCCGATTGAGTTTGTTTTTTTATAGCGTTATTTTCATCAACCTTTTGTTTACTTAATCTTTTTAAAAACCATAAAAACTTTTTACGTTTCATGTTTTCAGTTTGGTTCAAAGTAATACCGCCCTTGGTATGATACAACAAATTAAATTGGCCCTCCCATATATCCTTAATAGGTGTTATAGGGAGGAACTCCCGAAAAAAATTTCATATCTCCATTCTAAAACTTTTTCCGATTGATTACCACAATGAGGACATTCAATTTCAGTCACCATTGAAGGGCCTGCATTATTTTCAGTTATTAATGATAATATTTTTTCAATATCTGCTTTTTTTAATTTATCTATAACTGTTTTTTTATCTATAAAATCGGATATAACACCTTTGGAATCTAAAAATTCGACTATTGAACTATAAAACATTCTTTTCTTTAAAGAAGTATCGCTAAACTTATTACCAACTGTAATACCCTCTAAAGAATTCCATTGTGTAATATCTATATTAAAACCTGTAATTATTTTACTTATTTCATTATGTTTAAAATGAATCGGTTTTTTTAAATTATACTCATGTTTTCTTTCATGTTTATCTGATTTACAACTAACATCTAAAGAATATAAATTACAAATATAATCTTTTATTTCTTTTTGACATACAGGACAATTTAAATTTACTTTTAACTCTTCACTTAATTCTTCTACACGCAAATAAATATACATATACATTATATTTGTATATTCCAATTGACTTAATAGAAATGTTTTTTCACTCTTATCTAATGACTGGAAATCCATACCACAAAAGTTATCTAATAATTTACATAACATTGCGTTTATAAAAACACCGATATTTTTACTATCTTTTAAAAGTTTTGATAGTTCTTCTTCAACTTTCATATCCCAATCTAAAAAAGAAAAGGATTGATCTTTTACTGGATTACCTTTAATGATTGGTGTTATTGGTAAGTTTGGCCCTAACTCTTTTAATGTTTGTGTAAAACTAAATTTACTCATAAAAAAAACTCCAATTTCCAAATAGGATTGTAAGCATTTTAAAAGTTAGGCCAATTAAGGCCCAACTAATTTATATACTTTCTATTTTATCGGCCGAAAATGTCCATTCAATTAATGCACTATCGCCCTCATTATTCATATCTAAATCTGCATCTTTTCTTTTTGTTATCCATAAACCTAATAACGTTCTAGTTGTTCCAACTGTTCCGTCAATGCGTCTTTTTATTAATGTGGCCGCTTTTTTATAAGTTGGATTTACATTTCCTATAGCTTCTCTTCTCCATGCCTCAAGTACAGCTAGTTCACTGGTATGATGTTCGTTAGTCATTGCAGTAAACTCTATTGGTGTAGAGTTACCACCACTAACTTTAGTTCTATCAGGCATGTCAACGGATTGTGTTTCTTCTTCTAAACCTGAAATTTCTGTAAAAATAATTGGTGGTAATCCTGCAATAACCAATTCATAGTTATTAACTGGTATATGGTTAGTCTCAATTGTTCCTTTCATGACCATTTTGAAAACTCCTTCTTTCAAAACAATTTATATATTATGCTAAACTTTCTGTTACCCCTAGTTTACCAATTGTAATAATAAACCTTTCAACGGTTCCAACAATTCTTAAACTTAATTCTGCGTTTAAGTCACCATTTGCCTCTGTTAAAGGTGTATTATTTTCATCATCAATCTTTAGATTGATAGCATCTTGTAAACTATCACCAACGATTGCACTTTTGGCCAATTCAGGTGTAAAGTATTGAATGAAACTTGATTTTAATTGTTCCCTTGTTTCTTTGTTATTTAATGCAAAGATAACATAATCAAAGTTTTCCAATAATACATTTTCAACATGGGATAGGTATTCTCTTTGATGTTTAAATTTAAATGCAGGGTCTAAACTTAATGTTCTATCACCCCAAATAACAACGTTACCTTCTTTAAATTTTAAAACATTAATACCAATTGGATTTAAAAATTCTTCATCTTTTTGATTTTCAAAACCGTCTGGTAAAGCTAAAGCATTAGATATAATTGCATCAATACCTGCGGCCGCTTTATGATAACCATCATAATTTCTTGCATATTTGGCCTCAAGTCCATGTATTGCACCAGTTGCAGTTATAAGTTTTAAACCACCACCACTTTTTGAAACTTTTATGTATGACGGCCATGCTATAACTGCAAAATCATTTCGGCCTAAAGTATCATTTACATATTCTTCCGCATCTAACTCTTCACTTATGTTATAAGGTATCTCATATCTGTATTGCCAGTTTTGAGATTCTGCAAATGCAACACCTGCTTTTTGAACGGCCGTGCTTGTAACGCTTGGTGTTGCAAGTTTTACTAACCCTAAATTTTGACCTCTAAGATTTTTTAAAACTGAACTACTAGTATCATAGGCCGTTTCATAATCTAAATCATCAATGTTTGCAATACCATCATAACCACCTTCTAATTCTTGGATATATTCAACCCTGAATTTATCACCACTAGAAGCATCTGTAGTCATGTCATTACCAGTTTTAACTGTTATCGAATCAACTGTATTAGATTGTATTAAAAATTTGTGTCGTGGTTTATCAACGTTTGGATACACCATACCATCAACAAGGCCATTTACTTCAAATGGAGACATTTCAATAATGATTGTATCACCAACATCAAAAGTCTTAGTAGAGTCACCACTAATATCTTTTAATGTAAATCCGAATCCAAAATCATTTGGTGAAGTAAATGCTTGGCCAGTTGTTACTGTTAAACCAGTTGCAAAGGGCATTTTTGCACTTACATAATCAAAAACTTGATCTACACCGCCCGACAAGTTAGCACCACCAAAAGTTGGTTCATTACCACCGCCTGCACTGGAAAGTAAAATTGCATTTCCGTCAAGGCCTGCATTATAAGCATAGGCTTCAATTGTACTTGCACTTGATTTTTCTGCAAAAATTATTTTATAAAGTAAGGCGTGATCTGTAGAATTCAGATTACTTAAAAAAGTGATTAAATTATCTAAAGTTGCCTCTGCTGTACCACCAATTAAAACTTCATTGGTTGGGTCTGCAACAACTGTTTTAAATGTAATTGTAAAACCATTTATAACAATTGTGTCATTATCATCGGGTAAAGCACCAAAAGTTAATGTTTCAGTTGCTCGACTACCTGCAACACTGCATGTAAGTGTTACGGCATCTTTTACAACTTCGGCCCCTAAAGTTAAATTTTCCAACTCTGATACTGCAAAATTTACACTGTTATTAAATAGATCATAAATTTTTGCACTTAATACAGTTGCAGTTAATGATTCGGACACACTTGAAATATTAGCAGGTCTTTTATCTGCACTTGGTAAACCAGTTTCTAAATCCTCAACACTAATTAAATAATCTGACATTGAATCGGTGTTGATAATATCTACATAATAATTATCTGCATCTGGGTCACTACTTAAATCTTCAAATGTTTTTTGTAATGTTGCTACACCACCTTCAATTAGATAAACGTCAACACTCCATTCAGTGCTTGGATTAGCTAATCCATTTCTAAATTTAACACCAACTGATTTACCATCATTTGACATTTCAACTGAAAATAATGTATCTGCACTACCATCAATTTCTTGAACTAAATCAACATCACTAGCAAAAGTTAAAACCCCTGCACTTGTATTAGAAATAACTTGAAAAGATTTTCCTGCAACGGCTTTAAGTTTAACTAAAGCACCAACTAATTCATCATCCTCTAAATCACTTGGTACATTTGTTAATGTTAAAGTTGTGGCCGTAACGCTTGCATATTCATCAATCAATGGTTGTATTTTTTTACCTGCCCATCGGCCTGCGTTACCTGCATAAACTTTAACAGAATCACTTTTTTGATCTAATCTATTTTTTAAAGTCAGACTTGCTTTTTTTTCTGAACCATCTGTTAAACGATTAAACCAAATTTCACCTGCACCACCTGACAACCTATAAAAATTTAAGGCCGCATCTGGTAATTGAGATTCAGAAATTATATTACCACCCTTAAATAAAAATTCAGTCCTGTTAGTTGCCCTAAAAAGTTTTCCAATAGGTCCTTTTTCCATTATTCCAGTGTATGCAGTTACACCAAGGGCCGCAGGTGTAATAGCTTTTTCACTTTCTTTTTCAATTATTACTGTTCCTGCCCCTCTAGTTGGGCCATAGCGTCTTTGTGCCATAAATTAATTCCTCCATGATACTAATTTATTTTAACATTATATTCTTGATTGACTCTCTGTACTAATGGAATGTCTTTTGAAATTTTGTCATAAAACAAAACACCTAAAACATCAAAAGAACCTATACTTAAATTCGTATCAGTAGAGTCATTAACTTTTGAGTTGCCTATAGTGTCTAGGGATAAAACAGGTAGTAAATCCAATTTACAACCTGTACCCCACAATGTTAATTGTCTATTTAGGCCCAAAAAGCAATTTAAATCTTTCATTAATCTTAATTGATCTGTTTGATTATTTGTAAAAACTGAATAATTAAATCTATAACTTTTTTGTGTTGGTGAATATTGTTTTACAGCTATATTATTTGATCTATCTCTTATGAAATCCTCTCCATAAGAATTTGTATCACTCATTATAAAACCGTTTTTTCTAATTTCATTTATTTGAGTAAACACTAATGAAGGGTAAACAGGTATTTCAAAATAATCTTGACTTGTTTTTATGATTATCTCTGGAACATACTCGAATTCTATTTGTATAAATTTATTTGAATCTACTGTTTGATTAAAATGGACTGTACCATATTCGTATGTAAAACCATCTTGTTTTAAAGCACCAAAAACATAATTATCAAATATGTTATTTAATTCTAAATTATCATCGGTTAAGTTTACAACTTTTGATATGCCTGTAACGTTATAACCTTTATTTTCTAAAACATCATTTAAATTTACACTACTCATACTTGAGTATGTGGGAAACACTACAACCGAAGTTGATCTAAAATTTAAATTTAATGTTCTTATAACAGTGTCATAAATTAAATCTTCATAGTATTGTATGTTATATTCACCTAATAATTTTATTTCTTTTATTTCAGGTGTTACTTCTTTATTAGTCGTTTTAACGTTTATAATAACACCAATTGATTTATTACCTATAGTTGCAATAGGGAATGTTTCAATGTTTTCTCTTATGTCCTGTTCACTTGACCAGTCTGATAAACCTGCTATGGCCCAATTAGCACCATCCCAAAAGTAATTATCACCTGTAGTTTTTAATTTAAATCCTAAACTTGTACCAACTGGAAGTGTATGTTCACCATAAGTTTCTATATATCTAACTTCAAATGATAACCATTTATTTAATCTATTTGGTGTAATCAAAGGTGTTTCAACATAAATATCATTATCAGTTGGATAATTAGAACCTTCCAACTTTAATTGTAATTTTGGATTAACTTTATTTTCTGTATTTAATCTTATTTTATCTGAATCTGAAAAAATTAGATCATTTCTAATTTTATCGTCAAATACAAAATTTGTTATTAACCTGTTAATCATTACTTTGCACCTTGCCTTTTAAAAAATTTATCCAAGGCCTCTTTCCAATTTTTCCTTAATTCCCTTTCAACTTTTGGAGTTTCCCAAACTTCAATTAAAAATGGCCGTGGTGGTACATGATATATTTCTGCTTTATCTCTTTGTACACCATCATTATTTTTTAATTCACCTAGTTCATTTAACTTGGCCATAATAGCCTTACGCATTGCAGTTGTAACTTTTATATTATAACCTGTATGCATTAATTCTACTAATTTATGCATACTTATATTATTCCCATTTACACCGCCTGTAGTGTTTACATCTCTGATCACCCCAACTTCGGCCCTAAATGAATCATTTAATTTAAACTCTATAGCTTTAAATAAATTACTTTCTTTCAATAATGGTACATCTTTACCTTTATTTAAAGCTATTGTTAACGGTGAATTTTCTTGATATTTTTTATCTCTTATTGCATCTCTTATTTCTTTAGTCAGGTATAAGGAATTTTTTATAGTTGCTTTTTTTATTTCAATTTCTAAGTTACGATTCCAAAAATTTTTATTCAAAAACTTTTCAAATAATTTTACATCACCTGTTAATTGAATAAAACTTTTGGCCATGACATATTCCCTTACCCTACTGGATTCCTGTCACCAAAAAACATTCTAAATAGTGTAAATGTTCCAATTGATGAATAATGGGCCGCAGGGTCGCCCTGTGAATGTAAAAAATATAAATCTGTATTTAACAAACCAACTTTAATAACCTTGTCACCTCTAACTAACTCAATACCTTTTGAGTTAACATCCTCATAACGCAAAACGCAATACCCTCTAATTTTTTCATCTGTGCCTAATTGCGTATGATTCGGCACTTGTTCATTGTCACCAAACACTACTTGAGCAGGCAAACTTATTTCTGTTTTCCGTGCAACATAATTTTGTGGGTATCGTCTACCACTTGGGCCAGTAGAATAAGTTGTTTCCATATGATCGATTCTTTCAATAACTATATCTATCGGCTCAATTAATTTAACATTAGACATAATTTAAATTCCTTCTATCGTAAAATTTAATATCAGGACTGGAACCACCAATTCTTAAAGGTGATCTATACATAGTAATTATTCTATCAACCTCTGGTATACTTGATATTGAACCTGTAGACGTTTGGCCCTTTAACTCAAAAAATTCTTCTTCATGTAAATCTACTTTTCTACGTTTTAATGGCCCTGTTACACCACTTGAAACAATACCATTTAAAGGATTATTCACTTCATTTAATGTTAAAAGCATTGTGGCCTTTTTTATTAAACTCGGTGTTGTACCATCTTCTTCTAAAAACCCGAAACTACCTTCTATAGTTGAATAAGCATTTTTATAAAATACTTTGTTAGTCATTACACCGCTATATATGGAGTTTCTTGTTTTACCAAAATTTAATTGTATATGGGGATTCCGTCTATCATCCTGTGGTGGTGTTCGACCTTTAAAAGCAACATAATCATAATCAGGCCCCTCAACCAATTCAACATCTGTATTATTTATTAATAACTTTGTTATCTCAATTATGGGTATACTAAAAAAAAGTACAGGTGTATTATTACCCTGTATTTCAAACGTGCCTTGTCTACAATTAAAAAATTGATTAGTTTGTGAATCTATAAAATTCATTGATTGACTAATTAATTGTAGACCTCTTTTTTTATAAACTTTATCCGAATGTAATAACTTAGCTGTACCATTTGCAATTAAATTTTCTGCACCTGTTTTTTCAATTCTTATTCTATCAGGTGTTGTTAAAACTTCTTTTATAATATCCGATTCACCTGATTGAAAAATAACATCATTAATTAATGGTGTACCACTTGCCATAGTATATTCATAAGTATCACCATTAGCATCTACAGTTTTATTAGTAAGAGTGATATCACTGGAAACAACTAAAGTTGAATCTCCAATATATAACTCACTAATCAATTCATCATAAGTTATGTAATCACCAGTGTTATCACTCATAATACTTACCTTTTAATAAAAAACTTTTGAACTGGATTCCGAACTAGTTGTAAAATCTAATGATAATTTTCCGTGTGTATAGTATCTTAAATAAACATTACCATTAACTTCAATTTTTAAATCATTATTTACTAATCTAATTAAATCGGGTCTAGTCCAACATTTAGATTTAGAACTAGATGAACCATGTAAAGTATCACTACTACCATATATATCTAAATCAAACATGTTGGCCGATATATAAGTAAAGTCAAAAACACTTTGGCCATTTTGATCTGAATCAGATATTTGGCATAACCCAGCTAATCGTATTTGATCTTTAAATGCTTGTATATCATCGCCTCTTTGTTTCCATTGAGTATTAGATTCATACTGTAAAGCACCACCGCCACCATAGGGGCCATAAGAAAAACTTTCTAATAAATATATATCATCTGTATTTAAATTAGATTTTAATAAATTTGGGTTCCATGTTGTATTTGCATAACTTGTATCATTTTCAGTTGATAAAACATGATCGGGATTCCAAGCATTAACAAAACATTTCATATCTTTTGAATGTATATAATCTAATTTCCAATTAAAAACTTTACGACCATTTGTAGAAACACTACCATAATCATAACCGCTTTCATCCATGAAAATACCATGTACTGATAAATTTGTTTCCCACTCATTAACTTTAGTTTTCCAAGTTGTTTCAACTAAGTTAGTTGAAACATAACCATATATCTCACATGCAGGATTTAAATTTTTTATTCTTGGTACAATAACACTTGTATTAGACCAGTCTCCATGACCAGTATTTTGAATACCATCACCTAAAACTAAAACATCATACTGTGATAATTCTTGTGCAACTTTTTCATTATCCCAACCGTTAGTTGCACTATTAAAAGAATTCAACCAACCATAATATACTAATAAATTTTTTGTTCTCATTTATATACCTTTTATGTATCTAATCTTTTCCATTTTGATAATGTCGAATTATAATCTGCTTGCGTAACTGCACTATTTTCTATCATGTTTATAAATTGTTCAACTAATGTTACACCTAGTATTGCTTCACTAGCTGTATAATCGGCCCCAAATACTACCGTTGTACTACTTAAAGCACTAACCATTGCAGATAATTCAGTTGCAAAATATCCTTTATAAATACATTTAGCTTCTTTATATTTTGTTAAGGCATTATTGCAAAACATTTTTGCCCTATAACCATAACTTTCAATACCTGCACTAATGGCCCCTGCTGTTCTTTGATCGTTACCATATAATGTATTTTGTATAGTTGTAAAATAATCTGCAGTAGTCACTGCATTATTATCTATAAATTTATTAAAATTATCTATAAATGTATGAGCATTTATAATTTCATTTTTTGTTAATGCAACATCTGGATCATAAATTATCGGGTCTGTATTTGCGGCCGCTGTAAAAGTTGGATCAGGACTAACTTCCGCCCAGTACAATTTATATAAGTCCATTGACTCTGACTTCATTTCTATTAATGTATTAATAAATTTAACCATGCATACTTGTAATTCACTTGATAACATATTTGACATTTTAAAAATCTCCATTGTAATTTTCTAGTGTATCTATTTTACTTGAATCTGTTATTCTAAACCATAAATGAACTAATGGGTCACTTGGTTGCTTACTAATACCCTTCTTTAAATATACTCCAATTTTATCACCTGCATTAAATGTTATATCTGTTAATTCACTTACATTACTATTATTTCCAGTTCTATAAGTAAAATTTCTACTTCTTAAAGATAAGTTATTATGATTTAACTCATAAATTAAAACATCATTATTACCTTGATTACTTAATGCTTTAAATATTTGTAAATAAAACCTTGTATCATTGTTTTTATTGCTAAAATTTAAAGCAACTAATTTTACACCAAATGGCATCCTAAAACTAACTTGATCTGAAGGATGATCATCGGCTATAGTCCTTAACCACTTATCACTTGTTGTACCTGTTTGAGTAAATGCTAAACCCCATAACTGGCCAACAAAATCATCATCATCCTCTAATATGCTTACCTCTACTGTACCAGTAGGATTTTCAGTTACATTAACATTACCTTTAAAATTCCATTTATCAGGATACCGTACTTTTATAACACCATCTTCTTCTACAATCGGCCTATTTGGTATTTCTAAAAATCTATATCCTTCATCTGCATTTAAATCTGTAATGCCATCATTAACAACTAAACTACCTGATATTAAGTAAGGATTAATTTCATTCAATGCATCTTCAATTGCAAATAAATCATACTGTGCTCTACTTATTGTTATTTGGCCTAACAATGGTACAGTAAAACCAACTGATTTTAATGTTATATTTAAGATAGTTGTATTCTTTAAAATTTTAAAATCACTCATACTAATGTACCATTTGTTATCAAGTAAACTTTTACGTTTTTTGCATTTCCACTTGTTATTCTTACAGCTATTTGTTTATCTTTTGGTATCGAAACACCTGTAACATTAAAACTTTTTGTACGGCCATCACCAACTACCATGCTTACCGTATGAATTAAATTTAAATTTATTTCATCACCATCATGAGTATAAATACCAACACTACAATTACTCGTATTTTCTTTACCAACCCAAACTTTTATTAAAACCCCATTTAATAAACCAAATGGAACACCTACCACGTTACTATTTATACTACCATTTTCTAACCATGTACCTGATGTTGCATTTCCTTCTTTAGTAAAAAATTGCTGTGGTTGACTTGTCGTGGCCGTTATTTGCCTTACTATTTCTTCAATAAATGCTAGTATCTCACAATTTAACATGGCCCTACCTCACTGGTACTAAAAACATTGTCACATGTTTCAATAACACTTATTTCTGAAACGCTGGCCCTACCTATAGTAGTTGTTACTCTACTATCTTCACTGGAGTCATCATTATAAAAAATAGTTATTATTCCAGTTACAAATTGTATACTTGCATAACCAGTTGTTCTAGTGTATTGCCTCTCCATAACTTTATTTGTTCGTGCAATGTCTGAATAAAATTCTATTTTAGAAATCAGTCCGCTTGTCCTAGTTATGGTAGTAAAGCAATCGGCAAAACTTGTTCTTTTATCTAGTTCATGCAAAATATCATTTAAATGTATACTTCTAAAAGTATATTTTTCTTCTGTTACATAAACTCTCTCTGCATCTGTATTTGCACCCAAAACATAACCTTTTTATAAAAAAAGAGTGAGATATAAAATCCCACCCTTATAATTATTTAAGCATTACTTAATGGTAATCTATAATCAACTATCAATTCCTCCGAACTTCTAGGAGGCTTGTTAAGTCTATTATTATCATTTGGCAAAATCCATAGTGATAACCACTTGTAACCAGTGTTTGAAATATTATTTTCAAAAACTTGTTCTATCTCGCAATAGTCACCTGTACCATCGTCAAGACCGCCTGCTAATGGTGTTGAAACTAATGCACTTTGTACACCTGTACCATCTCCACCGTATTGTGCAAGCACCATTCTTTTAGCATCTGCATCTGCATTAATAGCATCTACTACATCTTGTGCAGTAGAAATAATTGCACTACCACCATCAGTTTCCAATGAAACATCAATTGTATGGCCACTGGAAAAGTTTTTAGTAACTGTAACTGATAAAGGACTAGTAGGTGCGGCAGGGTCAGTTAATACTAATTTAGTTTTATTTCCATTAGTACCAAGTATTAATGATGTTAAAATAATTTGTGCGTTACCTGCACCATTAGTTAATGTTGCAAGCGTTCCACATGTTCCAAGTCTTAAACGTCTACCATCTAATAATAATTTACTTGTACCTTGTAAAAATAAATTATCAGTTTCAAAAACTGTATGGTCACAATCACCAACATCAATAAACTCATTTTCAACTGGTCGATCTATAAAATCAATTTCTTCTTTGTTTCGTTTAATTGCCTGTGACATGGTGATACCTTTAATACAGGTATGGCATCCAGTCTTTGCAGTTAAATCAATGTTGCTATCTAAAACAATAGTTGATGCATTGTTTGTATCATCTGCGTTTTCATTTACTGCAACAACGTTGGCCTCACCTGCAACACCATCATCACAAATAATAGTTGCAACATCACCAACCCTCCAAAAACTTGTATCAGGTACATCATAAGTTGCCTGTCCTACAATTGGAGTATCTAATTCAAAACCTGATATATTAACACAAACATCAAAAGGATTTTTTCCATTTGTGTAACTTCTATAGAGTCGGTCTATAGCTTCTTGACCATCATCAATATTTTTTGCAACTGCATACCAACCAGTTGCACCTGTAGGTAAAGCTGTAGACGTGTCTACACTTGTTGTAAAATTTAAAGCTGTATGTTTTTCAACGGCTTCAACTACTAAATCAGTTGCCAAAACACCTAAAGGGCAACACTCACCATTTTTTAAAGCAACTATATCAACTAAGTCACCTACTTTAAAATAAGATGAAAAGTCAATCGTTTGGCGTTTGTTATCTTCACTTGAAGTAATCAATTCAACTGGACAAAATTGAGTCCTTATTAAATTAGTTTGGCCCATAAAAACCCTCCCTTTATATTATTGGATTACACCCTCCTAAACCTGATTCTATCATATATGAAATCAATAAACTTTCCATACATTTAGGTGGTGCATTTAATCTATACGATTTACTTGGATCAATTAATATTGTAAAACCACTATTGTCAGGATAAACTTCAAAATCTTTATCAATATCCAATTGATTGCCATTTAAATGTATACCGCTAAGAAAGACATTTAAAGAACCCTCTAAAAATGTTTCATTATTTGGTAATACATAATCTAAGTTTACACCATTTTTCAAACCTATTGGTACAACATTAGTTTTATATTTATCCGAGCTATCTTGTCTCTTTTGATCGAAGTGAGACATATTATAACCCCCATGCCCATACTCTTACTTGAACATCATTAATTGATATACGTTTAAACCATATACGACCTTCACTTAAACCATCCATAACTAAAGGGCCATCGGTACAAAATAATTCACCATCTAAAAAAGGTTTTCTAAATGAAAATGCAATACTATCAGTAGTGCTATCATTGGATATGATTACATGCGTTGCCTGAAAACCAAAATCAATATCATGTTCATTTGTAAAAATATCCGAGCTAACAACTAATCTTTGATAGAAAAAATTTCTTCCAGTTGGTACTACTGTAACCACTGTTACCCCGATTTAGCTAATAGGCCCATACTCTAAATGTTCCTGTACCTTTTACAGCTATTTTTGATGTTTCTAAATCTGGAAATAAAAGATTTTCACCATCTTTTATTGTACCATCTTCATTTGAACCACTAGGGCCAACCAAACTATAAACCATGTCACCACCACTAACGGCCAACCTAATATTTTTTGAACCTGATTCTAAATTCCATGCATTAGTACCATAACCTGCTGTTAAAGTACCTTCCCTATAAAAATATTGTGTTCTTGTTGCTTCAACGGCCATATTAATAACCTTTGTAATAAATGTTATCAAACATCTGTTTACCTATTTTTACCATGTCAATTCTACATAATATAGGTGGAGGTGGATTATTATAAGTGTATACTAATAACGATAATTGTATATTATCAGCATGACATATAATTTTTTCACCTAGTATTTTTTGTTCATTATCTTTATGTTTATAAACTAACTCGGCATAAAATTTAATTTTTCTAAACTTTTTTGGACACGGCATTGTATGAAATTTTTTATTATGTAAAATCCCTATACCGCTTATGTTATTTTGAAACTCTTTAACGTTGGCCCATTCATGCCATTGCTTAACATCATCATCTTTTGTTAAGTCAAATTGTAAAGTTGTTCCATCTTTAAAATTAATTTTTATCAATGAAAAACCCTTTTGTACTAATGCCAATTAAAGGTTTATAACCAAATTATTTTAAAATTTAATCTTCTTTTTTTGCTAACACCCTAACTTTTTTCATGATATATGAATATTTTTCTTTTAAATGTTCATATTCATCATGAGTTATAGTCAAAGGTTTTTTTGGTAAAAGGTGTAACGAACCTTTACATGATCGTTTACAGCTTTCTTTAAAACCTTCAACATATATAGGAGCGTCACCATAGTAATTTATTAAGAGTTTCATAACGATCCTTATTTTCTCAATTTTTTAACTTTTTTTTTAACAGATTTTTTTTTACTTGATGTTTCTTTTAATAAGGTCACTGAAAAATAATTATTACTCATCAACTCATCTACTATTCCACCTTTAACAACAACTGGAACATCTTTTTTAAATTTAGTTTTTCTAATGGTGTATGATAGTGCCTTTCTTAAAATAACCTTAGCTGTTTTACTCATTTGTGCTT
>Ga0272441_10004706_pt1 | contig 24396 bp, 24 predicted proteins | sample SSMProp6N_FD_193582 | JGI IMG/M metagenome (GOLD analysis project Ga0272441, IMG submission 193582) | Marine sediment archaeal communities from Little Sippewissett salt marsh, Falmouth, MA, United States - SSM-Prop-6N | ecosystem: Environmental > Aquatic > Marine > Wetlands > Sediment ...
GCCACGCCCAACGGCACGACCGAAGCGGCGTTTAAGGTCTTTATCGAGAAAGGCTTCGGACCGATGGTCTCGGAGGCGATGCAGCGGGCGGCGCAGCGAAGCCGGGAGCTTTCCGGCGGCTAAACGTTTCCCTTCAGAGGACCGGTTCGCATGATCAAAGCTGACAGATCACATCAGGGATAGCCTTGAGGTAGCCAGGCTGGCGCAGCGGAGCAAGCAGCATGTCTCGAAATACAGCGACGGGATGAAACGCCGGCTCAATATCATCTGCGCGCTCATGCACGATTCTGTGCTTTGTGGGTCTGATGATGCTGCGAAGACAGGAGAGCTAAGAGACTTACAGACTCACGGTACACGTGCAACAAGTCGGCGTTATCAGGAGTATTCCGCATATCTCAGCGATGCGCGCCTCGGTGATGATGAATCGTAGAAAATCCTGTCTGCGACTATTCAACGATAATGGCCTCAACGGGGCACTCGTCGGCGGCCTGCTGAGCCGCATCCTCATGCTCGGCGGGGACCTCGTCAACGATCACTTCCGCCATCTCGTCACCCATCGCAAACACTTCCGGGCAGGTATCGACGCACAGTCCGCACGCGGTGCACGTGTCTTCAATTCTGACTACCATAATCAACTCCTTTTCTGCACCAGCAACCTACGATTCGTCCTCAAAAAGTCCAAGACAACAGGTGGGTTGCCGTTATATCAGTTGTTACCGATATATCTCCCATCACAAGGAATCATTTGCGCAGAACATAGCGATTGTAACAAAATTTGTCAAATCTAAATGTTTTGGTAGAAAACTCTTTTTTTGCTGTTATACTGAAGGGGGTATCGGCTTATCCGGCCAACCGTCGAGAGCCGATCACCCTAATCGAACATCCGCCGAAAGCGGAGCCAATATTTTTGGCCGGGTCCCATGCAGACCGAGCCCGTGAACCTGGTCAGGCGGGGAACCGAGCAGCCATAAGCGTGAGCTTGGTGGTGCCGTGGGTTAACCCGGCCATCTTTTTACATTGACTATTGTCTATTGACAATTGAATATTGAGAAATGGACCCGGATGATTTAAAGAATAGGATGAAAGATTTCGCCCACCGCTGTGTTAAACTGGCCTTAGCTTTACCTCGAACAGCGTTGGGCAATCATATTAAAGGTCAACTAATCAGGTGTTCTACATCGGCGGCGGCAAATTATCGGGCAGTTTGTATCGCACAATCGAAACCGCATTTTATCTCAAAGTTAAGCATCGTAATAGAAGAATGCGATGAATCATGTTTTTGGATGGAATTCATTATTGACGAGAAGTTGCTGAAAAGCAGCGAGTTATCCCCCTATTACAGGAAGGGCGAGAATTGACATCAATACATATGTCTTCAAGAAAAACCGCTCGCGGCCTAAGAAAAAAGCCATGATGGGCGTTAGCATTATTTCAATAGTCAATTGTCAATGGTCAATAGTCAATGTCATATACCGTTTTAGCCAGAAAATACCGGTCGCAGACGTTCGATGACGTCGTCGGGCAGGATCCGATCGCCCAGACGCTGAAGAACGCCATCAAAACCGGCCGGGTCGCTCACGCGTATCTCTTCACGGGCACGCGCGGCGTCGGCAAAACCACCATGGCGCGCGTGCTGGCCAAGGCGCTCAATTGCCTGTCCGTGAAAGAGCCGACGACCGAGCCGTGCTGCCAGTGTGAGAGTTGCATCGCCGTGAACGTCGGCGAAGATATCGACGTGATCGAGATCGACGGGGCCTCCAATAACCGCGTCGATGAGATTCGCGAGCTGCGCGAGAACGCGATCTATCGGCCGGCCCGTTCCCGGTTCAAAATCTACATTATCGACGAAGTGCATATGCTGACGGTCTCCGCGTTCAACGCGCTTCTAAAGACGCTGGAGGAACCACCCAGCCATATCAAGTTTATCTTTGCCACGACCGAGCCCAACAAGGTCATCGCGACGATCCAATCGAGATGCCAGCGGTTTGATTTTAGCAACATCGGTCCGGCGGTGATCGCCGAGCAGCTCAAATCGGTCCTCAAGCAGGAGAAGATAAAATACGAGGAGGACTTGATTTTGCCGCTGGCAAAAATGGCTAACGGTTCGATGCGGGACGGCCTGAGCCTGTTAGACCGGCTCATCAGTGCGGGCGTCGAGCCGCTCAGTGCGTCGCTGCTCGAGGAGTTCCTGGGTTGTCCCAACAGCGAAAAGATTTGGGACCTGATCGAGCAAATCGGTGACAGCGACGCCGCCGGGACGCTCGCGGCGATAGAGGACCTTATCAATAGCGGAATCGTCGAGGTCCAGATTGTCGATTCGCTGATCGATTACATGCGCGATCTGATGGTCGTCAAATCCACGGGGCCTGATAGCCAACTTGTCATTCTGACCGATCAACAACGCGCGCGAGCCGCTGAATTAGCTGAGAAGTTTGATGTAGCCGCTCTGGTGTACAACATTGCGACCCTGGAGAAACTCCGCTGGGCCGTCAAGAACAGCGACACGAGCCGGGCGCTGTTAGAAGCGTCACTTCTACGATTCGCCCTCAGCGAACATTTCCTGAACGTCGATCAGCTTCTGGCACAGTTGAAACCGGGCGCCCCGGCTGCCGTTAGCTCTCCGGTAGGAGTCCCTAGGACTGCCACAGGTAAAAAAAAAGTCCCGAGCGTGGTAAGTAGCCCAACCACAAGCCAATCACACGTCACAAGCGACGAAACACAAACCGTTCGTCGTGAGCCACAAACCGCACATGACAACTCTCAGGAGCTTGCCGGATTAAGTGATATCCAATCGATCAAGACCCGTTGGAAGGATATCCTCATGTTTTTAACTTCCAAGCTCCCACCAAGCACCGCGGCGTTGTTAAGTTCGGCAAGTCCGAGCCGGTTTGAGGAGGGGGTATTGACGCTTGCATTTGGCCCGTCGGCTAAAATGCAGAAAAAGATGTGCGAGAGCAACGGCCGGCTGGAACAAATCCAGGCTGTTCTAAGCGAATATTTTTCGGCGTCGGTGAAATTGAAGTTAGAGGTGGTCAGGCACGATCAGGCTGAGACAAAAACCAGCCCGGCCCGAACGAAAACCTATAACCAAAAGAGAAACGAACTTTTGAACGATCCCGCCGTCAAGACCGTCCTCATGGGCCTCGACGCCACCATCACCGGAATCGAAGAAGATTAGTTGAACCATCCCCATCTCGATACAAGACATCGGGATGAGGCTGCCACCCATTAGAATAAAGGTCAAAGTAGATGGGTGGCAGCCACAAGCGAAGCTTGGGGATAGTGTAATGCAATGAATAAGATGTAAAATGACAGGATAAATGATGAGTAGTGCATATACGGAGAGTTTGAACAGGCTGATCGAGGAGTTTGGGAGGCTGCCGGGGGTGGGGCCTAAGACGGCCGAAAGATTGGCCTTTTATATTTTAAAGACCAAATCCGAGGAGGCCATGAAGCTTGCCGAGGCGATCCGGGACGTCAAAAACAAGATTAAACGCTGTCGGATCTGCTACAATCTCTCGGAACAGGCCACCTGTCAGATCTGCTCGGACCCGCGGCGGGATCAAAGCCTGATTTGCGTCGTCGAGCAGCCCAAAGACGTCATCAGCCTGGAAAAAACCGGCACGTGCAAGTGGGTTTATCACGTTTTGGGCGGCCATATCGCTCCACTCGAAGGCGTCGAACCGGACGATTTGACCATTAAAGAGCTTGTCGAGCGGGTGCGCGCGGGAAATATCAAAGAACTCGTTATGGCGACCAATCCGAACCTGGCCGGCGACGGCACAGCGCTGTATATCAGCTCGCTGCTCAGAACAACCGGCGTGAAGATCACCCGGCTGGCCCGGGGATTGCCCACCGGCAGCACGATCGAATACGCAAGCGGTAAAATACTCACCGACGCCATCATCGGCAGGCAGGAAATCGAATAACTTTTTTGGTCTCCATCCGTAAAGTTCTTCAACTGCCCTTCAAATCTTGACGAAATCATTTATTACATTTATGATATGGCTAACCCGGCCGTATCAGCGGGCCTATACGACGTCTTTATCTGGAGCTATAATGAAGTTGGAGATGAGAAGGCAGATGCGGATGGAGCAGAAGATGAAGCTCGCTCCGCATATGATCCAATCGATGGAGATTCTCCAGCTTCCGATTCTGGCCCTTCAGGAACGCATTGAACAGGAGCTCAACAACAATCCCGTTTTAGAGATGACGGAGCCTGAGCGCCCTGACGAGACCGACTCCGTTGAGGACGAGCCCCAGGGCGATACGGACGAAAAAGACCTGGTGCTCAGCACGGATAATAACAAGGCGGAGGATTTTGAACGTTTAGAGAGCATGGGTGACGGTTTTACGGATTATATGGCCGAAGCCGGGCCTTTCCGTCGGAGGATTCGGTCGGAAGAGCGAGACAAAAAGCTGGAGGCGCTGAAGAACACCGCCGCTCCCCCTCAATCGCTCCACGAATATTTATCAGAGCAGTGGCGTCTGGTGGATGCCGACGAGCCTGTGAAGAAGGCCGGCGGCATGATCATCGACTACCTCGACAACCGGGGATATCTCACCGTCCGATTGGAGCAATTATATAACAAGGACCGGGGCGATTTCACGGTGGACGACCTGAATGAGGCGTTATCGCTGGTTCAGAAATTGGAGCCGGCCGGAGTCGGCGCGCGCGATTTGAAAGAGTGCCTGCTGATCCAGATGGTTCAGAGCGGCGAGGATATGAGCTTCGAGTCTCGCCTGATCTCCGAGCATATGGACGAGCTGCTCGAAAATCACCTGCCGGAGATTGCCAAAAAAATGAATTGCAGTCTTGAAACGATCAATCGGGCCATCGTGCGAATGAGCAAGCTGGACACGTCGCCGGGCCTGCAAGTGGGACGGGAACAAAATCTTCCCATCACACCGGATGTGATCGTGGAAGCCGATGAGGAATCGGGCCGGTACATCGTCAAATTGGCGGACTCCGATCTGCCGCACCTGAAATTGAACGACTACTATTTAAAAATGGCCAAAGATGAGCGGGTCAGCGAAAAGACAAGAAAGTTTTTACAAAGCAATATGCGTTCCGCTCAATGGATTATGGATGCCATCGAGCAGCGAAAGAGCACGCTGCTGAGAGTTGCAAAGGCGATTGTCAAATATCAGAAGGATTTTTTCGACAGGGGGCAATTACACCTTCGGCCGCTCCCGATGTCGAAGGTGGCCGACGACGTGGGCGTTCATTTGGCGACGGTTTCGCGCGCCGTCGCCGGCAAATACATCCAGTGCCCCTGGGGGATATTGCCCTTGCGGAAATTCTTTAGCGGCGGCAGGGAAGACGTGAACGGCCAGGGACGAAGCTGGGAGGCCATTCGCGCCAAACTCCAGCAGATCATCGATGAAGAGGATAAAGCCAAACCTCTCAGCGACGATCAGATCCGCAAGAGACTTCAAAAGGAAGGCATCAATAATTTAGCTCGTCGGACCGTCGCAAAATACCGCAAGCTCCTGAACATCCCCGCCGCAAGATTCAGAAAAAAATATTGATTCTGATCACTGCCGTCAGTAACTACATTTGAAGTACCACGGGCCCTCCCTCCATCCCGCTCATGATGCCCTTGTCATCAAATCACATTTGTGACTATTTCCGCTCAGATAGTACCAGAGTCTCCGAACATTGAAAGTCAGCAGGTTCATATATTTTCTGATTCTCCTATTCGCAGGTCTGACCTGATAGAGAAAGGTTACGCTCAAATCACCGATATCTTCGTCGTTTTCCAGTATCAGCCAACAGCGGTCACCGTTAGAAATCCTGTATTCTGTGTACCGTTTATTCGATCCGCGCTGATAGCTGCGAAACTTTTGGAATTGACGTTTGTTGGCATAATGATCGAACGCATTTTCCCAATGCTTTTGTTGCTCTGAAGCCGTATGAATATGCAAACGCCAGTGTCTCAAACTGACGGGCCACCCCGAGAGCGTGCAATCAAAATGGTCACCGGGCTGAAGGTGTTGCTCCACGGGAAATGCACGAAATCCTTTCGGCATGAGAAACTGCGCTCGAATACTAAACCTGTCTTTGATTGCTGCCGATGTACTGCTTTGAATAGCCCTAATAGCGCATAGGAATCCAGAGATACTCGCTATAAAAGCAACTACCATCCATCGAGTTGTGATGGTTCGCACATTCATCGCTACACGATCGCATCCCCGCCTGTTCTCAACCGAGCGACTCTATATATTATGACGAATGACAATGTCCGAATAATATATTCCTTGTACCCGGCCGGGCATGAGGTCAGCCACAATCACTACATCGCCATCCCCTCCAAGGCGGCAAAATCCGCTCTTTCAGAGAGTGAACGGCATGACCGCCGAAAAAACACGCAGAAATTCCTAATTTTTCTTGAACTATTGACGACTATATGAGTATATTGTCACATAGTAATATAGTGTGAGGTGTCGAATGTTGAATAAGAGCAAACAACTATTGTTCGAGAAACAGGCGGAGGTCGCCAAGGCCATCGCTCATCCTCTTCGCATTGCCATCATCCATTTTCTCAAGGACGGCGAGCAATGTGTTTGTGACATTGCAGAATACGTCGGTTCCGAGCGATCCAACGTCTCGCGGCATCTTTCGGTGATGGTCAAAGCCAGCGTGCTGGAGTACCGAAAAGAAGGGCTCAAGGTGATATACAAACTCAAATGTGTATGCATCCTTGATTTCTTCTCCTGTGTGACCGACGTTCTAAAACAGCAAGCCAAAGAAAACGAAAGATTTCTAAGGGCCATTTAGAGAACAAAACCAATATACAGAATTGTTGATTCGAGTTTTGGTTCACAACTATGTGAATAAATGGCCACATACTCATATAAATTTATAGGGCATTTATGAAACGAGAGCTTAAGATTTTCGCTGCCTTGGCAACAGTCTTCGTTGTTGCGTACATCCTGCCTCTGGGCAATCCTAAGATTCAATCGGCCATCTACGAGGCGTTCCGCCTCCTGCAATGGTACGCCCGCAACCATACGCTGGCGTGTGTTGTCCCGGCGTTGTTCATCGCCGGCGCCATTATCACCTTTTTATCGAAAGACTCCGTGATGCGGTATCTGGGGCCGAAAGCAAATAAGCCTCTTGCCTACGCAGTAGCATCGGTATCAGGCTGTGTGCTTGCTGTCTGCTCCTGTAGCGTACTTCCTATGTTCGCTGGTATTTACAGCCTTGGCGCCGGTCTGGGACCTGCAACGGCCTTCTTATACTCCGGCCCGGGCATAAACGTCCTGGCTATTTTCCTGAGCGCACGTGTTCTGGGCTTCGACATCGGAGCAGGCAGATTCATCGGCGCCGTAGTCTTTTCCGTGGTAATCGGCCTGCTGATGGCCATGGTGTTCCGCAGAGGTGAGAAGGCAAAAGCACAGGCCGCCATGCAAATGCCCGAACCTGAAAAACCTCGCCGCCACATCGGCAAAACCGCCGTCTTTCTTGCCTGCATGATATTATTTCTGGTCTTCAGCGACTGGTACAATCCCGGCAATGTAGTAGTAAGAACGAGCGATGGACGCCAGTTCAAGGCCGTAGTAATCCACGAAACAAAGGATTCGGTTCGCTTCCAGCTTGAAGAGGGCCTTGGCGACAACAAGGTCGGCGACAAGATCATGCTTAACAAGAGCGAGATTGACGACATGCAGGAACAGAAGACCTGGGTCATTCGCCTGCACCATATAAGGTGGTACTTGGCCGGCCTTTGCGGCCTCGCGGTGGCAATCATGGCCTGGCGGTGGTTTGAGCGTGACGAGTTAAAAGAATGGATGCATAATACCTGGGAATTTGCAAAGCTTCTTGTTCCTCTTTTGTTTGGAGGCGTCTTTGTCGTCGGATTTGTGAGCATGCTGCTGCCTGAGAAACAGGTGGCACAATATGTCGGCGACAATTCATTACGTAGTAACCTCGTTGCCAGTGTCATTGGTGCCTTTTGGTATTTTGCCACACTGACCGAAATCCCGATCACCCAAGCCTTGATGAAGCTCGGGATGCATAAAGGACCTGTTCTGACGCTGCTTCTGGCTGGTCCGGCGCTGTCATTGCCAAGCATTCTGGTCATCCGAAAAGTGGTGGGGAATATAAAAACCATCGTATTCATCGTGTTGGTCGTTGTCATGTCAACAATTGTGGGAATGTTGTTCGGTTCTATTTGGGGATAAATAAGATGAAGAAAATACAGATTTTGGGTACCGGCTGTCCGAAGTGCAAGAAGCTGGCAGAAAATGCCGAAGCGGCTGCAAAAGAACTGGCCGTCGAGTACCAACTTGAGAAGATTACAGAAATCAACGAGATCATGAAGTTCGGCGTGATGGTGACACCGGCCCTGGCCATCGACGGACAGGTTAAGGTCACAGGAAAAGTCGCAGATGTAGGTGCTATCAAAAAGATGTTGTCGTAGCGTGTAGAAAGGAAGGTGTTTCGGTTATGAATAAGATTGGAAAAATCGCAATTGTTGCTGTTCTCGTGCTCGCAGTGGTCGTTGTGATTACCGTTAAGCAAAAGGGTAAAGAAGATTTCATGGCCGATGCGAGTCTAAGTACAGCCGGTGCTGCTCCTGAAGCAAAGGCCAGTATGAGCAAGCAAAATGAAAGTGCCGAAAAATCAAACGCCTTGCCGCGTCTGGTGGACCTCGGGGCGGGCAAATGCATTCCATGCAAGATGATGGCCCCCATACTGGAGGAACTCAAAGAAGAATACGCCGGGCGGCTGAAAGTGGAATTCATCGATGTGTGGGAAAACCCTGATGCGGGCAGTGAATATGGCATCAAGCTTATCCCAACCCAAATATTCTATGCCGCATCCGGCAAAGAACTCTTCCGCCATGAAGGCTTCTTCTCCAAAGAGGATATTCTGTCCAAGTGGAAAGAATTCGGAGTCGATCTGATGGATTCCGGCGCACAAATGCCCACCTTTGAACGGCTCACTCCGGCTCAGTCCGACAAACGTCCCAGAGATACCGTTTGTTACATGTGCGACCGGGACGTCGATCAGAGGGTTCTGGTGATGGTCCAGACGGACAAAGGGCCCGTTCGCCTATGTTCTGCGCATTGCTATTTCATCATGTATTCATGTCTGACCGAAGACAAGAGCGGCTTTGAGAAGAAGGTTTCGGTGACGGACTGGAGCACGAAGCAATCCGTTCCAGCCACCGTAGCGGTGTTTCTCTGCGGACAGGATGAAACGACCGGCAAGCCCTGGATTAAGGCTTTTGCAGACCGACAAGCAGCGGTCAAGGAACGGGCCGCGAATGGAGGGAATATCCTCGCCCTTGCAGCCCTTCAAGAAAAAGAACTATCCCACCGTTGCGGCTTCTGTGAACGGGCGTGCTATCCCCAGGATGCCGCCAAAGTCGTCGTCGAAGATGGCGTCCACACATGGGGTTGCTGCTCGCATTGTGCTTTGGGTGTCGCCGCCCGGACCGGCAAGGACATCGAGGTACACGAGAAGGACCGCCTCACGGGCCAGGAGATTGTCGTCAAAACACTCGAGGGTAAAATCGCTTCACTTGAACCGAAGACATCTATGGCGTGGTTCGGGCAGCGTAAGAGGCCGGACGGCACCTGGGGCTCGGCCGGCTGCTTTCATCAGGGCTTCTTCGTCAACGCAGAGAACCTCAAGAAATGGGTCGAGCAAAACCCTTACGAGACAGGGAGGCTGATAAGCATTAACCAGGCCCTGGCCAACAAAATGAAACTCTCGCCCGAGCAGATCAAAAAAGCCTGCAAAATCGGGGAATGTGCGCCCAAATGACATGATCCGAGCCGTCGCTTTTTCACGCGAAGACGAGGGATATGTATGGAAAAGCTATTTACGACCTTAACACATGCGGTTGAAAGCACGCCGGCCATCGCCATCGCGGCGGCCTTTGTGTGGGGCATCCTGAGCATTCTTCTTAGCCCGTGTCATCTTGCCAGTCTCCCCCTTATCGTGGGCTTCATTGACAAGCAGGGCAGGATGTCAACCCAAAGAGCCTTTTTTGTTTCCACGCTGTTTGCCGTCGGCATTCTCATCACGATTGCAGTAATCGGGGTCCTTACAGCCGCTACAGGCCGGATGATGGGCGATGTCGGACGATATGGGAACTACCTGGTCGCCGTCATCTTCTTTGTTGTCGGACTTCACCTGCTCGACGTGATTCCAATGCCGTGGTCGGGCCCGGGCCAGGTAGGAATGAAACGCAAAGGCCTGCTGGCGGCGCTGATCCTGGGCCTGGTCTTTGGGATTGCATTGGGTCCGTGCACTTTTGCCTATATGGCCCCCATGCTGGCCGTGACCTTCAAAGTCGCCTCGACCGCATTGCTTTATGGAATTGTGTTGCTATTGGCCTATGGAATAGGCCATTGCTCGGTGATTGTTCTGGCCGGAACGTGTACCGAGCTTGTTCAGCGTTATATGAACTGGAATGAGAAATCCAAAGGCGCTGTCATTGTGAAGAAGATATGCGGTGTCCTGGTTCTACTCGGAGGTTTGTACCTGATTTACGCCGCACCTTAATCAGAAGTATGAATCCTAAGTGCTTTAAAAAACAAATCAATAACAAAGTCAAATATGGAGGCAAGAAAATGGATCGAAGGAAATTTATCGCAACATCAATCGCAACGGGCGCTGCTACGGCCTTCACTTCAAGCATTGCAAGTGCAGCAAACAAGAAATCTGTGAAGATCGTCGGCGTCTCGTGCAGTCCGCGAAAAGGTAAAACGACGGCAACGTCCGTCCAGGTCGCCCTCGACGCAGCTCAAGAAGTCGATCCGCGGATCAAAGTCGAACTGATTGACTTAGGCGGTAAAAACATCGCAGGTTGGTCTGGAGGGGCCAAACCCGGTGAAGGACAAGAAGTCACGGACGACTTCCAGTTGGTCCTGTCCTCACTTAAAGCTCCTGACCTTGGAGGCATAATCATCGGCTCGCCAAGTTATTTCCGTTCCATGAGTGCCTTGTGTAAGGCGTTCCTGGAGCGTTTGGCGGTCCTTCGCAAGCCCGAGCTGCTCCTGGCGGACACTCCTGTCGGCGTGCTTTCCGTCGGGGCCTACCGAAACGGCGGCCAGGAATTAGTGATCGAGCAAATCCAGGCAGCGATGCTTTGTCACGAAGTGATGGTCGTCGGCGGCAAGCCCGGCGCGCACCAGGGCGCGACGCTCTGGAACGCCTATAACGATGATATTATGAAAGATGAGTTTGGCATTGAGTCGGCAAAGAAACTGGGCGTTCGCGTCGCCGAGGCGGCTCTGCGCCTGGCCCGGAAATAAAGATGAATGAAAATCAATTGGAAAAATGGCGAATTCTTTTTCTTTGTACGGGGAATTCTTGTCGCAGCCAAATGGCCGAAGGTTGGACGAGACATTTGAAAGGCGATATCATCGAGCCGCACTCAGCGGGTATCGAAACGCACGGCTTGAATCCACACGCCGTCCAAGTTATGGCGGAATCGGGAATCGATATCTCGCATCATCGTTCAAAGCACGTCGACGCGTTAAAGGATATCCAATTTGATTACGTCGTGACCGTTTGTGGGCACGCCAATGAGCATTGCCCTGTGTTTCCGGGCAAGACACAAGTTGTCCACGTCGGCTTCGATGATCCGCCGAAACTCGCTAAGAAGGCCAAGACGGAAAAGGAAGCATTAGATTGTTACCGCCGGGTGCGAGACGAGATCAAAGATTTCGTTGAGAAGCTTCCTGATGTTCTGAATCGAAGGAGACAATAAAATGCTTGGCGAAAAAACCAAAGAATTGATCGCCGTCGGGGCCTCCATTACAGCTAATTGCCACCCTTGTATCAAGTATCATGTTGGGAAAGCCCGCGAGATGGACATTGCAGAGGACGATATTCAACAGGCGATTGACGTTGGTAAAACAGTGCGAAAAGGTGCCGCCGGCCAGATGGACAAGTTGCTTGAAGAACTCCAATAACGGTTTCCGGATTGAGCAAAGCAAACATGGGAAACAACCATTCATCTCAAAAGCAGGGCAAAGGGCTGAGCATCTTCGAGAAGTATCTGACCGTCTGGGTCGCCCTGTGCATTGTCGGCGGGATCGTGCTTGGCAAGCTGGCACCCGGTGTTGCCAAATATCTCGATAGTCTGGCGATTCATGTCAACAAGGCCCCGGTTGTTTCTATCCCGATCGCCGTTTGTTTGTTCTTCATGATGTATCCGATTATGGTGAAGATCGACTTTGCCGAAGTGCTCAAAGCGGGCAAGAGTATCAAGCCGGTGAGCCTGACGCTTTTTGTGAACTGGGCGATCAAACCGTTCATGATGTATGCGATATCCCTGCTTTTTCTCGGCACATTATTTCATTCGTTCATCGGACCCGAGGCGGTTGATCAGGTCAAGATGCCCTTCGGTCTCGATCTTCCCGTCGGCGCTACCTACGGCGTCGGCACGGTCATCGAAGCCGGCGGCCGGAAAATGCTCGAAGTGCCGCTCTGGCGGAGTTATCTGGCCGGCTGCATTCTGCTCGGAATCGCTCCCTGCACGGCGATGGTCCTCGTTTGGGGCTACCTTGCCAAAGGCAACGACGGCCACACGCTGGTCATGGTGGCGATTAATTCCCTGACGATGCTGTTTCTTTACGGTCCCCTTGGCGGCTTTCTGCTGGGCGTCGGTCGCCTGCCGGTTCCCTGGCAGGCCCTCGTACTCTCTATCGGCATCTACGTGGCTTTGCCGCTGGTCGCAGGTTATTTATCCAGAAAATGGATCATCGCCGTCAAAGGCAAAAGCTGGTTCAAAGAAAAATTCCTCCATTTTCTGACTCCCGTGACCATCATGGCATTGCTTGCGACATTGGTCTTGCTTTTTTCGTTTAAGGGGGACGTCATTCTCTCGAATCCGCTCACCATCGTCTGGATCGCCGTACCATTGTTTATCCAAACGAATATCATCTTCTGGCTCGGCTACGGACTTGCAAGGATCCTGAAACTTACATATCGCGATGCGGCGCCGTCGGCGATGATCGGGGCGTCGAATCATTTTGAGGTGGCGATTGCGACAGCGACGATGCTCTTCGGCCTGTCCTCGGGCGCCGCTCTGGCAACGGTCGTCGGGGTGCTGATCGAGGTGCCGGTCATGCTGATGCTTGTGCGTATCTGCCTCAAAACGCAGAATAGATTTGCAAAGGAAATATGAAGGATAAAATACTGAAAATTATCATCGTCGTCGTCCTCAGAAGAATCTCCGCCGTCCTCATCCTGCTGTGTGGCCTCTAACTGATCTTCATTGCCACCTGAGTATCTTATATTGGATGTGCTCTTGACCGTGTCACCAGATAAACGAAACACATGGAGCGCAACGCTGAAAAAGACGAGAGTCTTTATTAAATAAATTGAACTAATGTCCGGCAGAGCAATGTCTCTATAAGATCGACATAAAGTCTTGGATTTCATCATTTTACGTATTATCCGATTGGATTCTTTGTCTTTAAAAATTCTGGCTCAATTGTGCATACGATTGTCTTGGACAAATCAGCCTCATCAATGTATAATCTTTGTTTTAGGAGTTTTTTTATAATGAGGTTGCTAAGGAATGAATCAGACTCAAAACTTTAGAAATATGTTTCGTGAGTACGATGTTCGCGGACGAGTGAGTGACGATGAGCTTAACGAGGATAGTGTCTCGCTGATCATCAAGGCATTTGGGACTTGGCTGCGAAAGATTAATCAGAAAAACAATACGGTTGTCATTGGCTATGACAATCGTTCTTATTCACCGCGATTTTCTGAAGTGGCTAAAGAGGCGATGGTGCAATGCGGATTTCACGTGATCGATGTCGGTCTGAGCTTGAGTCCGGTTGTATACTTTGCACAGTATCACTGCCAATCTCCCGCTGCCATTATGATTACAGCAAGTCATAACCCGGACGGATGGTGCGGATTCAAACTCGCCCATGGCTACTCGAAGACGCTGGGGCCCCAGGAAATCAAAGAGCTTTATTCTGTCGTGGAAAGTGAAGAATTTGTGGAAACGAGCGGTGGTCGTGTCGAACAAGTTGATGTTCGGGACGATTATATCGACAACGTGGTGAGCCGGATCAATATGGAAGCATCCGGTGCCCCTCGTGTTGTCATCGAAGCCGGAAACGGTGGAGCCGGAATCTTTGCCTGGGAAGTTTTTCACAGGCTCGGATGCCCCACCTTCCAACTATATTGCGACCCAGACATGAGTTATCCGCACTACTTCCCCAATCCCTCGGATCTCAATGCACGAAAACGTCTGCGCGAGATGGTGACGCATCCCTACATTCATGCGGACGTCGGGATCGGTTTTGACGGCGACGGCGACCGAATAGGGATAATCGACGAGAACGGAGAGAACCTTTGGAGCGATAGACTCCTCATGATTCTGGCGAAACAATTGCTGGAAAAGAAGAAGGGAGCAAAAATTGTTTTTGATGTAAAGTGCAGCCAGGCCCTCCCCGAAGTGATTACCCAAAACGGCGGCGAACCCATCATGTGGAAGACCGGCCACTCTCATATTAAAGCCAAAATGCATGAGATCCATGCTGATTTGGCTGGCGAACGGAGCGGCCACATCTTCGTGGGCGGAGACGATTATTATGGTTTCGACGATGCTATATTCACCGCCGCAAAACTGGTTGAGTACTTGTCCCATGTCAAGAAACCGATCACCGAGATTCTAAGCTCTTTCCCTCAATACGTTACCTCACCCGAAATCAAGGCCCATTGTCCGGACGAAACGAAATATCAGATTGTCGATGAGTTAATCACCGATTTCAAAAAAGAATATGGCTCGCGTGTGAATGACATTAACGGAGCCAGGGTGCTCTTTGACAACGGATGGGGCCTGGTGCGCGCGTCCTCGAACCTGCCGGAGTTGGTCCTCATCTTCGAAGGTAAAACAGAAGGGGACATGGTGCACATACGTGACATATTCAAGGCGAAACTAGATACCTATGGGGAGATTGATCGTCACTGGGCAAATGATGTTACGGTAATGAATAAAGTGGGCTCTGGCGAGTAGCCCCTATGAAGGCGTATCATCGGCGGTGAGTTCAGGGAAGCGATGACTTTGATGAGCTGCCGAAACTTAAATACCAAAATACCAAAGATAAAATCCTATTGAGTAATAGGGAGAATGCAACCGTGAGTGAGCCGATTATCAGTGTTTCCGGGTTGCGTGGTATCGTAGGGGAAAGTTTGACGCCCGATATAGCGATCCATTATGTGTGCGCTTTTGCGAGCATCTTGTCGGATGGTCCTATTATCATCACGCGCGACGGGCGCAAAACGGGGCGAATGCTGGCCAATGCCTTGTTCGGCGGTTTGTGCGCGACCGGTCGCGATGTTATCGACGCCGACGTCACCGCGACGCCGACTACTGGCGTCCTGGTCCGCCAGCACGGTGCCGCCGGGGGTATCCAAATTTCCGCCAGTCATAACCCGCCGCCCTACAATGGGCTGAAATTATTCGGCAAGGAGGGCAGGATTCTTACCGCCACAGAAGGCCAGCCCGTAACCGAACGATATCGTGCCGGCGAGATAACGTGGGTCAAGCACGATCGAGTTGGTAACGTTGTACCATGCGAAGATACGATCAGCGAGCATGGCGCTCTGGTTTTAGGAACGGTGGACATCGAGAAAATTCGAAGAAAGCGGTTTAAAGTCTTCTTGGACTCGAATCACTCTTCGAGCGCGCTGCTCGGCCGGTATCTGCTCGATAAGCTGGGATGCGACCTTATCCACGTCGGCGCCGAACCCGACGGCAACTTCTCCCACGCGCTCGAACCAACGGAAGAAAACCTTCAAAACGAATGTCACCAGGTGAGCGCCGTGGGGGCCGACGCCGGCTTCTTCCCGGACCCGGACGGCGATCGACTGGCCGTCGTGGATGAAACGGGCCGCTATGTCGGCGAGGAATACACGCTTGCCCTTTGCGTCGATCACATTTTACGCCGGCGTCCCGGCGCCGTCGTGACCAACGTGGCGACGAGCCGGATGGCCGAAGACCTCGCGCAGCGATTCGGCGTGCCGTTCGTCCGCGCCCGCGTTGGAGAGGCGAACGTCGTTGAAGCGATGCTCGCCCATGATGCCGTCCTGGGTGGGGAAGGCAACGGCGGCGTGATCGATCCCCGCGTTGTCTATGTGCGAGATAGTTTTGTCGGGATGGCGCAGATTCTGAACGCCATGGCGGCACGCGAGATGACATTGAGTCAGCTCGTCGATGAGTTGCCGCGCTATTTTATTCAAAAGCGCAAACTAACGCTTGACCGGGATAAGCTGCCCGACGCCGTGGAGATTCTCAAGGCGCGTTTTGCCGACGCCCGGCTCGACGAATCAGCCGGGATCCGCTTCCATTGGGACGATAAATGGCTGCTTTTACACCCCAGCAACACCGAGCCCATCGTCCGGCTCATCGCCGAAACCCAATCCCCCGATACCACGAACGCCCTGTGCGATGAAGCCGCTCAGGCCCTCGCAGCATTGATGTAGGAACGCGGTTTATCATTGACTCGGGGATGACGGTCCACGAAGAGATCACCGGAGACGTAGACGCCGACGGTGATACATATATCATCATCAAAGCCTGGAACCAGAAGGACTACCCCAAAAACTTCCTCTACATCGAGAGCCTCATCAAGAATGACTGAATCCGCGTACACCCAAATCTTAGAGCACAATCGCTCAAATAAGCCGAAATGCTCACGACTCTTTCAAACTATAAGCTCTTAGACGATAACGATTCAGGTCATGTCGTTGGACAAGCTGAGACACACGCTCATTGCTACTATCACGACCTTATGTGTCTTTATAGAGACAAAGCTACTAAATGCACGTAATGGCCATGATCTTCAGAAGACATTTAAGATTACGCACCCGTTTCATCCATGTTGTGGCAGTGAGTTCGAGGTTGAATTTTACAACTGCGGCCAGCATGAAGATTGGATTCTCTCCCGAGACAAGAATGGCCAAAAAATCACATTTCCAGCCTCTTGGACCAGTTTACTTCCGCCGGATCCGTTTGTTGTCATGTCTGCGGGGAGATCCCTGTTCCGTCTCCAGGACCTGATTAAACTGGCAGACTATGTCAAACATCTCAAGGGGCTGGAAGAGCATCGGGGCAAAAGCAATCAAGACAATGTGTAAACGAGATTATGCCGTAAGTGTTATGGTAATTATGTCTTCTGTCTGACGCTTGGCCTTTCTTTTAGTCCCTGTTTAGCGGTATTTTGGCACGTAATTGAAGTTTTTAGGTTGACAGCCGCAAATAATATGTATATAATTATATTTACATTTATTTTGCTCTTTGAAAGGGACTTCAACGATGACCGCAGCCAAAAAAGATATGGATTTCAAGCAAGAAACCTTGAAAAAGCAGGGCGTCCTCAATCCTCACCCGGACACTGTCACAGACGAATTATTTATGAACCACGACTTTTTCGACTCCCGCGATCTGGTCCAGGTCAAATACGAAATGATACGTCGGGTAAGCAAGGATGGATGGTCCGTCGTTCGGGCTGCTCGCACATTTGGCTTTTCCCGTGTGGCGTTTTATCGAGCCAAGGCGGCTTTCGAAAAATCCGGACTGCTGGGCCTGCTTCCTTTGCGTCCGGGCCCCAGAAAGCCCCACAAATTATCGCCAGAGATTCTTCTGTATATCAAAGAATCTCTGGAAGACAAAACGGTGCCGGATTCAAAGAGACTATCGCAGGCAATTCAGCAAAAATTCGGAATTTCAATTCATCCACGAACCATAGAGCGTGCCCTTGCACGTATGAAAAAAAAACGCAGATAGACCCGGCCCTGTCGCAGGGACACCTACCCGCGTGTCATCACGAGGCATTCACAAAATCTTATGAGAAACTTCGAGGCCAGGTTCTTGGAACATTGGTTTTTGACGACCGGGGATTGGGCTTGGCATCCTTGGCGCATCAGGGCATGACGACATGGATGCAGAAATGTTCGACATATATCACCCAGGAACAACCTAACACACCTCGGCTAACTGGACAGATCTCCTCGCCGATCAACATACCTGTTACCAATCAGATCGTAAGTATGTTAACAAATATGCTAATCCATTCAAATGCAAAGGAGACTCCCCATGGTTGCACAAACGAATCGAAAAGTAACGATCGAACATTTGAAACGCAATGCTTACCTCTACGTCCGTCAGTCTACAGCAAGACAGGTACTAGAGCATCAGGAGAGTACCAAACGGCAATATGCTCTTGAAATGAGAGCCCGGGAATTAGGTTGGACCCCTGACCGGATAATCGTCATTGATTCTGACTTGGGTCAATCAGGTGCTTCTGCCGCGGACAGAAAAGGATTTCAGAGGCTCCTCACGGAGGTGACGATGGATCACGCCGGTATTGTCCTGGGACTTGAAGTATCCAGACTTGCTCGTAACAACTCTGATTGGCATCGCTTACTTGAGATATGCAGCTTGACCAACACATTGATTCTGGATGAAGATGGACTATATGATCCCTGTGATTTCAACGACCGTCTTCTGTTGGGACTAAAAGGCACGATGAGTGAAGCCGAACTTCACGTGTTATCTTCAAGACTGCGAGGAGGAATAATGAACAAAGCCAAGCGAGGCGAGCTCAAGATGTGCCTGCCGACCGGCTTTGTCTATAGCCACACCGACAAAATCATTCTCGATCCCGACAAACAAGTGCAGGAAACCATACGTTTGTTTTTCCAAACCTTTCGCCGCACCGGTTCAGCCATGGCGGTGCTCATGCACTTCCTAAAAGAGGGCGTATTATTCCCACGGAGGTTGCGTGAAAAGGCCCGTAAGGGGGAAATCGTGTGGGAACCGTTGCGACATGCGCGAGCCATGAAAATCCTACATAACCCTCACTACGCAGGCGCATACGCCTATGGACAGTCCCGTTATCGCAAATGTGCAGACGGTCACATGAGCTGCAAACGACGAGACAAATCACAATGGCTGGTATTACTTAAAGATTTTCACGAAGGATATATCTCCTGGGAGCAATATGAAGAAAATGAACGCCAACTCATGACATGGTACCTGGCTCGAAGCGGCGGATGCAAACACAAAACTCCTCCAAGAGAGGGCCCCGCCCTCCTGCAAGGGTTAGCCATTTGCGGCCTTTGCGGCAATCGCATGGCCGTGGAATATCGCAATAATTATGGTCGCCAAAACGTTCCTACGTATAGTTGTAATTATGCTCATCGTAGTTACGGCCTTAAACTGTGCCAGAGTTTCGTCGGATATGACGTTGATAAAGCCATCACTGACCTGATCAAAGAGGCTGTGACTCCAATGGCTCTCAAAGTGACCTTAAAAGTTCATCGGGAAATGCAGCAACGTTTCGAGGAAACGGACAAAATCCGTCGCCTGCAGGTTGAACGTACACAATATGAAGCAGATCTCGCCCAAAGACGATATATGCAGGTTGATCCGAACAATCGTCTGGTGGCGGCAACCCTGGAGGACGATTGGAATAAAAAACTCGTCGCCCTCAACAGGGCTAAGCAGAACTACGAAAAGCTCCGTCAAGCCGACCAACTCGTTATTAACCGGCAGAAACAGGATGAAATACTTGCTCTTGCCAGCGACTTTCCAAAACTATGGCAAAACCCGAACATTTCAAATCGTGATCGCAAACGAATGATTCGGCTTGTCATTGAAGATGTAACCTTGATAAAAGGCGCTAAGGATATTGCTATGCACGTCAGATTTAAAGGCGGAGCAACAAAAAGTCTATCTGTACCTAAACCAATGAGCTACTGTGAAAAAATCAAAACCGATCCTGAACTAATACGGCAAATCGATCGACTCCTGGACCATTATGTTACTCATGAAATTGCAGATATTCTAAGTCGAAAAGGCTTTAAGACCGGAACGGGAAAACCATTAATCGGTGTACTTGTTTACAATATACAACGTAACAACCGCATTAAATCCCGCTTTCGAAGATTAAGAGAAAGGGGCTTCTTGACGCAAAAAGAGGTTGCAAAAATGCTGGGAACCGGTGAAAATAATGTTTGGTATTGGCGCGAACGAGGATGGCTTACCGGGCATGTTTACAATGACAAAAACCAACACCTTTTTGAGCCCATAGGCAAAAATCATCCTATCTGGGAACGAGTTCGGAAAAATAGTAAAAAGTGATTCTAAAAATGCTGTAGAAAGGCACAATATGAAGCGCAAGTCAGAGCACATACAGCCAGGCCTTCAGGTAATATGGATAATGCTCATCGGGCGCCAATACGATGGCTTGTTCATAATAAAGTTCTGCTTCCGGGTACTGACCCATGTCTTTATACGTGCTCCCGATCTCATAGGCCAAACGGAAGTCTCGCGGATTAAGCTGAAAAGCTCTCCTAAGGTTCGTCAATGCCTGTTCGTATTGCCCTTGCTGCCTTTGTACATATCCGATCCAAGCCAAAAATTCGCTATTGTTCGGCTGCGCTTTCAGAGCGATGGTTAATTCGTCTAAGGCCCGGACAAAGTCCGAACGACCCCAAAAATAGTAAACGCCACGGGCCCAATGAGCCTCCGGAAGTCCGGCAACGAGTTCCAGAGCTCTGTTTGCTTCATCCAATGCCATCGTAAGACGTTCTTCGGTGCGGTCGTCACGGAAACGATACATCTTAGTATACATCACTGAGAGCTTGGCATGGGCCAGCGCAAACTCGTCATCCAGCTCAGTTGCCTTTTCATACCATTCAATGGCGCTGAAGAAGTCATTATAGTTCTGACGGGGAAAATAGCTATTGCCGCGGACGTAACAGGCATAGGCCTCTGTATGGTAAGTGGGCCTGTAGGCGAGTGCCTGCAGTTCCGCCGGCGACAGATGAATGTCTGTTGCCTGTGCTATTTCTTTGGCTACGTCGAATGGTATGTTTGAAACCTCCTTCATCGTGCGATCGTATGGACGGGACCATACCTGAGTATCGTTGGATACTTTGATGAGTCGAGATGTTATGCTCACCAAGCTATTGGCATCGTCGACATCCAAGGGATGCTCATACTGAACGGTACCCTCCAGGATATAGTCGACATGTAATTCGTCGGCGATTTGCCGGTTCGTTTTATCGGTTTGCTTATATTGCCTGGCACTCCGATAGGAGATGACACTGAGCCCGTGTATTTTGGCCAAATGATCCGTGATTTCACTCGTGATACCGTCGGTGAATTCCTCGTCCTTGACCGATTCCATCGTCTCAAGCGGTAGAACAACCAGCCGTATGTCCTTTTCACCTAATGCAAACCATGCACCAACCGCAGAGAGGATAATAATGATCGTGACGCCAACAGTGATCGCCATGTTTCTTAACCGGACAGGGAGAGGCCGTGGTGGCGCGCTCAGGATTTCAGTGATTTCGATAACCGCCTCGGCGATATCCCCGAGACGCTGGTCCAGGTTCTTTTCTAAACAACGTCGGAGAAGATTTCGGACATTTTCAGGTGTATTCTTTGGCAGGGCTTGCCAATCGGGTTCGCGTTCGATGATTCGCGCTAGCGTGTCTGTAGCCGTTTCGCCCTCAAACGGCAGGTGACCACTCAGCATTTGGTACATCATACAACCAAACGACCAGATGTCCGTACGATGGTCCGTCTCTTTACCGCGAGCCTGTTCGGGGCTCATGTAAGCCGGCGTGCCGATCACACGGCCCGGCTGCGTTTCGGTTATTTCCCTTTTCTTATCTTGTCTCGCGAAAGGTTTGGCCAGGCCGAAATCCAGCACCTTGACCTGGCCATCCGGCGTGATCTTGATATTGCCCGGCTTGAGATCCCGATGGACGATGCCCTTTTTGTGGGCCGCCGAGATCGCTTCAGCGATCTGCCGGCCGATGGACAGGGCCTCATCCAACGTCAGCGTTTCGCGTTTAATCCGCTCAGAGAGCGTCTCGCCCGGCACATATTCGAGGACCAGATAGCCGGAACGGTCCTCCTGCTCGATGATATCGTGGATCACGGCGATGTTCGGGTGATTCAACGAAGCCAATAATTCGGCCTCACGTTTGAATCGTATTCGCGCCGAAGCGTCCTTCTTCCACTGAGGCGGCATGCTCTTAATCGCCACAGAACGCTTGAGCCGCGTATCCCGGGCCAGATAAACGACGCCCATGCCCCCGCGACCGATCATTTCGGCGATTTCAAAGCCCCCGATTTTCTGACCGACCAGATTGCGCTCCGCCGAGGTATCCACAGTGTCGCTTCCCTCGGATTGAACGAGAGAATCGAACAAGGCATCGATCTCGCGCAATCCACCGACGCGGCGTCGGATTTGGGCTTCATACTGGGGATAGCGCTCAATGAATTCTTCTACGTTGGGTCGCTCACCTTGTACATAGGCATTAACGAATTGCGTCAATACCTCATCGAGGACAACGGCTTTATTGTTGTTCTTGCCTGCAGGCATCAGTCGTTCTCATATGCGGCCGTCAGCGCCACCAAAGCGCGAGACAGCAACATGGCCACGGCCCCTTTGCTCTTGCCCATTCTCAAAGCGATTTCCTCATGTGAAAGCCTTTCGATTCGACTCAGGAAAATGACCTCTCGATATTCAGGTTTCAGGTGATCGATCGCGCTTTCAAGCCTATCAAACTGCTCCTTTCTGGCCAGCAGAACGCTCGGAGTCGTTGTTTGCAGAGGACCGTCAACACCGAAAGAGCCCCCTTCGGTGTTCGTCTCTATCTCTTTAAACGGAATTTCTCTGCGAATATCACGCTTGTCGGCATGAAATTTGTCCAAAATATCACGAAGTTTGTTCTCCGCGATCTTGGACAGCCACCTTAGAAAGTCTCCCTCGTCCTTGTAAGTGAAGTTTTCCAGGCCGGCCAGGGCCTGAACGAGAGCATCCTGGACGATATCGACCGAGTCGATCTTCGGGCGGAGCTTTCTATCTATGCGCAGCCGGATAATGCGCCGAATCTTTTCCCCGTAGATCCGGCAGAGCTGATCGACAGCGAACGGATCTCCCTCCTTGGCTAAGGTGACTAAATGCCGGGTTGTTTGCTCAACATCGGGATTCACCTTTAGCAAACTCCTTGAACGCAATGATATTGCGTGGCCGTTGAAAAAGCTGAGATTGCTTCGTCGCTCGCCCCTAAGGGGCAAGCTCCTCGCAATGACAAAAGGCCCATTTTCATGTCATTGCGAGCGATTCAAAGAATCGCGCGGCAATCTCAAACTCCGCGATAGGACTTTTTCAACAGGATCATTGTCCATTATATGAATTTTCCACAATTTTTCAATGGAATCCGTTAATTTGTCGTTTTTTTCCCGTTTAAAAGAATAGGAGCAATAGATTGAAAAGGCCGGCTCTTGGGAAAAATCATTGTTCTAAAGCACGTTTTACACAGTCAATGACGCGAAAATATGAACCGTCTCCCGCTCGTGCGAGGGACACACTATGAAAGGACAGAAAGATGAAAAAGACAATGACAATCACATGGGTTATGGTTTTGGGACTGGCTACAGGGATAGCGAACGCAGATTATGTCTTCGGCACGCCCGAGAAGCTTGGGCCAACGATTAATTCTTCAGATAACGATATTAGCCCGTACATTGCACCCGACGAACTGTCCCTTTACTTCACATCCGACCGGCCGGGAGGGTATGGTGGATTTGACATATGGATGTCCACGAGAGCGACAAAGGAAGATCCCTGGTCCGAAGCAGTGAATCCCGGACCGCCAATTAACACTCCGGCATGGGACTGGAGCCCGTGCCTTTCGCCTGACGGTTGTACGCTCTACTTTGGCTCTTCGCGTGAGGGAGGAATGGGAAATGCAATGTTTGACCTATGGGTGTCAACGCGCCCCACCATCAATGATCCTTGGGGTGAACCGTCTCATCTTGGGCCAAATATCAATGATCCAAAAATCGATAGGGCTCCGTCGATTTCCAGCGATGGACTGGAGCTATATTTCGGATCGGTAGGTCGTTCGGGTGGTTGTGGTGGACCCGACATATGGATGGCAACCCGCGAAACGCAGGACAGCGAATGGGAACCTGCGGTTAATCTTGGGGCACCCGTTAACACGGAATATGAAGAGCTGGGCCCGAAGCTCTCGGCGGATGGTTTATTACTTTTCTTCTCTTCCGGTTTGACAGGCCCCGATCGCCCTGGCGGAATGGGTTATTCCGACATTTGGATGGCAAGGCGTCCTTCGCGAGACGCTGCATGGGGAGAACCTGTGAATTTGGGCCAACCTGTGAACAGTGTGGGGGATGAAGGGGGCGCTCACCTTTCAACAGACGGTCGTACGCTCTACTTCACTGTCGGTGGTTGCCCCTTCGGGGGGCTTAAAGGTGACCTTTACCAGGTGTCCATCGATCCAATCGTGGATCTCAACAGCGACGGCATCGTCGATGCTCTGGACATGTGCATCATCGTGGATCACTGGGGTGAGGACTACTC
>Ga0272441_10004707_pt1 | contig 24395 bp, 14 predicted proteins | sample SSMProp6N_FD_193582 | JGI IMG/M metagenome (GOLD analysis project Ga0272441, IMG submission 193582) | Marine sediment archaeal communities from Little Sippewissett salt marsh, Falmouth, MA, United States - SSM-Prop-6N | ecosystem: Environmental > Aquatic > Marine > Wetlands > Sediment ...
ATCAAGGCGATCGCTTTGCGGATATTCGCTTGGCTGGCCGTCACGGATTCGGGCGACATTGCCGCGGACGTTCCGGCGAAAAGGATGACGTTGAAGGTATCCGTCGGTCGCAGACTTCCGATAAGCGATCTGAGCAGGTCCTTCGAGACATTGATCGGGAATCCGTTCATAGACCCGGAAACATCGACGATGAAGACATAGTCCCTCTGCGGTATGTTCTCGAGCCGAACCCTTTCCGGCGGCTGAGCCATGAGCAGGAAGAAGTTCTCCTCTTCGCCCTCGTAGAGCATGAGCCCGGAATCGATTTTCTTGCCGGCCAGGCGGTATTTGAGGATGAAGTCGCGATTCCCGCCGGCCCGCTCGACCGGCTTGAGCGATACCGTAGCGGTGCTCTTTCCCTGCCATGCGACATCTGTTTGATGCGATGGACACGCCAGTTCCCGGAGTGGGAGCCCGGTCGAGACCTTAACCGTAATTCCGAATTGCGTGGGCGATTCCTTGCCCACCGGCAGATACGGGCTCTTGACCCACTTGTCGGCATCTGTGGCCGTAGCTTCCGGAATCTCCGAGTAGCGCGGTCCGACAACCGTAGGGTACACGAACTCATAGGTTCCATCCGTCGGCACCAACAGTTCGGAGTAGCGCAACTCGATATCGATTGTGTCGCCGGGCATGATGTTGGCCACGTCCACGCTGAACACGTTTGGCCGGTGTTGCTTGAGCAGGGAAGCGCTCTTGCCTGCCTGCTTCGCCTGATCGAATTCCTGTTGCGCCTTCTCCCGTTCCCGGATCTTCGCCGTGATAACGTGCTCGCCAATCCGCATCTTCATCCCATGCACCGCTGCACGCGTGGAGGCCGGGAACACGTACTTGGCATTGATCGGTCTGGTCCCGTCGTTGACGTACGTCTGCGTAACGAGCACACTCGCGATCACACCGCTGATGGTGACGTCGGTGTCCGTTTTCTTGAGCGGGAACCGGTCGACTGCCGGGTCGCCGCCCTCGATCGCGAAGTAGGGCGATAGCGTCTTGTCGGGAACCTGCTCGGCTGCGGCCTCGGGCATCACGAATAGCAGGGCCGTGCAGGCCGCAACAGTCCATACCACCCACGCGTGTGTTCTCATGGTTCCTTCTCCTTTCACAGTGTTGGCGCATTCGTTGCCGATTCCGTTCCTTTTTTCATTGTGCAGACGGTTCCGCCGCCGCGTGCGGCTCCGCCGTATGTCGCTGTCGCACACCCCGGGGGAAGCACAGCGCGACAAGGGCGGTCAGTGCGGTGCTCCCCGCAAAGCCCAGCGCAAGCAGGCCGAGCGCAGTGGCAAGCACGGCGAGCCACGCGGCGAACTGGACCGTCTGATGCGGGACCACAATCCGCCCGCGCCGGCGGCGCCAGCGTCGCAGCGCGAGCAGCGTCGCGACCACAATCAACAGGCCCGGCACGAAATAGATGGCCATCCCGATATACACACAACCCGGTTTGTGCCCGCCGGTCACGAGCGCGGCCGAAGCGTGTGGTTGCCGGCTGAAAAAGAAGAGCAGGCACGTTTCGCCGAGGTATGGCGCGTGTGCGCGGCTGGAGAGCAGCTGCGGGACGAGCAGGCTCCCGTTCGGCAGCGGCCAGGTCGAGGCGAGCACCTGCGTAGCCAGCGTATAGGCGTGGTCCAGCCTGCCGTTCACCTTGGCGGCAGCCACGCCGAACGCGTTCGCGGCCGGGCTGAACCCGGCGATGATCGGGCCGGCATCCACGTCGTAGAACAGGCGTCCGCGCATGTAGTGCGCGAACTCGGGCTCCAGCTCGCGCGGGTATTCGCGGAAGCCGGCGGCCCAGCCTTTGTCCTGCCAGAAATGCTGTTCGTAGCGTTTGTACCAATCCCTGGCGCGCTCGGGCCAGAGCTCGGGCGCGAAGATGCAGACGTAGGAATTGCCGACCCCGCGCGACGGCCCGTACAGACGGCCGGTCCGGTCGTCGACCAGATACGGGATCAGCCCGCGGCGGTCCAGCATCCTGCCGCTGAACCCGCGCACAGCGCGCGCGACGAACGCGCTGTGGTCCGTGCCGAGCACCTTGTCCGCTCGCTGGATACAGGCGACGGCTGAGAGTACATCGATCGGGTAGCATTCGTCCGGATAGTCCTCGAGCACACCGTGCGGCGAAGCGTCCAGTTCGGCCGCCAGCGTCTCCACCTGGTCGCGCAACAGAGCAAGGTGCTTGCCGTCGCCGATCAGGTTCTCGTAGCTGGTCAGCCCGGCGATGAGCAGCGAACGGAAGAACACGTTTTCGGTGTGCAGATAGTCCGCACCCCAATGCGTCTTGACCCAGGTGTGGTGGATCGGATCGACGATCAGGTCGACCGCCGCCACGATCGTCGCGCGCGCGTAGACGCGCGGTGGCTCGGGTGCGAGGCTGTTGTCCTGGTCCCATGCTTTCTGCAGCGCTTCGGTTGCCCAGAGATAGTAGACCGAGCCGAACATCGGCCATTCCGTGCTGGGCACATCGTAGAGATGTAAATGCGCCGCTTTGCCCGAGGCCACGCGCGCGCGTGCCCAGCGCGCGTAGCGCGGGGTCAGAGCCCGGTGCAGCCGCCACGCGATGCGCGGGATTTCCGGCCCGCGCAGGGCCGGGTCTGAGAGGTCGCGCAGGAAGATCAGGCCCGGCCCGATGAAGAACCAGCCCGCAATAAAGATGGCGATCGCGGCGTTGCCGTACTTGCACACGGTCGCCAGCCCCGGTCTCGTACCGACCGCGGCGTCCGCGGTCGCCGCGTGTCGGGCCCGTCGTCTCAACAGCAGCTCGGCGACCACCGCGCATTCGAGTCCGAACGGCAGGTAACCGGCATAGCCGAGCACCGGCATTTCGAAAAACTTGAACCGGCCGACGAACGGCACGTTGTAGATCCACTTCGCGAAACTGCGCGAGTTCCAGAATTCCCAGAAAAAACCACAGACCAGCGCCGCGAGCGCCAACAGGTAGATGCGGCGCCAGTCGCCTTTCGCGAGGCCTGACAGGATCGTGCGTTCGCCGCGGATCGCCTGCACGGACACGATGATCACGAGCGGCGCGAGCCAGAGCAACGGGAACAGGAAATCGGGCCAGATCCCGATCGCCGTCAGGCCCGCGCAGGACGTCACGAGCGCGAACCATGCAAGGAGCCTGGGCCGCCGTACGTCGATGCGGGCAAACCTGTCGAGCCCGGCGCTGAGCCGCGGGTACGAAGTGAGCAGCTCGTTCATGCTCAACACGGCCGGCAGCACGGTCGAGAAGGGCAATGTGCCGCACAGGAAGTACTGGAGCCGCGAAAGGTCCGCGATCCGGACGTAGTACCAGTTCTGCACGAACCGGTTCAGATATTCGAAATACCACCAGAACCCGGCGCTCACGATGAACAGCCCGATCAGATAGCGGGGCCGGTCGGTCAGGAGGCAATGCCCGGTCCGGCGATAGGTCAGCGCATTGATGCCGATCACGAACCCGACCCAGATCGGGGTGAACACGAAGATCTGGAGCGGCTCGAACCACGCGAACCGGGTCCAGGCCAGGAACCACGCGCCGCAGGTAATCGCGACCCCGAGCCAACCCCATGGGGGAAAGTCGGAAGTCGGAAGTCGGACCCTACTCCGCCCCGAGGCGCTGCGCGCTCGGGGCTTCGAAGGGCAAGCGTCGGAAGTGGGAACTTGGGTCTGGTGGCGCAGGACGCGAACGATAAACGGCGTCAGGAAGGCGACCGTTGCGACGGCCAACCCGATGAAAGCTGCCCACGAGAACGGCGGATGCGTCACATACTGGGTCAACGGCGGGAATTCCAGATACCGAAGGACCGGCTTGCCGGCCAGCGCGACGCCGGCCAGCGGCAGGACCACGAGCAACAGAAGAAGATCGAGCTTTTTTCGGATGTCCAGCGCAGGCTTCATGTTTACAGCCCTCCAAACGCGAGTTTCGCCAGACAGGACGGGACAATGAGCAATACGGCGTTGTCCCAGCCGTGCGGTGAAACCGCCTCGAGTAACATACAGACAAAGGCGAGTGAAGGCACGATCCAGATCGCGGACAGCGTGAGCCGCGCAGAGGGCGACATCGCGATCCCGGCCAGAATCGCGAGCAGACAGACGACGAAAACGGCGGCCGATCCCTCATAGCTGCGCGTCGCCTTGACGCCGCCGAACGAGGGTGCCCGATAGACGTGTTTCCCGAATCGGGTCCCGACCGGTTCTCCGACCGCGTCGCCCAGTCCGGTCGCGAGATAGCCGAACAGCGCGGCGTTGCCGAACAGGATGTTGCTGGTCAGCCCGCCGATCAGCGTTGCGAAATACGGGATGAGCACGTAGTAGGTCCGGTGCGGCGCGTCCTTCTCCCGGGCCATCGCTTCGTAGAGAAGGGCGCCGGGCCCGCGCCACACCGCATAGAACACGACCAGGCTTGTCATCCCGCCGAACAGGCAGACCGCGGGCGTACCCCACAGCCAATGAATTAGCGAGACGCTGCCGAAGATCAGGAAGTGGAACGTCTTGCGCGTGTAGCCGGTTCGCAGCCCGCGACTCTGTTTCAGATAGCCCGCGAACGCTAGGCACGCGTATACCCAGACCAAAGCCAGCGGGCCGCCGATGAGAATGACGCGCAGCGGCGGCACATTCGACAGGAAGAAATCGACTACCGAGTGAGCGAACGTCACCATGCGCCTCCCAATCTCTTCACTGCCCAGTTCCAGAGTGTCTCGATCGGGCGGCTCGACAGAGTCTCGCCCTCCCTTTCGCTTCTGGTGCCTGAGCCTTCCGGCGCATAGGCGACGGCCGTTGCCAGACGTGCCAGATTTCGCATTCCGAATGCCTTGCCCAACAGAGAGGTGACTTTGCCAAATTTTCGGTACAGGAAGTTGAATTGCAGATAAGCAGCGCGCTGCGCTGCGGCCTGCGGGCAGCGTCTGACGATGTTCTGCAACGAGTAGAACTGCGAGTAGATCCAGCGATACCCGCGCGCGAGCTCATGCGCACTCAGCCGCGCCGGCTCGAGAACGACATGCGCCGTATTGTAGTGGCGCAGATCGTGATCAATGATTCTGCGTTCCCGGCGCAGCCGCTTGTAGAGGACGGTTCCGGGGTAGGGCGTCAGAATGTGCGCGGTCATCGTTTCGATCCGATTCCGGACCAGCCACTCGAGCGTGGCGGGGAAGACCGCCTCGTCATCGTCGTCAAACCCGAAGACGAGACTGGCATTCACCATCATCCCGCGCTCGTGGATCGCTCGGATTGTGCTGTCGTAGTGCGCGACGCGGTTCTGGTCTTTTCCACACGACGCGAGATTGCGGGGGTTGATGCTCTCGAACCCGATGAACAGGCTCTTGCAGCCGGACTCCGCCATCATGTCCAGGATGTCCGGGTGCCGCCCGATATCCGCGGAGACCGCCGCATGCCAGGTCAAACCCAACGTTTGAAGACGGGCGAGCAGCCGCCGCGCATAGACCGGACTGCCGATGAAATTGTCGTCGATGAACATGACGTGGCGTGTGCCGAGCGAATCGATCTCGCGCAGCACGTGCCCGATCGGCTTGGCCCGGTAGCCGGCTTCGATGTTCGGCGCGCTGTTGTAGCAGAAATCGCAGCGCCACGGGCAGCCGCGTCCGATCCGGATCGTGTTCGTGAAGAGGTAGCCGTGCTCCTTGAGCAGCTCCCAGCGCGGGACCGGGACGGTCGCGATGTCCGGGGCTGTGCCCGCCCGATAGATCTTCTTCAACGCACGTTGTTCGGCGTGCTCAAGCAGCTTCGGCCAGATCGTCTCCGCCTCGCCGACCACCACGCAGTCGGCAAACGGAGCGCAGTGTTCGGGACACATCGTTGGGTAGATCCCGCCCCACACGACCGGGATCCCGCGTCGGCGATAATCGGCGCTGATCCGCCGTGCGCGGTAGACCGTGTCGACCTTGACCGTGACGCCCACAAGATCGGCCGTTTCGTCCATCCGTCCGCGCTCGATGTTCCGATCCTCCACGCACACCTCGTGGCGGCCCGGCGTCAGCGCGCCCAGCACGAGCAGCGAGAGCGGCGGCGACATCCGCGTCTTCCACGCCGAGTCCATGGGCCGCACCGTGCTCTCAGGAGCGATCAGTTTGATCTTCATCGACAGCAGCCTTTCCGCATCGCCAGTCTGTCCAAGCGCGGAATCGTACGCGGCAATGCAGGCTCTTCCGCCTCCCAACTTCCAACTTCCGACTTCCGATTTCCGACTTCGCTCGGCACGAGCTCGATCAACGTCATCTCCGGCGGGCACGCGAACCGGATCGGCGGTACGCGGTCCAGGTGCTCGCAACCGATCCCTGCCGACACGTTCAGTCGCGTGCTGCCGACCTCGCGATAGCCGCGTGCCCAGGCCCGCGGCACCGCGCTCAGGGTCAGGAGCGGGCCGAGCCACGGGATCCGGACCTGCCCGCCGTGCGTGTGGCCGGCCAGGCACAAGTCGATCGGCAGGTCCAGGACGGCCGGCACATAGTCCGGGGCGTGGCCCAGCACGATCGTGAAGTCCGCGGGTGCGGTCCGCGCGAACCAGTTCCGGACCCGGGCCGTGCCGTCAACACGGCCTCTCGAGACCGCGCACGGGAGCCCGAACAGCCGGAGCCGGGCACCGTGCCACTCGAGTACGGCCTCTTCGTTGGACAGAATGTACAGGTTGCCAAGCTCCGCCGCGGACAACCCCCGGATGCGGCCGTCGGTGTCGCCGACAACGCCGTAGACGCCCAACCGAGGCTCGAGCGTGCGCAGTAGCGCTGCGATCTTGGGTAATTCGCTTGTCCAGGTGGCCGGGCTCAAAGGTTGCAGGAGATCGCCCGTGTGAACGATCAGGTCCGGCTTGAGCTCGCGCATCTGCGCAAATGCCTTCGCCTCATACGCGCCGACCGACGCCGATTGAATGTCCGAGATGTGCAGGATCCGCAGCGGCTGCGATACCTTCGGCGTCCGGATCGAGACGGTTCGGAGTTTCAGCCGGTACGGCTCGATGTGGGTCGCATAGATCCGGAATCCGAACCCGACCAGCGCGAGCGCGGCGAGCGTCGCGGCGTATCGACGCGGCCGCATGAAGACGGCGGCGGCCGCGCCCGCCAGGAAGATCGCCGGCATGAAGAGCGTGTTGAAGTTGTAGATGACCCGGATCAGGGCGAAGGAGGGGCACAGCAGGGCGGCGAAGAAGAGGACGGCGTTGCCGCCGACAAAGGATGCCGGCGGCAACCACATGCCCACACGGCTCGGCAGGAGCCTCGCCCTCCATTCCGACGGCGGGCCCAACCGGCTGGAGGGCGAGGCTCCTGCCGAGCCGCCGCCCAGGACAGACTGTTGCCGGATATCCTCCACTACAGCTCCTTCACCGCGCGCCAGACGAGCGCGTAGGAGTTCTATCACAGCCTCTGCTGCGAGTCCTGTTCTTCGTCCTGGCACGTCGCCCAGTGGACCAGGAAGAATTTCTTGCCCAGCAGCCGGAAGCCCTGAAACTCGCCGACCAGCGGCCGCAGCGTCGTGCACATCTGCATGACGACCAAAGTCCAAGCAACGGTGCGAGCATCCCGTTCAACAAGGCCGTGCCGGCGGTCGTCAGCAGGATCAGGGCAGGGAATTTCACCGCGCTGAAAAGCGCCTGCAGCGGCGCACGCCACAGGCCGAGCGTCGCGCCGTACACGCCCGCACCTGCCGCGATCACTGCGACATAGAACAACAACGTATCGCGCCGTTCATCGAACTCACGCAACAGTACGCGCGGATCGCCTCGACACACACCCGCCAGCCGTCCCCACCGTTGCGTCTTGCTCATCGTGCCGTCCCCCCACCTTCGCCCAGTCCGGCAGAGTACTCTGTCACGCAAAGTCTCGATCGCGGCAGGATGCGCGTTGCCGGCATCTCGGGGATCCTCCTCAGGCTCGAACGGTTTTACCCAGGGGCAAAGGGAGTTTCTTCTTTTCCTTTGCGGGCATGGCGTTTTTGGCCTTCTTCAGCACGTCGTCGAGCGCGCCGAGGTATTCGCTGAAGCGCGCCAGCCCGGACTTGGAGAGCCAGACTGTTGTCCGGGGTTTCTGGTCAACAAAACTCTTCTTCACACGGACCGCCTTGGCCTCCTGCAGCACCTTCAGGTGCCGGTTCAAATTGCCGTCGGTCAGCTCGCACTGCTCCTTCAACTCCCTGAACGACAGCCCGTCGTCGGCCGCGCACAGCGCGGACATGATCGCCAGGCGGTTTGGCTCGTGGAATATCTTCTCGAGCGCCTCGTAGGGATTTTCAGGCTTCTGGCTCATCTTCGTCTTCTCCCTTCGCCCCGTTCCCGAGCAGCACCAGCCCGCCCGCCAGCTCCCCCGCGAAAAACACGATGCCCATCGGCCAGGGATTCAAGAATGTGACCGACGGCGAAAGCAGGAAATACGCGCCACAGACCAGATAGCCCAACCCAACGTGGTAGATTCCCTGCGGCAACGAACGGCGGTAGGCGACCTGGGCCAAACCGTAACAACACATCCACGCCCCGAATAGCTGGTCGAAATGCTGTCCCGCAACCAGCGCCACCGTGAAAACGGCCCCAACCCCAAGCGCCGGAATCGCGTCCAACGCCGGCTTCAGCATTACCGCGCTGCGGCGTACCTCCGGATCGAACAGAAACCAGTACAGCAGGCAGCCGTAGTTCACCACGATGCCCACCGCAAGCACGACCCCCCAGCCGATCAGATGCGCGTGAGCATCCGACGGCACCGACCCCGAACTCAATATCGCAGCACCCGCCAACGCCGCACTGCCCGAGACAATCCGCGCCGTGCCCGAATACCCCTTGAACAGACGCTTCTCGATCAGAAACTCCTGAAGCTTCCGTACCTGCGCCAGCGCGTCATGAATATGGTTCGCGATCATCTATCCCTCATCCTCACCACCAACATACCAAACCACAAAGCACTTTGCAAGACAAAGTTTGAAGTTTTTCCGGGGGCGTGGTACAAGCTGAGGGCGAGGGGTTGTCTTGCGAGGTCGTTACGACGCGTTGAGAGTCGGCAATTGCGTATAGCGTCGCCCCCAGCCGCCTTGTGCGGCTGGAGCGGGAGATTGTGGATCAAGGCGCGGCATTGCCCCACGATCTCGTTCACCCGCGACGCAAGGTCGCGGGGGTCACCGTCCTGGTTGCTGTGGCGGCTTCGTGATTTTGGGTGGCGGGGCGGGGCCGCGCGATGGTTGGAATGGTGGCTTCACGGTTTTCGCTCGAGGCCGAACGGGGGATGGGGACGCCATGTGGGGTAGAGAGCGGTATCAAGTTGGCGGATTTGCGGGGCGTTGCGCGGCCGCGTTTGTGCTTTGGGCGGCCTGGGTGTGCGCAGTGCTTGGCGCGCCGGATCCGGAAATCGATCACGCGGCGGCCTTTGCCATGCTGGGCGAGCTCGGCCTACCGGACGTGAGGGGGGGCGAGCTGGGCCGGACGGAGGCCTACGGGTTGGCGTACCGTTCTCCGTTCAGTTCATCGAGCGGGCATCTGGCGGATTTGGAGTTGGCGAACGCGTGGCGGATGACGACGCTGACGAACGGGCTATCGGAAGTGGTCGACATTTTTGGGCGTCGCGTTTTGTTGAGCAGGGCGCGGGGGCGCAGGTTCGGCTTCAAGGCGGAGCGGAGCCCGGTACCGCGCGTGTTCGGGCCCTGGGTGAAGTTGGCGGCGGACCGTCATTCTGCGGCGATTCTGGCGGCGTTGAACCGCGCGGAGTGGAACGAACACGATCCGGACACTCCGATTCTGGCCGCGGGCGTACTGTTGCTGGCGGCGCAACTGCATCAGACCGGGCTCGAGCGCAAGTCGAAAGGCATTGCGAAGCGTCTTCTGAAGAACTACCCGGACCCGGAGTCCGTGCTGGTGGCGGCGGTCAACATTCTGGCGGTCACGGCGGGCGATTGTGCATTGACGAAGCTGTTGACGGACGGCGACTGGGTTGCGTACGCCGAGCGGCTGGACGCGTTACGCCGGCTCTACGGCCCGCGCTGGGTGGACTATGAGGACGCGGCGCGGGTTGCGGAGTCGGCGCGCAACCGGACGGCGCCGGATTTTGACACGCTGGCGGCGGCAGGCCATCCGGACTGGGCGTTGGCCTGTGTGCGTGCGCTTGCGACTGAAGCGCAGCCGGACGCTCTCCTCTTGGGGTCGCTCCGGGAATCGTATCCGGCCTGGGTCCTTGCGCCGCCCTATGATGAGACGCCGACGAACCGCACGGCGCTTGTCCGTCTGCTTGACGGCGGCATGGCATCGGTGCCTGTGCTGCTGGCGGTTTCGGAGAGCCGGGTCCCGATTCTGGTCTCGTCCTGCCGGCTGGGCGGCCGCTACTACGAGGATGACAGCGTCAAACGCTTGGCGATCCGGATGGCGCAACGGGGCGGGGACATTTATCATTTCGGGCCGTACGACGATCGCGGCGAGCCGGCGCGCCCGGCGACGTTGGGCGAGCTGGCCCGGCACCTGCTGCGTCCGCTGTGTCCGACCGACGATGCCGACGCGGCGCTGACAGAGGGCCGGCGCTGGTACGAGAAGCACCGTGACAGCGCACGTACGGACCTGGCGCTTGCGTACTTGGCGAAAGGCACCTCCGAGCAGAAGCGACAGGCGCTTGCGATTCTGCTGGCGACGGACAGCCCGCCGCTGGACCGGATCGAGAAAGCGATCCGCGATCAGATTGGGCACCGGGAGCTGTATGAAGTCGTGACTTTGGGCGCTCGCTACGCGGCGGGCGAGGGAACCGGGCGCGGCGTCGCGTTTGCCGCGGAGCTGGCCGACACTCTGGAGCGTGAGATTTCGGGGCTGCGAACGAACTCGGCGCCTGCCGGCCTGTTCATGAGCGGGTCGCGGGGCTACGATACGCACGAGCGACAGTACCTCCGCCGCGCCTTGAAACAGCTGCGCAAGGTCGGTACCCCCAAGAAACGCTCCGGGCTGCGCGAGATCCTGGACGGCTTCCTCAAGAACGAGCTTGCCGCCAAGGCGGCCGGTCATCGGCTTTCCTCGCAGCTCTACGAAGCGGTGACCCGCACCCCGCGCGCGGCGGCCGTCGAGATGGTCGTCAACGCGGCACGCCGCGCGAAGACCGCGGCGGGCCGGATCCTGGCGGTGGGCTGGATGGCGTGGCTGGAGGGCGCCGGCCGGGCATTGGAAGGCCCGGGCCAGGAGCGTGTCGAGCGGACGGTGGCGGTGCCGCATCCGCCGTGGCGCCGGCCGCGCGGGGCGCGAGAGCAGGACGAGGAAAAGACGGCCGGCTCGGCCGTGCCGAAGGAGCTCTCGCTCGATCGGCTCCGCGCGTTCTGGGAAGAAATGTTGGCCGACACGCGGGAAGACGAGACGGCAGAGGGTGCGGAGCGTTTTTCGGTCAGGACTACGGCGGCCTATACGATGGAGCGGCTTTATGCCGGTGCGGACGACAAGGCCCCGGACGACTGGGCGGAGGGCCGATTCTTCCTGGACCGCCGGCTGGACGCGATCGTAGCGGCCCGCGCACAGGCGCGGCTGGCCGGGACGGAACTACCGGCTCTTCCGTCGATGGCGGCCGCGAGGGCGGTGGACTGCGCCGCGCTCGAACCGACGCTGCTGGCGGCCCGGCCCGGCACGATTTCCGAGATCGTCGCGAAGCTGGACCCGCTCACGCTGTTCGCGTTGGGTATGGCCCGAACCACGAACGTGGCGCTTCAGGCCAGGCTGGCGGCGGCGGCAAGCCATCTGGCGGACGTGCCGCCGGGCACCGGGCTTTCGGCCGGCACGCAGCTTGGCACGAACGCGGTCCATGCTCTGCTCGGCAGCCTGCGGGAAGCCCGGACCACGAACACGATCTGCGTCGGCATCCTGCGCAAGACGGGGCTTGCCGGCGTGACCGTCACGCGGCGCGAGGCCGTGCCCGCACCGGGCGGCTACCACCTCGACCAGTGGCGTAAGCGATATGTGAAGAGGGCGGGCGCGCGGGACGCGCTGCTTTACGCCGTGGCGCGCGGCCCGCAGCGCGGCGAGGGCCGGTACCACCGTTATCATCAGGGGCATTCGGACGTCGCGTGGATTCTGCCGCACGGTGCAGGGCCCGAACGGAGGCCGACGGAGGCGGAACTGGACGCGCAGCTTGACGAGAGCGCGAGGCCCGACCGGACGCGGGTTTGGCATGAGGAACGGTTCTGGCAGGCGGTTGGCGGGATCTGCGCGGCCACAAATCTGCCGTTCGGCGCGGCGTCCATCACGCTCTACCGGCTGCCGGCGGGCGCTTGGCTCAGCAAGGAACCGGACGAAGACACGGACGAGACCGATATGCAGATGATCATGTTCTGAACGAAAGGAGCAGTCATGACGGATACCGGACAGGCAAGCTGGGAAGCAGTGCAGGAGAAGGTTACGCGGCTGAAGCAGGAGCTCGCGAAGGTGATTGTCGGTCAGAACCGGATCATCGAGAAGATGCTGATCGCGCTGCTCTGTCGCGGGCATTGCCTGATCATCGGCGTGCCGGGCCTGGCCAAGACGCTGCTGGTCAGCACATTGGGCCGGATCCTCGGGCTCAAGTTCCGGCGAATCCAGTTCACACCGGACTTGATGCCGATGGACATCCAGGGCAGCGAGATCCTGCAGGAAACCGAATCGGGCAAGCGCGAGTTCCAGTTCAGCCCGGGCCCGGTCTTCGCGCACCTGATTCTGGCCGACGAGATCAACCGGACCCCGCCCAAGACGCAAGCGGCCTTACTGGAAGCGATGCAGGAGAAGCAGGTCACGGTTGCGGGCGAGACCATGCCGTTGGAGGAACCGTTCGTGGTGTATGCGACGCAGAACCCGATCGAGCACGAAGGCACCTACCCGCTGCCGGAGGCGCAGCTCGACCGTTTCTTTTTCTGCCTGAAAATCGACTACCCGTCCCTGGCCGAGGAGCGCGAGATCGTGCTGCGCACGACCGGCAAAGAGCTGCCGGCAGCCGCGTGCGTACTGGCACGCGACGATGTGCTGACGCTCCAGACGGTTGTGCCGGAAGTGCCGCTCCCGGACAACGTGCTGGACTACGTGTTGGAACTCGTGCATTCGACGCGGCCGGACGCGTCGCAGGCGAGCGACTACGTGAAGCGCTATGTCGCGTGGGGCGCGGGCCCGCGCGCGAGCCAGACGCTGGTCCAGGCGGCACGCGCCGCCGCGTTGCTCAACGGGCGTTCCGCCGCTTCGGTCGAGGAGGTGCAGCAAGTCACGCCGGACGTGTTGCGGCACCGGATCATTCCGAACTACAACGCGACCGGCGAGGGCCTGAGCGCCGACGACATCATCGAGCATCTGTTGGACAATGGCTGAGCACCGACACTTCAAATACCTGAAGCCGGAGGACATCCGCCGGCTCGCCTCCTACGAGTTCGCGCCGAAAGCGCTGGCCGAGGGGTATCTGTCCGGCCGGCACATGTCGCGGCAGCGCGGCTCGTCGGTCGAGTTCCACGACTATCGCGCGTACACGCCGGGCGACGATCGCGCGCTGATCGACTGGCGCGTGTTCGCGCGCACGGACCGGTACTACCTGCGCACCTATCAGCAGGAGACGAACCTGGAGTGTCACGTCTTCCTGGACAGCAGCGGCTCGATGGGGTTCGGGGCGCCGCTCACCAAGTTGGAATACGCGAGCTTCTTCAGCGCCGCGCTCTGTTACCTCGTGCTCAAGAACAGCGACCGCGTTTCGCTCAGCCTGTTCGACGACGGGATCCGCGCGTTCTATCCGCCGGGCAGCACGAACCGGCACATGCAGCAGCTCATGAACGCGTTGGAGCGCAACGCGCCGGGCAAAGAGACGGCGGTCAGCGCGGCGCTGCGCCGCACGTTGCCGTTGCTCACACGCCGCGCGACGGTGATCGTCGTCTCCGACTTTTTCGACGATGCGCCGGCGATTTTCGAGGCGCTGAGTCCGTACCTGCACCGCGGGTTCCGGATCCATCTGTTCCATGTGCTCGACCCGCAGGAGCTGGCGCTGGGCAAGCACGGGATGTGGACGTTCGTGGACATGGAGACGGGCGCGCGTGTGATCGCGAACGCGGACGTGATCCGCGGCGGGTACCGCCGCGCGCTTGACGAACAGATCAAGCAACTCCGCGATCTGGCGGCGCGGCGCAACGTCGACTACGCGTTGGCGCGCACGGACACGCATTATTTCTCCTTGTTCGACCATCTCGCGCGATGAACATACTGTTTGAAAACGCAGCGCTGGCCTGGCTCGCCGCAGCGGTCGCGGTCCCGCCGCTGGTGCACCTGTTCGCGCGCGCGCGGCCGCCGCGCTGGCCGTTCGGCGCCACGCATCTGGTGTTGCGCGTGGTGCGGAACACGATGCGCCTGAAACGCCCGAAAGACTGGCTGTTGCTCCTGCTGCGCACGTTCCTGTTTGCCGCGCTCGTGCTCGCGTTCCTGCGGCCGCTCCTGTTCCTGGGCGCCGTGCCCGTACCCGGCGAGACGGCACGCAGCGTGGTCGTGCTTCTCGACCGGTCCGCGTCGATGGCGTGGACCGAAGGCGGGCAGAGCCGGTTCGCCGCGGCCTGCGCCGAGGCCTCCGAGATTCTCGACGGGCTCTCCTCGCGGGACAAGGCGAACGTGGTCTGGCTCGACGCGGAGCCGGACGCGATTTTTCCGGCGCTCGGCGCGAACGTGTCCTATTTGCGCCGGCGCCTGCTCGACGCGCGTGCGACCAACGAATCGGGCAGTCCGGCCGCCGCCTTGGACCTGTGCCTGAGCATGCTGCGCGAGGCGGCGGGCCGCTGCGAGCTGTACATCGTGTCGGACTTCCAGGCCGGGCAGTGGCAGGACGTGCGCGTGGCGGTGCCCGACCCGATCCGCGTACACACGCTCTCGCCCGTGCGCGAGCCGGCCTCGAACGGCGCGGTGCTCTCGATTCGTACGGAGCCGGTCGCACCGCTGGCCGGCGAGCCGGTCCAGATCGTTTGTGAGGTGGCGAACTTCTGCGCTGCCCCGCGCAAGCGCACGGTCACGTTGGAGATCGGGGCACGGCGTGTGTCGCGAGAGGTCATGCTGGCCGCGTGGGGCACCGGCGCGGCGGTGGTCGAACACACGTTTGCGGAGCCGGCGCGCGTGCCGGTCGAGGCACAGTTGGACGAGGACGCGTTCGGCATGGACGACTGGCGTGGGACTCTCGTGCCGGTGCGCGAGGCGCTGCGGGTCGGTTTGTACGGGACGGACCCGCACACGGCGCCGGTCTGGACGCGCGCGCTGCGCGCGTTGCCGTGGACGGAGCTCGTGACCGTGAGCCTGGATCAACCGGAACGCTGCGCGGGATGCGACCTGCTGATGCTGGCCGGCTGGAAAGGCGAGCACGCGGACCGGCTCGCGCGGTTGCGCGCGGACGGGCTGCCGTTGGTCTGCGCGCCCGCCGAGGGTGTGAGCCGGCAGGCGCTCGCCGTCCTGGCCGGCCTGGGCCCCGCGGCTGCCGGCGCAACCGTTGCGTGGGAATCGCTGGGCAAAGAGATCGGACTGCAACTTGCAGAGCCGGACAACAGGGTCTTCACGTTGTTTCGGGACGGCGAGTTCGGGGACCCCGCGCAGGCCGCGTTCCGTAAACGATTGCGTCTGCCCGTGGCCGGGCTCAAGGGGCAGGCCCTGATTTCGTTCGCCGACGGCCTGCCCGCCTTGTACCTGTGCGACGCGAACCCGGCGTGTGTGCTTTGGGCCGCCCCGCTCTCGGCCGGGACCGGCGACTGGGCCACACAGCTCCCGTTCCTTCCGTTCTTTGGCGAGCTGGTCGGATCGCTGCGCGCGCGGCGCGCGCATGGTCTGCAGGCCGTCGCTTCGCCTGGCGCGACGGTTTCCTGGCTCGCGCCGATCCAGGCCGAGTCCGTGCGCCTGGCCGACGAGCAGGGCGACGAGATCGCGGTCACGGAGTCGAGCCGCGGGCTGGAAGGCCGGATGTTCGTGTCCGATCCGATTGCCCGACCGGGCGCCTATCGCTGGTACGACGGCGCCACATGTCGCGAGGTGCGCATGGTCAATTTTCCCGCGGTCGAATCGGACCTGCGCACGGCGCCGCCGCCTGAGTTGAGCGCGGCCGGGAAATCGTTGTTGCAGCGCGCCGCGGACCTGCGTGCCGCGCGTGAGGGCCGGCCGTTATGGAAGATGCTCGCGTGGCTGGCCGTCGCGCTGCTGCTCGCGGAAAGTGCGGTCGTGCTGTGGTGCGATCTGGAGACGCGGAGGTTGACCGAATCTCTTGAGTGACGGCGTATGAATCCGTTGATCGGAATCGAACAGCTCGTTTTGTTGTCGGCCGTATTGCTGGCGGCCGTCGGGACCGTTGCGTGGCGCGCGAGTTTCCAGGCGGCCCTGCCGCGTCGGCTCGCCATGACCGCGGCGCGCGTGTTGGCCGTCGTCGGTGTGCTGGTCCTGCTCGTGAACCCCGGCGCATGGCGGGAGCGAATGGAACGCGCGGACTCGACTTGGGCATTTCTGCTGGATCGCAGTTCGAGCATGGCCACGCCGGATGCCGGTCCAAACGCAACCCGAACCCGTTGGACGGAAGCCGTCGCGCTTGTGCGCGCGAGCCTGCGCGATTCCGAGCGGCCGGAGACGGTGCAACTCTACACGTTTGCCGATGGGCTGGCCAAGGTGGCGCGCGACCAGCTCGATACGACCGGGCCCGACGGGCCCGACACGCGGATCGTTGCCGCCGGCAGAGCCCTGCTCGACGGCGAACAGAGCCGGCGCTCAACACTGCGCGGGATCGTGCTGCTCAGCGACGGGCGTCAGCCGTCCGGCGCCTCGTGCGAGCCGTTCGCGCTGCGCGCGGCCGCGTGCGGGGCGCCGGTCTATCCGCTCATGCTCGGGGGCGTCGTACCGGCCCGTGACCTGGCGTTGCACACGGTACGCCGCCGCTATGTCGGGTTCCAGGGCCAACCGGTCACGGTGACGGCGACACTGCGCAACGAAGGGATGGGCCCGGTCCAGGCACAGGTCGCGCTGCGCGCGGCGGGCGGCGACGTACTCGAGGAACAGACCGTGTTCGTGACGAACCGGCAAAGCGTAGCGGTCAGCTTCGTGCTCCGCCCGGACCGGCCGGGCTACTACGAGTACAGCCTGGAGACCCCGCTGCGCGAGCAAGAGGCGGACCGGGCCAACAACAGTCTCGGGCTCGGCGTGTTCCTGTTGACCGAGCACCTGAACGTATTGATCCTGGAAGGCGAGCCGTATTGGGACACGAAGTTCCTCTCGCATCTGCTGCGCGCGCAGAAGAACATGCGCGTGACGGCCGTGTTCCGCGTGAGCAAGGACCGGCTCTTCCGGGTCTCGACCGACACGGCGCTGGCGGCCGCGAGCGAGGACGCGTTTCCGGCGACTGACGCGGAGATGGCCGAATACGATCTTGTCGTGCTCGGTCGGGGCACCGAGTATCTGATCGACGAACCGCGCGCGTGGCGGCTCGAACGATTTGTGCGGGACCACGCGGGTTGCGTGTTCTTCACGCGCGGCAAATCGTATCACGGCTCCGATTCGGCACTGGCCGATCTGGAACCCGTGCTCTGGGGCAAGGCGGTGGGCAGCAGCTACGCGTTGCAGCCGCTGCTGGCGGGCGAGCAGGCCGGCCTGTTCGGCGGCGTGTTGCCGGAACGCGCGAGCAAGGTCTGGCAGGCGATGCCGCCGCTGGAACGCGCGCACTACTGCGAGAGCTTGAAGAGTTTTGTTTCCGTGCTGGCCGAAGGCGTGCCGCGCGGCGCCGGCCCGACGGGCAAGACGTTCCCTGCGCTGGTCACGCGCCGGTTCGGGCGCGGGCTCGTGATCATGGTCAACGGGGACGGGCTCTGGAAATGGGGCTTCTATCCGAACGCCGGCGCGGAGCGCGACATCTACAGGAATCTCTGGGTCCGGCTCTTTCAGTGGGCGGTCAGCTTCCTGGAATTCAATCCCGGCTCGGACTTCGCAGTGCACGTGGATCGCGCAACCGCGCGGATCGGCGAGGCGGTTCGCGTGCAGGTCAGTGCGCGCGTGCAGGAAACCGTCGAAATGCCGGCGCTTCGGGTCTATCGCGGCGCGACACCGGTCCAGGCTGTCGCGCTTGCCGCGGAACCGAGTCGAGACGGCGCCTGGTTGGGTCTTGTCAGGCTGAACACGCCCGGCATCTATCGGATTGCGGCGGAAACGCAAGCAGGCCGCTCGCTCGACGCGCAGGCGACGGTGCAAGTCGTTCCGCCGCCGGGCGAGACCGACGAGCTGAGCGCCGACCCCGCGTTCCTCGACAGCCTTGCGGCGCTCTCGGGCGGCCGGCGTGTGACGCGCGGGGAACTGCCCGCACTGGTCAAGCAGTTCGAGACGCCGGTCGCCACCGAACAACGCGGCGATGTCGTGTGGGACCCGGCCTGGGACAGCGCGTGGGCGGCGCTTGCGTTGTTGTTGCTCTTTGCGCTCGAGTGGTATTGGCGACGGAGACAGGGGTTGCTGTGACAGCGTTATCCCGAGAATTGGCCCGAATACGGAACGGCTGGCGGCGCGGCGCCGCGGCCGCTGTGTGCCTGGCCTGGCTGGGCTACGCCGCGTTGACGCTGGCCGCGCTGTGCTGGCTCGATTTGCTGCTTGCGTTCACGCCGGCATGGCGGATGGCCCTCGGCGTCGCGGCCGCGCTGGCACTTGCGGGCTGGCTTGTTCTTCGGCTGCTGCGGGTCCTGAGCTTCAACGCCAGAGCCGCGGCCGTCTATGCCGACCGCGCACTGGCCAGCCGCCGGCGTGAGGCATTGTCGGCGCTGGAACTCGAGACCGCGGCTGCGGCCCGGAGTTCCCCGATCCTCGCCTATCTCCTCGACGTATCGTTGCGGCGCGCCGTCGAGCGGCTGCGCGAAATACGCAAGCCGCGGCCGGCCGCCCGGCTGCGAACCGCCCGGCGTCGGCTGCTCTGGTGCCTGGCCGTCGCGCTCGGTCCCGCGCTGGTCGTACCGCGCGCCGGCAGCACGCTGGCCGCCCGGTTTCTGTTTCCGCACCGGGACATCCCCCCGTACAGCCGGTATGTCTTCGACGTTTCGCCCGCGCAACCGCGTGTCGTTTACGGCGCGAACCAGGTGATTTCCGTCACGATCGCCGGCGCGCCCGTGCGGCAACCGGTTCGGTTCGTGACACGGCGCGGCCGGCGCACGCACGAGGGCGCGTGTTTCCAGGCCAGCCCGACGCAGTATGCGCAGCGGCTGGAACGGTTGATGCAGCCGCTCGAGTTCTGTTTCCGGGTCGGCAGAGCGCGGAGCCGCTGGCACGCGGTCGAACTGCTGTTGCGCCCGCACGTCGAAGCGACGCGCGTGCGGATCACGCCGCCCGCCTACGCCGACAAGCCGGTGCACGAGCCCGAGCTCGGCACCGAGCCGCTGGCCGGCCTGCGCGGGAGCCGCGTGGCGTTGACCGTGCGCAGCAACCGCCCGTTGCGCAGCGGCACGTTGAGGATCACGCCGACCGAGGGCCTGCAGCACACGCGCCTGGTCCAGGCGACACAGACGGGGCTGAACGAGTTGACGTTTGACTGGCGGCTGCTGAACAACGCGCGTCTGGCCGTCATGATCCGCGATATTCTCGGCACGGCCGCGCGTAAGCCGCTGATCATCGCGCAACAACGTATCCCGGACGAGCCGCCGCGCGTCGCGCTGGCGGAGCCGCCCCCATTTTCGCTGGCCACGCCGAGCGTCAGGGTCCCGTTCTACGGCACGGTAGAGGACGATCTCGGGATCCGACGCGCGGACCTGTTGCGCAGCCTCGTGGGCTATCGTGATCGGGCTCGGCCGGTCCAGGTTGCGCCCGGCGCCGCACTTTGCGAGGTGACCGGGCAGCTCGCGCTCGCGGAGCTCGGCGTCGAACCGGGCCAGGTCGTCGAACTGACGGTCGAGGCCGCGGACACGAACCCCGACCTCACCGGCATCGGCGCCTCCGACGTCGCGCGCGTCCAGATCATCTCCGACGCCGAGTACGCCGAGATCCTGCGCGCGCAGATCGCGGTCGGTGCGTTCGAGAAGCGGTTCCAGACCTTTGCCGCGCAGTACCACGATATGGTCCGCGCTTTGCAGGAGTTGGCCGATGCGGTACGCAGCGGCGCGCTCACGGAGCGAGAGGCCGCACGGCGCATGCAGGAACTGCGCAGCCGGATCGAGGCGAACGCGCAGGCCATGGAACAGCTCGCGCAGGATTTTTCCGCGTTCGACCTGGAGAGACAACTCGCGCGCGCGGCCGCGGAGATGGCGGAGAAATTGCGGCAGAACCTGGCACATCCGGGCTGGCAGCCGGGCGCGGACCTGGTCCAGATGCGCAAGGCGCGCGAGCAGTTTCTGGCGATGCTGGGTTTGGACCGCTCGCGTATCAAGCGTCTTGCCGCCGACGCCGCGGAGGCGGCTGCGCTCGGGCGTGTGATGGAGTGTGCGGCCTGGTACGCGACGCTGGTCGACCGCCAGGAGATGCTGGTGCGGCGGCTCGAACGGTACGCGGCCGGCGAGCGGGACAGGCTGGACCCGCGCGCGATGGGGCGGAACCAGGACCGGATTCGGGAGGAACTGGTCGCGCTGGCCGACCAGCTCACGATTCGCGCGAACGCGTTGCCCGATGACTACGCGGCGTTGCGTGAATCGGCGCTTGCGTTCGTGGCCGCGCTGCGGCGGCTCGAGATTCCGCCGACCATGAACGAGTGTTCCTCGGCCTGCCGCAACCAGAACGCGCGCGCGGCGCGCACGCGCGGCGCGGAAGCGCTCGAGAAGATGCGGGAACTGCTGAGCGCGGGCGACGGCTCGTTCGGCGGGCTTTGCGACGGGAAGATGCTGTTCAAGGTGCCGACGGGCGACGTGGGCTCGACCATGTCGCAGATGCTCGCAGGTCTGATGCAGCGTTATTCGCAGGCGGTCGGCGCGGGCCGCGGCATCGGCGCGGCCGGCCTGGGCATGGCCGGCGCGTGGGACGGTTCGTACTACTCGGGCTACTCCGGCTTGAAGATTCAGGTCTACGGCCCGCAGCGGCAGAGCCCGTACGACGCGACGTCCGCGCGCGGCCGGGGCCGCGGCGAAGGCACGGGCCGTGGCGGGGACCGGCGCAGGCCGGAGCTGGTGCGTGAGCGGATGCGCGCGGACGAGCGGCGTACGAGCGGCAGCGGGCTGCCGCTCGCGACCGTGCCGGTCCGCTACCGCGCGGCGGTGGCGATCTTCTATGGCGAGCAATCGAGCGAGGGGGAGGCGCCAGAGCCATGACGCGGAACCCGTAAGAACTTCTTTGCGCGAATGACGCGGATAATGAAGAGGGCTTTCGACAAGGTTATTTTCAAGGGGAGGCAACGAGATGAAGAGACGACTTGCCATCATCGCGACCGTGCTCGCGGCGGGTGTCGCGGAGTCGAAGGAGAGCGTGATCCAGTGCGCGAACCTGATCTATGGCGGGACGCATACGTCGCGATGTTTCAGTTCGGAGTTCCTGAGCACGGTCCAACGCGAGACAACGGTGCGGACCGAGCGCCGGTTTCGCAGCGTCAAGCTCAGCTCCGACGAGTTGTTCAAGTATCCGTTCGGCGTGATCACCGGCGAATCCGATTTCCGGTTCACGAAGAAAGAGCGCGAGAACCTGAAAGAATACGTGATGAACGGTGGGTTCCTGCTCGCCTCCGCGGGTTGTTCGAGCAAGAAATTCGACGGCGCGTTTCGACGCGAGATGCAGCGTGTATTCGGGCGCGATTGCCTGAAACCGCTGCCGATGGACCATGCCGTGTTTTCGACCGTGCGCGAGATCAAGCAGCTCAAGCTCAAAGGTGCGGCGGACAAACCGCAGCTTTTCGGGCTGGAGGTCAATGGCAAGATCGCGGTGATCTACTCGCATCACGGGTTGAACGACACGGCCCACACTGAAGGCTGCTGCTGCTGTGGCGGCAACGAGATCCTGAACGCGCTTGAAGTGAACGTGAACATCCTGGTCTATGCACTGCTGCACTGAGAACTCGGCACGGATCCGTAGACGAACGCAGCCCGTGCGGCCGGCGGCGGCCGCGGTTGCGTTGTGCCTGCTTGCCGCCGCCGCATGGGCGGTGCCCACGGGCGTGGCGCCGAGCCTGAGCCTGGTGGAGTGGGGCGGCGACTTGGACGCGGCGTTCGGGCGCGCGCAGGTGAGCATGAAGCCGGTCCTGGTCCTGTTCACCAGCCCACGCTGCCCGCTCTGCTACCGGCTCAAGGCGGGGCCGTTGCGCAGCGAACGGCTGCAGCCCGCGCTGCGCGGCTACGAGCGCGCGGAGGTCGATGTCTCGCGACGGCCGGAACTGGCCCTGCAATATCGGGTTCGCGGCGTGCCCGCGTTTCGCGTGCTCGAGCCGGACGGCCGGTTGCGCGGCGGGTTCGAGGGCTACGCGTCGTCCGCGGAACTGGTCGCCAGACTCGAGCACGTGGGCAAGCCGCGCAGGCGCGGGCCGGAACTGGGCGCACTTGCCAAGCGCCTGGCCTCAGGCGGCGCGCGCACCAACGACTGGGCCGAGGCCATGCTGGCAATGGGCTCGCAGGAAGGACGGGAGGCGGTGCGCTCCGCCGTGCTCGCCGGCGCCACGAACGCGGTCGATCCGCTGGTCGCGTGTCTCGCGGACCGGCGGCTGGCGGTGCGGCTCGGCGCACTCGAGATTCTCGAGGAGCTCAGCGGCGATACGATGGGGCTGGACCCCTGGGCCGATCGGCACAGCCCGCGTCAGATCCGGGCGCTGGCACGTTGGCGCGGCTGGCGCGGGAACACGAACATCGGGCACATCGTATACGCGGCAATGACGGAGCAGGCGTTCGAGCGACACGTCCAGGATTTGGTCGGCCCGGACAGCGACCGCGCGCGACGCGCCGTCCGCGTGCTCGCGCAGGGCGGACCGCCGGTCGCGCGCGGGATGGTGCGCTACCTCGAGGAGCGGCCGGATTTGAACGAAGCGGCGGTACGCCGAATCCGGGAAGTGCAGTACTCGCTCGTGATCCCGCTCGAGTCCGGGTTGAACCCGCTGGTCAGCGCGCATCGGCTCGTGTGGGGCAACCAGGATGTGCGGCTGCAGACCATACGGCAACTGACCGATTGCGGGGCGGCCGCCATGCCGATCCTGGTCGATTTGCTCAAAGATCCCGACCCGCTCGTGCGCGAGGTGGCCGCCGAAACCGCGTTCATTGCCGCCGACCGCTACGCGGTCAAGCCGCTGAGCGAGCATCTCAAGCAGGAAAAGGATCCCGACGTGATCTATGCGATCCTGCGCCGGCTCGCCAAGGTCAAGACGGGCCGGAGCCTGGCCGTGCTCGAAGCGTACTTCACGCACAAGCACGAAGACCTCGCGATCGCCGCGATCGAGGGTGCCGCGAAGATTGCCGTCACGCCGCTGGACTCGAAGCTGTTGCCGCTGCTCGACGATGAACGGTGGCGCGTGCGGGTCGCCGTGCTGCAGGCGTTGATCGAGAAGGAGAGCAAGAACCGTGCGGTCGCCGGCGCCGTGCTCGCGCGCCTGAACGATCCCGACGAGTTCGTGCGGCATATCGCGGTCAAGGCGATCGCCCGCCTGAAGCCGGCCGGCGCCGAGAAACACCTGCGCAAAGCGTACGCCCAGCATCCCGACATGCGCGGGCTGATCGTCGGCGCCATGCTGAACCTGGACCTGCCGCTCGGGCCCGAGATCGAGTCGGACATGTTCGAGGCCGCGCCCGGCATTCTGCTGCAGGTGCTGGTCGGCATCTACGGCGTCGACAAAGAGAACCGGACGCTGCTGCATCGTGCGGCGCGCGGCAAGGACGCGGACGTTGCGTGCGCGGCGCTGCGCGTGATTGCCGACACCGACGACCGTGACCCGGCCGACAACGCCGTGCTGATCGAAGCGCTGCGCAGCGGAATGAAGGAGCGGCAGCTGACCGTGATGCAGGAGTTCGACTTGAGCAGCAAGCGCTGGCGCGTGTTGGAGAGGGACACCTACGAGCGTACGCTCAGGCAAAGCGGGCGTGCCCCGAGCGACAGGCCGGCACCGCCGCCCGGTACGGATGGACGGCGCGTCGAGCAGCTCATCCGGTCGCTGCTCCGGCGCCCGCCGCCGAGAAGCGCGCCGGCCGAGCCCGGGCCGGCCGCGCCGGCATCGCCGCCGCCCGCGCGCTTGGGGCGCGCGACCGACGACGACACGATCCTGGCGGTCGAAGCGCTGATGCATGACGCAACGGCGCCGGAGCTCGTGCGGCGCCACGCCATGCTGCTGTTGTGCCGCTGCCGGCATGTCGGCGCGTTCCGGCTCGCTGTCGAGCAGTGGGCCGAGCTGGTTGCTTCGCAGCGCGCGGCCGTGGCGCGTACGTTGGCGGAGTTCGGCGAAGAAGCCGTCCCGCTCTTCAAGCGCGCGCTGGCCGACGAGAATACGGACGTATGGCAGGCATCGGTCTGCGTATTCACGGAGAAGAATGCCGGCGTGTTCGTGACCGCGCTGTTCGAACAGCTG
>Ga0272441_10004708_pt1 | contig 24392 bp, 26 predicted proteins | sample SSMProp6N_FD_193582 | JGI IMG/M metagenome (GOLD analysis project Ga0272441, IMG submission 193582) | Marine sediment archaeal communities from Little Sippewissett salt marsh, Falmouth, MA, United States - SSM-Prop-6N | ecosystem: Environmental > Aquatic > Marine > Wetlands > Sediment ...
TGTCGCTTCTGCGGGAAGGGAGTGCGATCTGGGAGCGGGCGCTCCCGTTCTGTCTCGAGCACGGCGTCGTCCAGGTCGCCTGTGACATCGTCGGAGCCCGGGCGATCGCCTCGATGCCCGAGGTGGAAAGGCTCTCCACGGATCTGGCGGTGATGCCCGATGGGCAGCGATCTGCGGGCGAGGAGACCGACCGCGGGGCGAGCCCCCTCCTTGGACCGGACGCGCTGCGGCCCGGGGCCGTTGTCGACGCGGCAGACCTGTCGCAGGAGGCGGCGGCGCGCGGCTGGGTCCTTGTTCCCAGGGGCCTGTTCGATCGTGCGCTTTCCGAGACGCTCGCGGGGGCCTCTGCGTTTCGGGTCGTGGCGCTCGGTATCGACGACGCGGTGGCGCACTCGGCGAGTGCCGAGGCACTTCTGGGACAGGGACTCGCGGAGGCGAGCTTCCACGAGGTGGGAAGCGAGCCGCCGAATGTGGAGATGCTTCTTCGGCTGGCGGAAGGCTGCGCACAGACGAACGCGCAGCTCGCGGCGGTCGCCCCGACGATGGTGGGAGAGGAGGTCGTGTCCCTCTACATCTTCCTTCGTGCGGATGACCCTGACAGTGGCCACGGGCAGGACAGGCCTGCCCCTGCCGTCATTGTGGCGACGAAGGGAAGTCACGAGGAGTGGATCGAGGTTCTCTGGGACCCGATGACGGGCGTCGACCGCTTCGAGATCCTCCGAAACGTGGACGGCGGTCCGTATGAACTGCTGGTGGTGAGCGGGGACAGCTCCTACAGCGACACTGATGTCGAGACCTGTCGACAGTACGGCTACGCGGTGCGCTCGCTCGGTCCGGACGGAATCGGGGGCGAGTCTTGCCCGCTTCGAGGCTACGTGGGGAACGTCCCGTTCCCCGTCGAGGAAGTGCGGGCGTGGGAAGTGGAGGGCGGGATCTGGGTGGAGTGGACGCCCTCTGCTGGCGCGACGCACTACCGGCTCCTCCGCAGCGAGCCGTACGACGGGGTGGGACCGGTGACCGCGAAGCAGTACATGCTCGGCCTGCCGGAAGAGCCGTGGTTTCTCGATACCGACGTGTGCGTCGGCCAGATCTACCAGTATCGCGTGTTCGCCGACAACGGCTGTGGGCGGTCGGGAATGAGCTCCGCGGCCCGGGCGAGTGTGTTCGCGGCGCTGCCGCCACGGGGGCCCGACGAGGCACCGTACCGGGTGACCGCCAGCCTCGGGGAACCGTACGGCCGTGTGGTGGTCTCGTGGAACCCGGTGCCCGGCGCCGTCTCCTACCGGGTGCTGCGGGCCACGGAGTACCTCGGGGACTACGTGCCGCTGACGGTCGTCGACGGCACGACGTTCGAGGACTTCGAGGCGGAGCACTGCGTTGACTACTGGTACCGCATCCAGACGCTTGGTGACGGGGTGGAGAGCCCTGTTTCGGCGAGCGCTCACGGGATCTATGGGTACCGACCGTTGGCCCCGGACGGGGTGCGGGCAACGCAGGGGGCGTTTCCCGACGCCATTCGCATCGACTGGCAGCCGGTAGAGGATGCGCTCTACTACAGCATCACGCGCGCACCCGCCCAAGACGGCCCGTACGCGCCGCTGGTTGCCGGGCTGCCGGAGCCCTTTTTCCTGGACCAAGGCCTTGAGCCGGGCCAGGAGTTCTGGTATCGCGTGCGGGCGAGCAACTTCTGCGGCTGTTCCGGCGATCGCGGAGAGGTCCGTGGGGCGACAACGCCCGACTGACCCGAAGCCCAGGGGGGACGGCCGGGAGGCGGGACATCCTAGGCTCGGAACACGGTGCGCCGGTAGAAGCGCAGCTCCTCGATCGACGCACGGATGTCGTCCAGCGCCCGATGGCGCACGCCCTTGTCCAGTCGTGCGAGTGCGCCGGGGTACCAACGGGCGACCAGCTCGTTTACCGTGCTGACATCGAGGTTGCGGTGGCTGAGATGCCTTGAAAGCTCGGGCATGTAGCGCATGAGGAAGCGGCGGTCAAGAAGGACCGAGTTGCCGCAGAGCGGCGAGGCGCCGCGATGGGTGTGCTTGCGAACGAACCGCAGCGTTTGCTGCTCCGCCTCGCGGAGCAGGATGTCGGAGGCCGCCGACGCGTCGAGAAGCCCCGAGGGTCCGTGCTGCTTCTCGCACCATTCGTCAACGCGTGCGAGGACCTCTTCGGATTGCTGGATCACGAGGGTCGGACCTTCCTCGAGGATTGTCAGGTCCTTGTTGGTGACGATGCTTGCGATCTCGAGGATCGCGTGCCGCGACACGCTCAGTCCTGTGGTCTCCAGGTCGATCCACACCAGGTTGCTGCGGTGTCGCGACATGACGGAAGCTCCTTCCCAAACCCCAACGGTACCCGCCGACTCGCAACGGCACCAGCCGCCCAAGGGGTCACGTCTTTGATCTTGGCGCCCCTGGTCGCTCACTGCGCGGAAGCGCGTTGCGGCATCCACGTACGCCGAGTGGGACGTCGCACGCGCGGCAGGAACACCCAGGGCAAGACGTGACCCCGTTCCGCGGGGGGCGCTGTTGGGGTAAGATGCCTGCTAATGAGGGGGGTGTCGGATGAGCGAGCGGATTCTCTCGGGCGGCAACGGGGCGTTCATGACGGTGCGGCACCTTGTGCTGCGCGGAACCAACGCCGAGATCGGTGCACAGCTGGCGCGGATCGCTGCGGAACGGCACGGCGTGAACGTGGACCAGCTGCGCGCCGGCGACCCGGGTCGGGCCTGCGGGCAGGCGGAGTACATGGCGAAGCACGCGCCGGTTCTGTGGAAGCGCGCCCAGGGCGTTGCCCGTGCCCTCGGACTTGACCCGCAGACCTGCGATGCCACGGCGCTTCCCTACAACCAGCTTCCGGCGGGCCTTGCCAGCTGTGGCTGCTCGCTCGTCTACTACCCGCCCGCCGTAACGAGCTTCGGGCACGCGGCGCTGTCCAGGAACTTCGACTTCGCCATGGCGAACCACGCCGAGCTGTTCGGCCTCGAGCTTCCTGCAGACATCGCGCGAGGGCTGCCCCCGATGATGGCGGACCCGTACCTGCTGGAGCTGCACCCATCGGACGGCGGCTACGGCTCGCTTTCGACAGTGAGCTTCGACCTGCTCTCCGGCGTTCTTGACGGGGTCAACGAGGAAGGGCTCGTGGTGGCGGTGAACGCCGATGAAGTCGCCATGTCGGAAGGCGTCGAGTGCGACCCCCAAGGGGTCGGGCTCCACGAACTCGCGTGCATGCGCGTGGTCCTCGACAGCTGTGCCACCGCCGCCGAGGCGCGGGATCTGCTGGTCGAGGCAACGCACTACGTGGCGATGATGCCGTGTCACTACCTCGTTGCCGATCGTCACGGCTCCGCGTTCATCCTCGAATGGGGCACCGACGGGACGCTGCAGATCACCGAGGCCGGGCCCGGACCGACGTTGTTGCTGAATCATCCGGTGTATCGCTTCCCAGATCGTGGCGCGTTCCCGCCGCTTGAGGATCAGGCCGCCGCGGCGATCTCGACGTTTGCCCGGGGCGTTGTGTTGGAGGACGCGGTGTCGGCGATTGGCGGGGTCCACGGGAAACGGGAGATGACCCGCGCCACGGACGCCGTGTCGATCGAGTCGCTGCTGCGCCCCCTTGCGCGCGAGCTGCGGAAGCGCCTGCTCGAGGAGCCAGGGATGTCCCGCACGCTGTGGCACGTGCTCTACGACGCGGAGGAGCGATCGGCCTCGTTCCGCTTCTACGTTGGGGAAAAGGTGGACGAGAACGGCACCCTCTCGGTGACGCGAAGCGCCCCGGTGCGCGTCGCTCTCGGCGGCTGATCCACGAGGCCATCGCGGAGGTGGTTCGGGAGCCCGAGCCCACGCGATCCCCCGCGGCGCGCGGGCGACACCTCTCGATCGACCCCCGTGGTCGTCGGTTGGGGAAGCGTGGCGTGTGTCGCCCTCATGCCCCGTTTGAGAGGCCTCGATCACAACCCGTTGTCGGCACCGGGCCGCAGGCGGTGGCTCAAGCGGCGCGGTGCGCGGCAAAACCCAGGAGAACGCCTCGGTGTAGGTGTGCTCGGGAGCACGATGAGAGGCTCCGCAAAAGGAGGAGCAATGAAGCGGTGGGCTGCGATCGTTGCGCTTGTGGTGGCGGTAGGGGGGCTTGTGGCGGGCGGGGAACCCCCTGCCGCTCTGCGCCAAGGGCTGTTCGGCATCTCTGGGATCATGCCCGACCTCACGTACCTCGACGAGCTGCCGCTTGATGTCGCCACCTCGGGGTTCTGGATCGGCGCCTCGGAGGGGTTTCTCGGAGGGGACAAGGAGGCGCTGCACACTCGGCAGATGAAGGCGTTCGTGGACCGCGGCATCACGCCGGTCGCCACGTTCTACCTGGGAGCCGGCGGGGCCGACACAGCGCGGTATGCCGAGGAGATCGTGCGCCACTACACCTCCGGGCAGGGGGCGATCGACGTGGGCGCTCCCGTGGTCTATTGGGAGCTCGGAGATGAGGAGAACGGGGGCTGGGGCACCTCGTGCGACCCGGAGGAGTACGCGCGCCGCGTTGCTGTCATCGCTCCGGCGATCCGCCGCGGCTGCCCCGACTGCCGCATTGTGATGGGGGGCCTGCTCGACGGGCCCAACATGGGGGAGTGGGCTCTCGCTCCGTACCTCGAGGCGTTCCTCGATGCGGGTGGCGGGGAGTGGATCGATGTGTACGCGTTTCACTACTACGGTCTGGCGCTCCCGCATCCTGCGTGGCCGGGGGCCGAGCTCTACGACACAGCGATCGATCACACGGCGGCGATGCGCCGCATCCTTGCGGCGCACGGTCTTGCCGATCGCCCCATCTGGGTCACGGAGACCTCGACGTTCTCCGGCCGGGTGGGCGAGGTGGAGCAGACGGAGAGCGACCAGGCAGCCGACCTGGTGAAGCGCTACCTTCTGCTGTGGTCCCTTGGCGTGGAGACGGTGCAGTGGTGCTATCTGACCGAGCCACAGTACGAGGGTACGGGCCTTGGCTTCTTCGACCAGAGCGGCCTCGTCTACGACGGAGAGGGTCCGTACGACCGCGGCGCGGGCACGGCGAAGCGCGCGTACTCCGCCTATGTTCACATGGTACGGCGCCTTCGCGACGCGACGCTTCTCGAGCGCGAAGCGTCGGAGGGCGTGACGCTGGTACGACTCGATGTGGGCGGCGAAGCGGTGTCCGTCCTGTGGCAGGACCCGTGGGTGCGTCAGGGCGCCGTTTGGGTGATCCCCGACGGCGCGGTGACGGTCGAGGATCTCTGTGGAGCACCACTCGGCGGGTTCGAGGAGGCGTTTCGCGTCGATCTAGCGATCGAGCCGGTATACCTTCTCGGCCCGGTGCGCGGCGTGTCGACTGCAGCGCCGGCGCTGCAGTCGCCCGCATCGTTGTAGACGACGTCCCGGTGGGAGGCCGTCGATGACGCCGGACGGGCCCGGCGCGGGTTGGCGGCCGCTTGCGGTCGAAGCTACGATGAGCCACAAGGGATGGGGGACAGGAGGTCGCTCACATGAAAACAGTGCTCGTGATGCTGGTTGCGGCTCTCGCGGCCGGAGTGATCGTGTTCGCGCTGCTGCCGCGGGAAGCAGGGACGCACACCGTGGTGTCTCCCCCAGAAGAGGTGGACGTAGCGGGCGTCGATGAGGAGGTTGCGGCGGCGGGAACGGTAGAGGATGTGGGGTTCGCGATCGACGGAGTGGTGTCCGAGGGGGAGTACCCACACCGTGTGCAGATCGCCGGCATCGAGCTTTCCTGGGCGAACGACGACGCGCAGCTGCGGGTGGGGGCGGTGAGTCCGGGGACCGGCTACATCTCGGTCGGATTCGATCCCGAGCGGCGGATGGAGGGGGCGAACTTCGTACTGGGCGCGGCAACCGTGGATGGAGACGTGGTGCGTGACGACTACGGAACCGGGGCGGTGGCGCACGCGGCCGACGTGGACCTTGGAGGAATCGACGACATCCTGCAGTCCGCGGTGATCGAGGAGCAGGGGCGAACGACGTTCGAGTTCGTCATCCCTCTCGACTCGGGAGACGACACCGACCGGCCGCTTGTGCCCGGGGAGAGCTACACGGTGCTCGTTGCCTACCACGCGACCGACGACGCGTTTGGCGCGCGGCACACGGAACGCGGTGCCGGGGAGATCACCCTCGATCCAGCACCGTAGGGGACGCCTGCGCATGGGAAGCCGCGCGCAGGAGCGAACGGGCTTGCCCGGCGAGACGAGGCGGCGCATGATCAAGGGCCATGGCTCCTGAGGGAACCGCAGTGACCTACCGGGCGATCGGCACGATCCGCTCGCCACACGTGGATGCCTCACGCACGCCGATCCAGCCCGCCTACGCGCAGGGCGTTCGGGGGACCGTCGAGCTTCTGCCGCAGTTCGAGGCCGGTCTGGACGACCTGGACGGATTCTCCCACATCGTGCTGCTGTATCATCTCGACCGAGCCGGCGCGCCGCGGCTTCGGGTGGTCCCGTTCCTCGATGACACCGAGCGGGGCGTGTTTGCCACGCGTGCGCCGTCCCGCCCGAACCCCATCGGCATGAGCGTGGTGCGGCTCATCCGTCGAGACGGCCGGACGATCCACGTCGAGGGGATCGATGCGCTCGACGGGACGCCGCTTCTCGACATCAAACCGCACATCCCGCGGTTCGGGGTCGTCGGACCGGTTCGCTCCGGGTGGCAGGAAGCCGTTGACGGCGAGACGGCGCGGCAACGCGGCAGGCGCTGCGCCTAGCGGGCGCTGCCACGGGACGCTCACTGGACGGTGAGCGCGCCATGGCGTAGCTTGGGGGCATGTGTCGCAACAGCGAGCCCACGCAGCCTCTCCGGGTCGCCTGCTTCCTCAAGGAGGACCCGACGCCGTACCGAGAGCGCCTCGCCGACGGGGACGGGGTGTGCTTCCGGTTCTTTGCAACCGACGCGGCGCTTGCCGAGGGGATCGTCGATGCGGATGTGCTGCTCGCCTCTGCGGTACCGTCCACGGCGACCCTGTCGCTGGCGCGCCGGCTTCGGTGGATTCAGGCCGCCGCCGCCGGGGTCGATGGGTTTCTCGGCGCCGGGTGGCCCCCCGCGGGAGCGCTGCTGACAAGGATCCCGAGCGGCTTCGGTGAGGCGATCGCGGAGTACGTCATCGCGCACGTACTCGCGGTCACCCAGGGTCTGCGACGGATCCGCGACGCACAGGCGGCGCGGTCGTGGTCGCCGTTTCACCCGCAGCTTGTCGCCGGGAAGGTGATGGGCGTGGCCGGCACCGGGGAGATCGGACGGGTGGTCGCCCAGCGAGCCCGCGGGGTGGGGATGCGAACCCTGGGGCTGGCGAGAACCGGGCGCAAGATGGCGGAGTTCGAGCGTGTGTTCGACGGCTCCGAGACCTCGGAGTTTCTCGGCGGGCTTGACGTGCTCGCGATCTGCCTGCCGCTGACGCCCGGGACGCGCGGGTTCTTCGGGGCCGCCGAGTTGGCGTCGATGAAGCGCGGGGCGATCCTCGTCAACGTCGCGAGGGGAGCGATTGTCGACGAGGCGGCGCTGGTCGACGCGCTGCGGGCGGGGACGATCCGCGCCGCGGTGCTCGATGTGTTTGAAACGGAGCCGCTTCCTGCCCGAAGCCCTCTCTGGGAGATGGAGAACGTCACCGTCACGCCCCATGTGGCGGGGCTGAACGATCCAGATCAGATCGTCGGCGTGTTCCTCGACAACCTCCGCCGGTTCCGTGACGGGGCATCGCTCCACGGCGTCGTGGATCCGCAGCGCGGCTACTAGAAGCGCACGCGAGGCAGCTACGTGCCGGCGCCCGGCTCCTGGTAGCGGACCCAGACGTGTGCTTTTCGCCCAGCCGCTCGACGCACACCGGGTAGCCGAGGGCACCCCAACGCGTGATTCCGTCGGCAAGGTCGTACACCTTCACGAAGCCCATCTCCGTCATCCGCGTGAACGTTTGCCCGGTGCGGTTGCCGGCGCGGCAGTAGATGAGGATCGCCGCGTTGCGCTCGAGCTCCGAGAGCTCTCTGGAGGAAGGTGTCGCTAGAAGTCGAGGGCTCTTGCTCCGGGCAGGTGCCCCGCCGCGACCTTTGCGGGTGTGCGGATGTCGAGAAGGACGAAGTCGGGATCGTCCTGCTGCGACAGGATGACCTCGATCGCTTGCTCTGCACTGATCGGCCGGTAGGCCGGAAGGCCGGGAGCTCCTTGCCCGACGTTGGCGTCTCGTCCCCCGTGGCAGCCAAACATCGTGGCCTCTCCAAGGAACACCGCCAGCAGTCCTGTCTCGCGCAGTCTGCTCATGCGTTGCTTACTTCCCGGAGGGCACGTCGATGCAACGGAGTCTCGCGGCCGCATGTCAACGGATTGGCAAGCGTTGGCGAAGCCTCGGTGGAGGTCCGGCGGGCGTTGCGCCGAGCCGGGCGACGGGCGTAAGCTGGCGGAAGATGGACGGACGGCACAGCTGCGGAGGATCGATCGCTGATGAGGAAGGGGCGACGGCCGCAAGGTCGCGCGTCCGGCCGCTTGCCGTCTGGCTCTACCCGCGGCTGATCGACCCGGTGCTTCGACCGCTTCGCCCGAGGATCGTTGCCCAATGCCGAAGGCTTGGAGCGGGCAGCGTGCTCGACATCGCTTCGGCAACCGGAGCGCAGTGTCGGGCGCTTGCCGCCGCGGGGTTCGATGCGACGGGCGTCGACCTTTCTTCCGGGATGGTGCGCGCAGCGCGTCGCCGTGGCGGTGGGGCCGAGTACGCTTGCGCTTCCGCGTTGGCGCTGCCGTTCGACAACGGCTCGTTCGACGTCGCACTGCTCGTTCTGGCGCTGCACGAGCACCCGGAGCAGGAGCGTCTGCGGATGCTGGCAGAGGCGGTTCGCGTCGCCTCCGCTCATGTGATCGTCGCCGACTACCAGCGACCGTCCGCGGCATGGTGCCATCTCCCCTGGCAGGTCATCCGCTTCGTGGAGGCGCTCGCGGGCGGCGGGCATCACGACGGGTTCGTCGAGTTCACCCGTCGGGACGGGCTTCGTGGTCTGCTGAGACGGTGGGGTGGGGAGGCATCCTGCGAGGTGTCCTCGCACTTCGGAACGATCGCGGTCGCCTGTGTCGAGCTCGCCGGGAGGGTGCCGGAACGGGTTCAGTTGTCGCCCTCGCGCATGGGGCCGTCGAGCTCGCCGCCGTTGCTGTAGCCTCGTTGCTCCCAGAACCCGCGGTAGTCCTCGTCGTCGGAGAGCTCGACCCGGGTCACCCAGCGAATCCACTTGTATCCCCATCTGTCCTCGGCAACGAGCTGGAACGGGTAGCCGTTCGCCGGCGGCAGCGGGATTCCGTTGATCCGGTCGGCGAGGATGAGGTTCCGATCGATGATCCGAGCAAGCGGCAGCGAGGTGGTGTAGCCGTCCACGGCGTGGAAGATGACGGTCGTTGCCTCCGCATGGGGCTCCGCCAGATCGACAAGCACCGCGACCGGGATTCCCTCCCACAGCGCACGGACGGACCATCCTTCGACGCAGTGGATTGTCACCAGCCTTTCCGCCCGGTCCATGGCCGCGAGATCATCGAGGGCCAGCGAGACGGTTCGTTCAACGAGCCCGTCGATCACCAGGCGATAGGTTGCGGCATCGATCGTCTGAACGCCGAGGATCGAGTTCTCCGGGAAGTCGCTCACCGACCCGAGCGCCTCGCCCTCGTACTCCTCGATCTCCACAGGCGCCGGCACGGCAACCGGCAGCTCGGGCGGGTGCAGCGCGAAGAACGTGAAACCGGCCGCCAGCGGCACGAGCACCATCGGGAGCGCCTTGCGGGCGAAGCGTGTCCACGGGTTGAGCGGACGTTCCAGTTGGCTCACTTCGTACACGAGGGTGACCGAACAATGTGGACGTTCGGTGAAGATCCCGTTGAGGAGAGGTGAACGAGGGAGACGGTCCGGGGCGGCCTACGTCAACGCGTCGGCGAACCACCCTCTTGCCTGCCGCTCGTTGGAGAACATCCGCACGTAGGGCTGTTCCATCGCTGCGCCGAAGACGACGTGGATGTCGTCGGTGTGCGGATGCGGGTGCAGCGGGTCCACGAAGAACACCACCACGTCGCATCGCCCAAACAGGATCTCCGCGGCGATCTCCACGTCGCCGCCCTTGGGGCCGGACGGGTAGCGGTGGACGAGCGGCTCGAGCGACGGCGCAGCGTCCACCACGACCCTCCCTGTGGTGCCGGTGCAGAGGATCTTCCCGAAGTTGTCTCGGAGCTTCCCGCGCATGTCCCACACAAACTCGCTCATCTGCGGCTTCATCTCGTTGTGGGCGATGAGGGCGATCACCGGGCGCTCTGCCGGCTCGGTGGGAAACCGCGGCAGCGGCCTCTCCTGAGGTGCAGGATTGCCCACACTCCAGAATTGAACGGTGCTTCCGTCGTGGGTGTCCTGTTGGGGCACCACAGCGACCTGGCTGTTCGTGCCTGCGAGCTCGATCGTGAGCGGCCACGGCCTCGGGTTGCGGTCGCCGGTGGGGGCGCGAAGACGGAACCATTCCTTTGCCGAGGCCGGATTGAGAAACGTGCTCGCCTTGCAGTAGTCGCACAGGCGAAGCAGCGCGAAGCTCTCCGGGCGCATCCAGTGTAACGTTTTGGCCGTAAGGAACGGCATCAGCAGACGAACTGTCCCGCTGGACACAAGCGCCCCGAGGAGGATCAGCCCCCCGTCAGCAGCCGAGGGGAGGCGGAGGACGCCCAGGGTCTGGTGCAACCACTCGCGGGTATCGAGGCCTACGGGATCGACCTTGAGCTTCGTCTTATCTTCGGGGTCGGCAAGCCCGTGGAACACGCGGTCGTAGGTGCCGCCGGTGAGCACCAGCGCGAACTCGTGGCACCACGCCGCCGCCGCGTACTCCTGGTGCAGGTGTTCGAGCGTCTCGACGAGACGCCGGTTGACTCCGTCATCATCGTGGCTTGCAAGGGCAAACAGCAGGGTCTTTGGAACGCACATGATGCACCTCCTAGTAGCAGAGGAGAGGATACAGGGAAACCAAGCCGCTGCCAACGCCTCCTCGCTCGTTGAAACAGGGATCCACAACGCGTGAGCCGCTCGCCGCGGCGTCGGTCAGTCGGCGCGTCTGCGGCCGAAGAATGCGTAGATCATCGACGAGGCGGCGAGGTAGCAGGCGATCGTGATCGGAAACAGTGCCGGGAACCCCGGGCCGGCTTGGATGACGCCGCTCAGATACGCACCGAAGGCGCGCGTTCCCTGCCAACTCATCTGCAGCAGTCCGCTGGCCACGGCGCGACGGCGCTCGCCGACGCGCTCCATGACAAACGCTGCGTACAGCGGATTGCCCATGTTCATCAGGGCGGCGCGTGCGAGGAAGCCGCCGACCGACGGGGTCAGCAGCGGCGAGTAGCCGAGCAGCCCGAGAAACGGGATCGAGAAGAGCTGTGCGGCGACCACGGCGCGCGCCGCGCCCAACCGCTCGGCGAGCAGCGGACCGGCGAGCGTCGCGAGTCCGGTCATCACCGACTGGCCGGCGAAGATGGCGCCGAGCAGGGCGTCGGGGACGCCGAAGCGGGTCTTGAAGAAGACGTTTAGAAACGGGACGAGCGCCCCTGCCCCGAGTCCGATGACGACCTGAGGGGCGAACAGGCGAACGAGCAGCCCCGGGGGCGGGAACGCTTCGCGTAGCCGCGATGGCGCGGGCTCGGGCGCTGCGGACCGCGGTGGGGCGGTGCGCAGCAGGGGGAGGAGCGCCAGGAGGAACACACCGGCGCCAACGAGAAGCGTCGCGCGGTAGGCGAGGGGGTCCTCGGCGGTCACGCCGAGGCCGCGCGCGAGAAGTCCGGGGAGGATGCCGGCGAGAAGGAAGCCGAAAAAGCTCGAGAAGGTCCGCGCCGCGAACTGCACGGAGAACAGGTGGGTGCGCTCCGCTTCGGCGCTGTTTTCCGCGAGAAACGGTGCGTTGCTCACCTGCAGGAAGGCCCGTCCGAGGCCGCGACAGAGGCTGAGCCCGATGAGCGCCGCGGCGCCTGTCGACACCGCGATCCCGGTCATGGAGCCCACCATCAACACGCCGCCCGCGAGAAGCGCCCGTCGGAAGCCGATGCGTTGGCCGACAAGGCCCAGCGGCACGGCTCCGGCAGCGATGACTACCGGAGGCATGGCGACAAGAACCCCAAGGAACGCGGTGTCGTGGCCGAGCGCGAGCACGTAGAGGTTGAAGTAGAGGCGCAGGATCCCGAGGCCGAAGCCCGAGAGGAGGCTGTAGAGCAAGTACAGGCGGGCGTTGCGCCCGAACCGCCGGAGCAAGGCGAGGTACCCACGATCTTCATCCACCACGGGCCCCGATCATACCGGCGGGGCCGGCACCTGTCCCACGAGCCGAGCGGCTGGATCTCCGCGCGGCGCCGGGTATCATCCCCGGACTCTGGCGCGGCTGTGCGGAAAGCGAATGGCCGCGCCTGTTCGTTCGGGAGGTGGCGGCGATCGAGACCACGCGCGGGGGAACCGAGGCGGCGCAGCGGAGGGTGCGGGGAAGACGCCGCGTGCAGTGGGGGCTTCTTGTCGTGGTTCTGGTCACGCTGGCGTTCGGGTGGTGGGTCCCTTACCTCGGATTCAGCGTTCCGGTGGTGATGATCACCGGGCTCATTGGGTCGCTTGTCAACGGCCGCTACGTGTGTGGGAACCTCTGCCCGCGCGGCGCGCTCTACGATCGCCTGGTGGCACGGATCGGCGGGCGGCGACAGGTGCCCTCGTGGATCCGCTCGATGCCGCTGCGGTTGGCGCTGCTGGCGCTGCTCATGGGGCTCATGGGCTACCGCATCTCTTCAAATCCGGTAGATCCGGCGCACTGGGGGCGCGTCTTCTGGATGATGTGCCTGATCACCACGGCGATTGGGGTGCCGCTGGGGCTTCTCATCCATCCCCGAACGTGGTGTTCGTTCTGTCCGATCGGCACGGTTCAGCGGATCCTTGGCGGGACGAGGCGGGCGCTTCGCATCGACGCCTCGCGCTGCCGCGGGTGTCGGGTCTGTGAGCGGGCGTGCCCCATGGGGCTCTCCATTGCAGAGCATCGCGAGGCGGGAGCGCTTCCCCACGCAGACTGCCTTCGATGCTCGGAGTGCGTCGCCGCCTGTCCGACCGCGGCACTGTCGTGGCCGGTGAGGCGAGCGGACGCGGCACCGGCCACGCCGGGTTGCGGCTAGACACGCTTGACGATCAACGTGCGCTCCCGCGCGCCAACGACTCGAACGGGCAGACCCTCCTCGATGGGCTCCTCATCCGCGCTCTCGGCGCGCCAGATCTCTCCACTCACGGCGACGCGTCCGGACGGCGCGAGCGGCGTGAGCGCCGCGGCGTCGCGTCCCACGAGTCGTTCGGCGCCGACCGGCGCCGGGCGGCGCAGGCTCCTGCGAAGGAACAGGGCATAGAAAACTGCGGACCAGGCGAGCTTCGCCGGCGGTAGCCCGTAGAGGATCGCCCGTGGGACGCGAACGAGCCGCGACACCACCACGAGCACGGCCACGAGGGCGGCACACTCCAAGGCTTCGCGCATCCAGAACGCGCGCACACCGCTCTTCCGCATGCCGTTCGTCCTCCTTTGGCCTGCAACTGCCCTTCGGCGGCGGCGCTGCCGCGGGCCGGCCACCGTGGGTATCGTACCTCGACTTCGCGTCCGGAGGTGTCGCGACAGGGCCAGCTTCGCGAAGCGTTCGCGACTCCTCCATCGGATCGTCGCCGGCTCGAGTGTAGAGTGGGCCGTTGGCGGCTTTGTCCTGCTACGATGTAAGCGTTCCCTATCGAAGGAGGGATCGACGGATGGCCCACAGACTGCGACTCGCTGGATGGACGGGCATCGCGGTGCTTGCGGTGGCCTCGACCGCGATGGGACACCAACTGATCGCTGTCGGGGAGGCGTTCCCCAGCGCAGCGGAGGCGCTCCATCTCGAGGGCGTCGACGTCTCGCAGGTGGCGTACGCCGACCTCGCGAGCGGGGCGCGCCGGCTCTGGTTGACGTTCGAAGCGGACGCGCCGTGCACCCTGCACGTGTCGCTTGGGGTCCCGGTTCTTGAACGCCTTCGGGGCTTCCGGCCCGTACTTGCTGTCCTTGGAAAAGGTCTCGCGCCCGTGGCGCTGCCGGTTCCTGTTCCCGAGGGCTACGGTGGCGTCGTGCTGCCGACAGCCGGGATCGCGACGCCGGAGCCGTTTCACGAGCCGTTCACGCGCACCGACTCGTGGATTCTGCTGGATGTGGATGTCGAGCTTCCAAGCGCCGGCCGCCACTACATCGTCGCCTACCCCGAGGGCGAGGAGGAAGGGAAGCTGTGGGTGGCCGTGGGCACGCGTGAGAGGTTCGGGATCCGCGATTTGCTGGCGTTCCCATCGGTGACACGTGAGGTCCGGCTGTTCCACGAGCAGGTCCACCGACCGTTGGCCCGGACGTGGGAAGCGCTGATCGTCGCGTCGATCTTCGGGCTCGCCCTGTCGGTCCTCGTGTTCCTGATCGGGCAGTAGGAGGGCCCCGATCTCGGCTGGATCCGCCGCGCGGGATGCGAGGGGTGGGCGACGTCGTTCCCCTCAGGTATCCTCGCTCCATGCGTTGGGGAAAGCGGCGGCGGCGGGCGAGGGTGGCACGGCGACCGTTTCCCGAACCGTGGAGGGACATCCTCCGACGAAACGTGCCCGCCTATCGCGAGCTGCCGCCTGAGGACCGACTGGAGCTCGAGCGACACGTGCAGGTGTTCCTCTTCGAGAAGCGGTTCGAGGGAGCGGGCGGCCTGTCGATCACCGACGAGATTCGGGTGACGATCGCGGCGCAGGCTTGCCTTCTGCTGTTGCACAGGGAAACGGACTACTACCGCCGCCTCTCCTCGATCATCGTCTATCCGCAAGCGTACCTCGCGCGGCGGAGATCACGCCACGCCTCGTGGGTGTGGAGCGAGCACACCGAGACGAGGCTCGGTGAGTCCTCGACGTGGGGGGCGGTCGTCCTCGCGTGGGACGCGGTGCGTGCCGCAGCCGACGATGCCGCGGACTGCCACAACGTGGCGCTGCACGAGTTCGCCCATCAGCTCGACGCAGAGGACGGCCATATGGAGGGATCGCCGGTGCTTCCCCGCGCGATGTATACCACGTGGGCGAGGGTGCTGGGCGAGGAGTTCCAGCGGCTGCGGCGAGACAGCTCCGCCGGCCGCGAGACGCTGCTTCGCGGCTACGGCGCGAAGAGCCCGGCGGAGTTCTTCGCGGTGGCGAGCGAGTGTTTCTTCGCGCGCGGCAAGGCGATGCAGGCGCGTCACCCGGCGCTCTATGCAGAGCTCGAGCAGTATTACCGACAGGACCCTGCAGCATGGGGGAGCTCCGACACAGCCTGCGAAGGGTGCCGCGGGGAGGGTGCCCCAAGCGAGGAAAGGACAAACCGATGAACATGCGCATCACGTTCCCCGGGGGGCGACGGGTGGACGCCGCGTTCGGCGGACACACGCTGACAACCGACCAGACGGCGGACAACGGCATAGCCGCCGCGGGGCCGAGTCCGTTCGACCTGTTCCTCGCGTCGATCGGGACGTGCATCGGCTACTACATCATGGCGTTCTGCTCGCGACATGACCTGGCGACCGACGACATCGAGCTTCTCCTCTCCGCGCCGTGGGAGCGGGAGAGGAAACGCGTTCCGAGAATCGACATCGCGGTGCGGTTCCCCACGGAGTTCCCTGACCGCTTCGTGGCGCCGTGTCTTCGCGCCGCCGAAGGATGCACGGTGAAGCGGCATCTCGAGACCCCACCGGAGATCCACGTTATCGGAGAGCAACGGGACGCAACAGCATAGGGTCTTGCTTGCGCATTGCCTGCTCGGTGCCCTAGAGTGCCCGGAGGATCGGCGAGGGGGACAGTTGGCGATAAGCGTTGTTGCGGTGGTGGTGGCTGTCGGCGTGGTGTTCCTTGCTCTGTGGCTGGGGGCGAGGCGGCGGAAGGCGCTCTCCTTGTGGGCCGCGTCGCATGGCCTGTCGTTCGATCCGGCGCGGGCGCGCGGATACGACGACCGCTACCCCGCGTTTCGCTGTCTGCGACGCGGTCACAGCCGGAGCGCATCGAACCTGATGCGCGGCGTCTGGAAGGGGCACGACGCGGTGGCGTTTGACTACCGCTATGTGACCGGCCACGGCAAGAGCCGCAGCGTGCACAGCTTCTCTGCAGCGATCGTCTCCACCGGGGTGTCGTTCGAGCCGCTTCGCGTGCGCCCGGAGGGGTTGTTCGACCGCGTGACAGAGTTCCTCGGGTTCGACGACATCGACTTCGAGTCGGTGGAGTTCAGTCGTGCGTTCCACGTGTCGGCGTCAAGCGCGCGGTTCGCCTACGATGTTCTGCACCAGCGGACGATGGAGTTCCTGCTCGCTGCTCCGCGGTTTCACATCCAGTTCGACAACGGCGAGGCGATCATCTGGCGGGATCGAAGGTTCGATGGGGAGACGTTCGGGGTGGCGATGGACGTGATCGCGGGAATCCTCGATCGGCTCCCCCCCTATGTGCGGCAAGGCCGGGAAAGGACGTGAGGAGAGATGGTGGCGGTATACATCGTGTTGGGCATCGTTGCGGTCGGGGTGCTGTACGTTGTCGGCACCTACAACGGACTCGTGCGTCTGCGACAGCATGTGCGCGAAGCGTGGTCGGCGATCGACACGGAGCTGCGTCGGCGGTACGACCTGATCCCGAACCTCGTGGAGACGGTCAAGGGGTACGCCGGACATGAGCGGGAGACGCTGGAGGCGGTGATCGAGGCACGCAACGCCGCCGCGTCATCGACCGGTAGTCCCGGGGAGCAGGCTCGAGACGAGAACGTGCTCGTCGGGGCACTGCGTCAGTTGTTCGCCGTGGTCGAGGCCTACCCGGACCTCAAGGCGAATCAGAACTTCCTTGAGCTGCAGCAGCAGCTCACCAACACCGAGGATCGGCTGCAGACCGCGCGGCGCTTCTACAACGCCAACGTACGAACGCTGAACACGCGCGTCGAGGTGTTCCCCGCGAACCTCGTGGCGTCGTGGTTCCGCTTCACGCAGGAGGAGTTCTTCGAGGTGGAGGAGGCCGCGGCGCGCGAGGCGCCGAAGGTCTCTTTTGCCGACGGCGAGTGAGCGGGCCGGCGTCAGTAGCCGGCGCGGACGTCGACCCGATGGGGAGGCACCGCGCCGCGGGCAAGGGCGTTGAGTGTGCGGGCGAGCTCCTGCATCCGCGCGCCCTCGAGCTCGGGACGGCCGAACGCGCCGCCGCGATGAGGCGACAGCACGACGTTGTCGAGTTCGTGAAACGGCCGGGTCGCCGGTAGGGTGGCACGTCGCGCCGCGACGTCCGCCGGATAGCGGTACCATACGTCGAGGCCGGCGGCAGCCAGCCGCCCGTTGGCGAGTGCCTCGTAGAGCGCGTCCTCGCAGACGATGTCGCCGCGTGCGATGTTCACCAGCACCGCGCTGTCCGGAAGAAGCGCCAACTCGCGTGCCCCGATCAGATGCTCGGTGTCGGGAGTCAGCGGAACGGCGAGCACGAGCACGGAGGTGTCCGGCAGGAGGAGTGGCAGGTCGGAGGGGCCGTGGACGGACACCGGGAGATTCGCAGGGGCGCCCCGCTCGGGGTGGCGGCGGATGGCGCGGAGCGTGAGATCGAGGGCGGAGAGCGCCCGGGCGATCCGTACGCCAACGGCGCCGAGGCCGACGACAAGCGCCCTCTTGCCGGCAAGCAGCAGCTGGCGTCCCCCGTTGTAGCGGATCGACCAGTCGCCTTGCCGCAGCGCTTGATCCGCGGGGACGATCGCCTTGGCGGCAGCGAGCAGGAGGGTCACCGCCATCTCCGCGGCGGCGGCGGCGTTGTGGTGGAGGTTGTGCACCATCAGGTGGGGCCGCTCCAGGAGCAGATCGCGTGTGGCGGCGGGCAGCCCGGCGTAGGGGACGATCAGCCGGCGAAGCCCCGGGGCGGCGTCGAGATCCGCCGCTGTCGGGCGACCGGCCACGAGTACGTGCGTGTCAGTGGGGGGAAGCGTTTCGCCGTTGCCCACGCTGAGGTGCACACCAGGGGCGAGCAGGGATCGAAGCAGCGCCTCGTCCTGCAAGCGGCGAGCGATGTGGACGTTCAGCGGCTGCCCTGTGTGCGACGTCGCCATGACGGGAGTGTAGCCGGGCCGCGGGGCGGCCGCCTTAGGCACTGAGCGCTTCTTGCACCAGGGCGAGGAACCGCTCGCGCGAGGCGTCGAGCACCACCTCGGCGTTGGGCTCCTTTCCGGTCACGCCAAGGTGATCGACCACGGTGGCCCCGCGGGTGAGCGGGCTGTGCGTCTCGATGTCGACGTAGAGGCGCTTCGCGTGGGTCGCCACCGCCGGGTCCAGGGCAACGGCCATGGCCAGTGGATCGGGAAGGTCGAATCCCGGCTGCCCGAGGACATCGATGCCGAACCGTCGCAGGCCCTTCTGGATGTCCACGCAGAACGCGGCGAGTCCGGATCGTTCCCGCAGCGCCTCGGCCTCCTCGTCGGTGAACGTGGCCCGCTTGTGCGAAACGTCCCACCCCACCATGGTGATCGGCAGGCCCGACGAGAACACGATCTTCGCCGCCTCGGGGTCGACCCAGATGTTGTACTCCGCGGCCGGCGTGATGTTCCCGTAGCCGTGGCCGATCCCCCCCATGACAACGCAGCGCGTGACCGCGGCGGCGAGCTCGGGCCGGCGAAGCAGTGCAAGGGCCACGTTGGTGAGCGGGCCGAGGGTCACCAGCGTGACCTCCCCGGCGTGTCGCTGCAGGGTGTCGACAAGGACGTCGACCGCGTCGCCACCTGTGGGGCGGCGTCCGGCGAGCGGGAGGCCGATGTCTCCCAGACCGTCCTCACCGTGACAGAACTGCGCGGTCTCCAGCGGGCGAAGGAGAGGACGGGCGGCGCCCTGGTACACGGGAACGTTGGCGTTGCAGCGCTCCAGCGTATACAGGGCGTTCTGCACCCCGAGATCCACAGGGACGTTGCCGGCGACCACGGTGATCGCCAGCACGTCGACCGTGGGGTGGCGGAGCGCCATCACCAGCGCCACCGCGTCGTCGGACGCGGTGTCGGTGTCAATCACGAAGCGTCGCACGGCTGCCTCCTTGTCGACGGACCGGTTCGCGGCGCGAGCGACGTCCGCTCGCAGAGGGATGTGACCTTAGCGAGCCTCGCGTCGCGCAGCAAGCCTCAGCGGTGCCGGAAGCTCCTCGTCTCACGGCGGTGAACGTTTCTGTCACCAACGTCGTCATACATGGAAGAGACGGTTGACGGCGTGTCGGAAGGAGCTTGAATGGAGCGGTGGAGGGCCCGTTTCTTCACCATCCGGACGGGGCAGTCGATGTCGCTTGTGGGGTCGGTCGCCGCGCAGTTCGCCCTGGTGTGGTGGCTCACCAAGGAGACCGGGTCGGCAACGGTGCCGGCCACCGCATCGCTCGTTGCGTTGGCGCCATCGATCGTGCTGCGCCCGTTCATCGGCGCTGTTGTCGATCCCCGGCCTTTGGCGGACACCATTGGGGTGAAACCGTGGTTCGCCATCGCCGGCGGGGTCCTCGCTGTCGGCGCGCTGTGCGGGCTGTGGATCCCGTCGCTCTCCCGGATCGAAGCGGAAGCCGAGTCGCGCAGCGCCCATCACACGTCGCCGGTCGTCTGCACTGTCCCCTGCGACGAGGCGGCGTGAGACACGGGCGCCGTCCCGGTGCAGCAGGCCTCGGGCGAGGCACGAGGGGCACGGTTGCGGTACCCTGGACGACGCTGGCTAGAGGAACGCGCGATGGTATCGGAAAGGAGCTCGCATGCATGGGAACGAGACCCTGGACCTGCTGATGAACCGGAAGTCGATTCGGCGGTTCTCCGAGCGGACGCCTCCGCGAGAGGTGGTCGAGGCGATCGTGCGCGCCGGACAGCAGGCGCCGTTCGCGGCGCAGCTGGGGAGCGTGGTCCTCTCGGAGCGAGTCGCGGAGCATCCGTTTCGCGCTCCGCTCCTGTTCACGGTGCTCGTCGATGTGCACCGGTTGGAGCGGATCCTTGCGGCGCGCGGATGGGAAACGGTGACCAGCGACGCGGTACTCCTTCTGTTCGGGATCCAGGACGCGTCGTATATGGCCGAGAACATGGTGGTTGCCGCCGAGGCGCTCGGTCTGGGTAGCTGCTTCCTCGGCGGGGCGCCGTTCCGCGCGGCGCAGATCTCCGAGCGGTACCGCCTGCCGCAGCGCGTGTTTCCGTTGGTGCAACTGGCGATGGGGTATCCGGCAGAGAAGGCGCCGCCCCGCCCGCGCTTCCCCCTCCCCTTCTCGCTCCACGACGGGGCGTATCCCGAAGACGACCAACAGGAGCTCGCGCGTGCGATGGCCGCCATGGACGAAGGGTACCTGGCGCAAGACTACTACCAGGCGCAGCGCGCCCGCATCCCGCTCGAAGGGGGACGCCCCGAGCGGTTCACCGACAAGGACTACAGCTGGACGGAACACATGGGACGGAAGTGGGGTCAGTGGCTCGCCGATCCCGAGGAGCTGCTCGGGCCGTTGCGCGCGTGCGGCTTCGACGTCTAGTCGGAGAGGCGAGGCAGGGCCGCGCGTGGCGGCTGGGACGGGAGGTTGCGGTGGGAGGCAGTCCCTACGTGGTGACGATCGACCGAACGCTGGTGCCGTGTCCGGCGGCGCTGGCGCTGGTGTGGGCGAAGGGTATCGAGGCGCCGCGGCCGACCGCGCAGCCGCGGCCGTTCCTCGTGGAGCTTCTCGCACGAGTGGAGAGCGCCGGGGAGGCGTTCGTTCCCGCGGGGCGGCGGGCCGCGGTGCGCCAGATGCTGCGCCACGGCAACTACCGCCCCAGCGGGCGAGGAAAGCCGGCGAGCGAGTTCCTGCTGCGCGCGGCGACCGGCGGGGAGTTCCCGTGGGTGAACGCTCCGGTGGACGTGAACAACGCGATCAGCCTCGAGTCGGGTCTTCCAGGTTCGATCTTCGACGCTGCCCGTAGCGGTCCCCGGCTCCTGCTGCGGCGCGGGGAGGCCGGAGAGCGGTATGTCTTCAACCGATCGGGGCAGGAGATCGACCTTGAGGATCTTCTGGTCGTGTGCCGGCGCGTGGAGGGGGCGTGGGTTCCCTGCGGCAATCCGGTCAAGGACGCGATGTCCACGAAGATCAGCGAGGCGACCACGGACGTGGTCGCCGTGCTCTACGCTCCCGTGGAGCTTCCTTTTGAGGAGCTTCGGGGGTGGGGGGAGCGGTTCCGCGACAGGCTCCGCGAGATCTGCGGCGCATCGGAGGCGGGCGTGGCGCTGGTGCGTCCGTAGGCGCCGGTGCGTGGCGGCGCCTGGCCGCGGCACAGGCCTTCTCCTACAATGAACGCATGATGCAGCGCGCCATCCAGTGGCTTCTCGTCGGCTTGACGCTGGTTCTGGTGGGTGTCTCGGCGAACGCCGAGGTGTGGGAGCTCATCGTCGACGGGGAGATCGGACGCGGTACGGTGTCGTATCTTCGCAACGGGCTGGCTGCCGCCGCCGATGCGGGGGCAAGGGCGGTTGTGATCACCTTCTCGACGCCTGGGGGTCTGCTCGATGCCGCGGTCGCGGCGCGAGACGCCATCTTGGACGCGACGGTTCCGACGATCGCCTACGTCGATCGCGAAGCGTTCTCCGCCGGGGCGCTGTTGGCGATCGCCTGTGAGCGGGTGGCGTTCGCCCCCGGCGGTGTGCTCGGCGCGGCCACGCCGGTTCTGATCGGCGCCGGCGGCGTCGAAGAGGCGCCGGAGAAGGTGGTGTCGGCCACGCGGGCACTGTTCGCCGCCACGGCGGACGCACGGGGACGAGAGGCGCTCATCGCCGAGGCGATGGTGGACCCCACGGTGGTGATCAGCGGGCTCACGGAGGCGAATCGCCTGCTCACCCTCTCTGCCGAGAGCGCACTTGCCCGGGGGTACTCCGAGGGGACCGTCGAGGGGTGGGAGGAGCTGCTGTCGCTCGTCGAGCTCGCCGGTGAGGCGCGGGTCGAGTTCGCCTACCGCGTCCTTGATCAAGTGTTGGCGACGCTCACCTCGCGCTGGGTGGCGGCGCTTCTCATCACGGTGGGCCTCCTGGGACTGATCGTGGAGATGCTTGTCCCGGGGTTCGGAGTGTCCGGCTTGGTGGGGGTGGCGGCGCTCGGGATCTTCTTCTGGTCGCACGTTCTCGTCGGACTTGCCGGCTGGGAGTCGATCGCGCTTCTGCTCGGTGGGATCGTCGCCGTCCTGCTGGAGGTGTTCGTGTTCACTGCGGTGGACTTCGGCGTCGCCGGGGTCGCCGGGCTGGTGCTTGTCGGTCTCGGCTTCTACACCGCCATGGTGGGCCCGCTGACAGGATCCGAGGAGGCGCTGAAGGCGGTGGGCGTGGTCAGCGCCGGGGTGTTGATCGGTGTTGTTGTCGCTGTCGTTCTCATCACGCGTCTGCCGCGCACCCGTCTTCGGTTCGGCGGAGTGATCCTCTCGTCGACGCTCTCCGGCGGGGCGAGCCGCAGGCAGAAGGACGGAGAGCCGGCCGCGTCGTGGGTCGGGCGCCGAGGAGAGGCTGCCACCGACCTCCGGCCGGTCGGGGTTGGCCGGTTTTCTGGGGAGCGTGCGGACGTTGTCAGCCAGGAGGGACATCTGCCCAAGGGAACGCCCATTGAGGTGATCCTCGATCAGGGATTCCGCAAGGTCGTGCGACGGATCCAAGGAAGGAGCGAGCAATGATTGGCTACATTGTAATCGGCGTGGCGGCGCTTCTGTTCGTCTGGATGTTCTTCTACTTCGTCCCTGTGGGGCTGTGGGTCTCGGCGCTCGCCGCCGGCGTGCCGATGGGCCCGATGACCTTCATTGGGATGCGGCTGCGAAAGGTGAATCCTTACCGCGTTGTGGTTCCGATGATCGCCGCGTGGAAAGCGGGCCTGCAGCTCTCCACATCGGATCTCGAGGCGCACTACCTCGCGGGGGGCAACGTGGAGCGGGTCGCCCGGGCGCTGATCTCCGCGGACAAGGCAGAGATCCCGCTGGACTTCCAGCGGGCGGCGGCGATCGATCTCGCGGGCCGCGACGTCCTCGACGCGGTGGTGATGTCCGTGAATCCGCGTGTCATCGAGACACCGCGCGTGGGGGCAGTAGCCGCTGACGGGATCCAGCTTTTTGCGATCGCCAAGGTCACGGTACGCGCCAACATCGACCGTCTCGTTGGCGGGGCCACGGAGGAAACGGTGATCGCCCGTGTCGGCGAGGGGATCGTGTCGGCGATCGGCTCCGCCGTGTCGCACAAGGAGGTGCTCGAGAACCCTGACAAGATCTCGCGTCTGGTCCTCGACAAGGGGCTCGACGCGGGGACCGCGTTCGAGCTTCTCTCCATCGACATCGCCGATGTGGACGTCGGGAAGAACATCGGAGCGCAGCTGCAGACCGACCAAGCGGAGGCCGACCTCAAGGTCGCCCGAGCCCGAGCCGAGGAACGGCGGGCGATGGCCGTGGCGCGAGAGCAGGAGATGACCGCGCTCGTGCAGGAGCGGCGGGCGGCCGTGGTCGAGGCCGAGGCCGAGATTCCGCGGGCGATGGCCGAGGCGTTCCGCAACGGTCATTTGGGGATCATGGACTACTACCGGATGCAGAACGTGCGCGCCGACACGCAGATGCGTGAGGGCTTCGCCGGGGACGCCGGCGGATCGGGCAGCAAGGGGACCGCGGAGGTGTAGGTGTCCAAGGGCAAGCGGGCGACGATCCGTCGGTTGATCCGCGAGGACCCGCGCGCAGCGATCCTCTTGCAGGAGATCCTCGGGCGCCCACCGGGACTCGTGCCGCCGCTGCGGCTTCCGGCCGACGCGGCGCGGGGCAACCGAACGGGGACGCGAAAGGACGCAACGCAGCGGAGGTAGCGAGCATCCGCCCGCCCGCGGGTGCCGTCAGTTCAAGGGAAGGGTGAGCGGGGCCCGACTGCTCGGGCCCCGCTCGGCTACAGAGGAAGGCAAGATATGGAGGTTGCGTTGCTCGCTTCTGGGCTCGTCAGGTTCTCGCCGCCCAGGAGCCACGGGTTTCGGAGGTCGTCTCGCGGTCGTCCGGAGCAAGAACGTCCACCGCGAACGGCCGATCGCTTGTGACCTCAAGCCGAACCCGGCACGTGGGGCAGCGGATCTGCCGGACGGGATAGGGAACCGGGCGAAGCACGACGATTCTCTCCTGGCACACGGGGCACGTTGTGATGGGCATCCTCACCTCCTACTTCTCGTTGGCCGCGGCGACTCGGGGTCGCCCGCTTCACCGCACAAAAAGAAACGACCGCAGATTGGCTCTGCAGTCTGCGCCTGGGCTCCGCCGCACTTGTTCGCGTGCGCGGCGGCCTACCCAGCACGCATGACAAGGACGATCGTGTGCCACGTACGCAAACTCGTCGTGTACACGCCTGTCCTCTTCATGATGCGGGCAGTGTAGTGGCCCGCCG
>Ga0272441_10004709_pt1 | contig 24391 bp, 21 predicted proteins | sample SSMProp6N_FD_193582 | JGI IMG/M metagenome (GOLD analysis project Ga0272441, IMG submission 193582) | Marine sediment archaeal communities from Little Sippewissett salt marsh, Falmouth, MA, United States - SSM-Prop-6N | ecosystem: Environmental > Aquatic > Marine > Wetlands > Sediment ...
GTCCATGGTGATTTCCGACTGAGAGTTTCACCGGTGATGACGTAAGGTTTCCTGAATCTCATTCCAGAGATTCTCTCTTCCGTTCTCTGCAGTGTAGTGTGCCGAAAAGTCGGGCACGGTGAGGTCCCGTGCCTCCCCGATGGCCGCCTCGAGACGGTCGGCGTCCGCCTCGTCTCCCCGGATCATTACGCCTGCCCCCATCCCGGCGATGGCACGGGCGTTATTCCCCTGTTCGGGATGGTGGGGGTCGATGATCATCACCACCGGTTTCCCGAAGAAGAGTGCTTCGTGCAGGGTGGTGAGACCGCCGTGGAGGATGGCGACTTCGGCACAGCAGAGGTGGGAGAGGAGGTCCGGGACATAGCCGTGTGTCCGGAAGTTCGCGGTCGTACCGGGTAGTCCCGGCACCTGGGCAAAGACCTCAAAGGCGAGGTCACTTCTGCGTCCGGCGATCTCCGCTAGGTGCCGGTACAGCGGTATCTTGAACGGTTCGCCGCCGAATGAGGCAAAGACGGTCTTCTGTGCGCAGGGATACTCGGCACGGGAGATGTCGATGAGGGGGCCGGTAAAGCGGTACTGGTCCTCCCGTCCGGGGGGGATATCGATATTGTAGCGGCTCACGGTCGCAGGCGGGGCAAAGTCAGGAATGATGACCCTGTCCGGCAGGGTGAGGTACCATGAGACCAGTCGGCCGAGGGCGGCCCATCCGTTCTCCCCGCTGCCGGCGAGCGTGGAAAACCGGTTCTGGTTGGTGATAAAGAGTACCGGGACACCGTCCCGCCGGGCGGCCTCGACCGGGGCATACATGGTGTCTGCGATGACAATGTCCGGCTGTACCTCTGCAATCAGGGTCCGTGCCTGCCGGTAGGAACGGGCAAGGTCACGCGGCACCGCCTTTGAATTCCAGAGGGTCTTTCTGATGCAGAAGAGGCCCATATTTCCCGCGAGTGTCACTTCACGGGGAATGGTGTGCAGGCGCGACCACCCTGATTTGGTGAGGAAGGCATGTGACTGTCCATAGGCGGCGAGATGGCAGCAGGCGCCCTGTGCCTCACAGTAGTGTGCTGCCTTCAGGCAGCGTGAGGTATGGCCCAGTCCTTCCCCGCAGACGAAGAAGAGGATGACGGGACTGTCTCGCGAACCCGGCGACTCCGCAAAGGGGGGGTTCGTTGCATATTCTGGTGGATGCGGATGGTAGTTCTCTGACATACGCACGTGTTGGTGCTCCTGTATACCAGTGTTGGACACCGCATACTAAAATACGACGGATATGGCGGCGCCGGTTTTATCCAGTGGATGCACCCCGGTGGTGGCAGAGGGAGGATGCCGGCATGAGGGAACAATCGTTTTGGACACCTCAGAGCCTTCTGAAGCGACAGGTTGGTCTGATTTCGGTCGATACGTTAAAGGGGCACCACGTGCGATGTATCGTATTCAGGATCGGATATGTGTTCGGTCGGATACGTATCTGGTGAAGGTCGGGGAGATGTTTGAGAATACACTGATTCCGGTTGCCTATGGAGAGCGGCCAGAGGAGTTGAGAAAGATCGGAGCGACCCTGAAGAATTACGGGGCCCGGTCTGTCTGCCTGTATCATGTGCATGAATCCGGGTCCTTCTTCCGCGGCTCGGATATTTCATGGCTTACGCTCCTGCAGGAGGTGCTTGAAGAGGTGGGGCTCTCAATCGAGGTGAAGAGAGGAGAAGGGCATATTGCCTCATCCATTGCAGAAACTGCGTTGTTTCAGGGCTGTGATGAGATTTACATGAGGGCAAAACGCCGGTGGCATATCCGAACGATGATGCTTGGGAGTGTATCACAGGACCTTCTGCGTATCTCTGATGTTCCGGTCTTTGTCCATAAGATCCGTCCTCACCTCCCGGAAGGGGATACAGGACTCAAACGTGAAGACCTTACTGTGCTGTATGCAACCGACCTTGATGCGGCGTCCGTCCGGCCGATTCCCTATATCAAGGAATTTCATGGTTCCCGGTGCCATATCCTCCACGTGAGGGACCGGATGGCCGACCCGGCAACGGAACGCCGGAGGAGGGACGCTGCCATGGAAGATCTGAAGGCGGTGGAGGAGGAGCTTCTCCCGTATTTTGGACAGGTCACCTCAGAGCAGAGAATCGGAGATCCTGCGACACAGGTGCTGCATGTCTCTGAATGGTTGAATGCTGATGTTGTTGTTTTAGGCAGGAAAAATCCCACGTTTTTATCCGGTCCGATGGGAGATACCGCAGAACGGGTGGTGAATGAATCGAAGGCATCGATCTTTCTGGTGCCGTAACGGGGACCTGATATGATCCGTGAGTACCTGAAACGCGAGACCGTATTTCTCCTTTCGTTTGCAATCATTCTCTTCTTCATCACCGTGGGATATATCCGGCCGGATCTGCTGGACGTGATCTCCTCTTCTGTTCACGCTGCGATACTGGACTACTTTAGCTGGTTGTATCTCATATCGGCCTCCTTTTTCCTCCTGTTTGCATTATATCTGGCGATATCGGAATACGGAACCGTAAAACTGGGGCGTGACACCGAAAGGCCTCAGTATAGTTTCTTTGGATGGGTAGCGATGCTCTTTGCCGCCGGGATGGGAATCGGGCTTCTATTCTGGGGTGTCTCCGAGCCGCTTGTTCATTTTCTTCAGCCACCTCCGTTTATGGATGGAACAACCCCTGAGGCTGCTTCTTTTGGTATGAAGTATTCGTTTTTCCACTGGGGGATTCATCCGTGGGCGATATACACCATTGTCAGTCTCTCCATCGCCTATTTTTCCTTCCGGCGGGGGATGCCTGCCCTGATCAGCTCCTGTTTCTATCCCCTTCTTGGTGAGCGTATCTATGGTCTGTCCGGAGATGTTGTTGATATTCTGGCGGTCTTTGCAACCATCTTCGGTACCGCCACCTCGCTGGGCTTTGGTGCCATCCAGATTCATGCCGGGTTCACGTATCTCTACGGCGTTTCGTCAACCCTTTCCATCACCATCGGGATCATCATCATTGCCACCGCCCTCTTCATGGCGTCTGCGATTCTTGGTGTGGAGAAGGGAGTGCAGACGCTCTCGAAGATAAACCTGAGTCTGGCTTTTGCCCTGCTGATCTTTGTCCTTGCGCTGGGGGAGACATCCTCCATCCTGAACATCTTCACCTCTACTCTCGGAGAGTATCTCAACAATATTGTCGATTTAAGCCTTCAGTCCTATCCGTTTGTTGCAAATGGGTGGAGCAGAGACTGGACGATCTTTTACTGGGCATGGTGGATCTCATGGTCACCGTTTGTCGGGCTCTTTATCGCCCGGATCTCCCGCGGGCGGACCATTCGTGAATTTGTGCTGACCGTCCTTACTGTGCCGACTCTCTTCACCTTCTTCTGGTTCTCGGTATTCGGGGGGTCAGCGCTCTCCCTCGAACAGAGTGCAGGGGGCAGTCTGGGTGCAGTTGCAGGAGAGGATGTGTCCTTGGTGCTCTTTGTGTTTCTTGAACACTATCCGTTTTCTGCTCTCCTCTCTCTTGTCGCAATACTTCTCCTGATCATCTTCTTTGTCACCTCCGCAGATTCAGCAACGGTGGTCCTTGGTTCCCTCACATCCGGGGGAAGTCCGTTTGTTCCGACATACAAGAAGGTGATCTGGGGTCTGTGTCTCTCCGGCGTTGCGATTATCCTGTTGTTCACGGGAGGGCTCCACGCTCTCCAGATGATGGCGATCACCGCTGCCTTTCCGTTTATGTTTGTGATGATCCTGTTGTGCTATACGCTCTACGTCGGGCTGTCGCAGGAGAAGGTGTGGAAATGAGGGCTCCGTATCGGAGAGGGGTTCACCGGTTGGGTATGGGTTTAGGACTCTCCCGGTGAATAATTCTCTCCCTCTTTCGGATATGAATGTACCTTTATATTCGGTTGAAGAGCAGGCGATCAACATACCGCCTGCTGGTGGGGAATTCTCATCCCGGTGCAGGGGCAGGGGGCGCGGCCCGGGATTTTTGCGGGTGCTGATGGTCTCTCTCCTGCATGTGCAACCGCTGTATTCCCGGATGTCTGTTCCTGTTTTGGCTCTCAAAATACGGGTGGTATGGCCTGCGCATATGGCCTTTTTCCGGTCAGTGTCGATACATTAAAGTACACTTCATTCGATGTACCGTACCGGGGGATGTGCATCTTTTTTTTGGGCATATCGCCGGTATTCGGGGGGAATACATATATGTTTGAAAAAACGCTGGTTCCGGTTGCCTTTGGGGAAAGGCCGGAAGAACTGAGAAAGGTTGGTCTGTTCCTGAAACATATGGGGGCCCGTTCGGTCTGTCTGTATCATGTGGATGATGCCGTTTCACTGCTGCCCGGGTCTGATATCCCGTGGCTTCTGCACCTGCAGGCAGCGCTTGAAGAGGTGGGTCTTGCAACTGAGGTATTGAGAGGGAATGGGCCTGTTGCTCAGTCCATTGCAGAGACTGCCCTGTTTCAGGGATGTGACGCGATTTATATGAAGGCAAAACGCCGCTGGCATCTGCCGACGACGCTTCTCGGGAGTGTGTCTCAGGACCTGCTTCGCATCTCGGATGTGCCGGTCTTTGTCCACAAAACCAGACCCTGTCTCGCGGACGGGGGCGTTGGAATCCTGAGAGATGAACTTGTTGTGCTGTATGCAACCGATCTTGATGCGGTCACTATCCGGCCCATTCCCTCCCTGCGGGAGTTTGGTGGTGCCCGGTGCCATGTTCTCCATGTCCGGGACCGGATGGCCGACTCAGTCACGGACCGCAGGATGAGGGATGCCACCGGCGATAAACTGCGCACGGCGGCAGACGATCTTTCCGCATACTTTGGCCAGGTCTCCTCTGAGCAGAGAATCGGTGAGCCTGCCACCCAGGTGCTGCATGTCGCAGAACGGTTAGGGGCCGATGTGATCGTCCTTGGGAGGAATACACCGGCATTTGTCCCTGCCCCGATGGGCGAAACCGGTGAGATAGTGGTGAACGCGTCAAAGGCATCGGTGTACCTGGTGCCGTGATATGCGTTGTCTGTATGATCACTGTGGTTCATGCCTTGGATACGGATGTGTGCCAGTGTCCATCGGAATAATATGCTGTCAGAAGTCCGTTACTGTTGTAGAATTCGCCGCCCGGATGGCCCGACTGCCAGTCCAGGTTTAACCAGTAGGCGGGAATCATGTCATCGCCATATTCGACGTGGTATGCGACAGTCTGGCAGTTATACCGTCTGGTGATGTACTCTGCGATGGACGCGAAGCCCTGAATGTTGTCCGTCACATATACCTCGGCATAGGCGTGACCTCCGCCCTCTGCGCCCTGTGCGAGGATGACCCGGGCACTGCCGCTGGTGGACTCAGCGAGGGAGGCGATGAGGATGGCAAAATCGTCGCAGTCTCCTTTCAGTCCGATGGTGATGGTGTTGCTTGCGGGAGAGAAGTATTCGAACCCACGGGGGTCGGAGACGTATGTCCAGTCCCGGTAGGTCTTCTCCCAGATGTCGCAGAGCTGGGCAATAGTCCTCTCACCCGGGTGAGAGGCATCAATCAGTGAGAGGGCATAATCCCGTGTGACCGGGTTTTCCGGGTCCATTGCTTCTTTGATTTGCCGGGCCCACTGGTCTTTCTGGGACGGGAGGGTATCGGAGGCGAGTGCCGTACTGAGATTGCCGGTCAGATCATTGTCACCCGGCGGTGCCTTCATGATGGCCACCCCGTGAAAGACCATGACGGCGATGATGAGGAAAATTGCGATATTTATGACGATTTTCTGAATGACGGCGGTATATCTGGAGATCTCCGGACGACGCTGCCGGTCGGGTCCTGCAGAGGATGCGTTATATCCCGCGTCGTATTTTGCCTTTCTTTGGGGGTCGGAGAGAACAGCATACGCTTCCCGTATCTGTTCAAAATTCTCCTGTGCATGGGGGTGCGCCGACTCGTTCGGGTGGTAGGTCCGTGCCAGCACCTCGTATGCCTGAGCAATCTCTTCGGGGCCTGCGTCGGGCGTCAGTCCCAGTATTTCGTAATAGCGGTCTGCCATTGTTCCCTGATACTCCCGTGCGTGTTTGTCTGACCGCCTCTATTCCTCCGGAAAGTGATAAATCTTATCTGACTGGAGGGGAGGTCGGTTGATTTCAGGTGTGACGGGTCTGTTCGCTGGTATGTCTGCTCCCCGCGATGGGTTACGTTTCGAACGCGAACTCCGCAGCCCAGTCAAATGTTTCGTTTTCTTCATACCATGCAGGCCAGTGTGCTGCCCATTCCGGCACACGGACATCCCGCACACGCTCGGCGCATGGGAGATAGGGTTTGATGTCTGCTACCGGTGTGGTGTCATCGGCATCGATGAAGGCGACGGTGATGATGCCTGTCTCATGATCAATGCCCAGCATCGGCACGACAGAGACGCCGATCGGGTTGGGCCGTACCGGGGAGCGGGTGGCGAAGATGCCGATGGTCTCCGGACCGTGAGTATAGGGCTTTGTACAGGTGGTCTCGCGCCGCATCTCTTCAGCATCCACCTTGTCGCTCCACCACACGACCAGAATATGACTGAACGCGTCCAGACCCTGAAGGGCCGGGCGGAATGGTTCTGCTATTTCTATTGAGAACGCGCTGCCGTCGGTATGGACTGTGCCGACCGGCTTCAGGATGAATTCCTGTGTGTTCATATGTTCACAGACTCCGGAACAGATTGCCTGCCGCCGTGTGCAGGATTTGTTCCGGTCTCATCCTTGATTTTCAGGGTTATATTATTTGGGTGCTGTATCAGACTGAGAAATGGTCTGCTAAAGACCATCTCTCTTAGAAAAACAACAACAATCACACAACACACGAAACAAAAGAAGAATGTTAGTGGGCCCGCTGAGATTCGAACTCAGGACCTCCGCCATGTCAAGGCGACGTCATAACCAGCTAGACCACGAGCCCTTGTGCCTACATACCTTGGTTGCCGGATTATAAAAAATATTGGTTTTGTTTCCGGCATTGGTGCATGTTCAGGACCAAATTGCCGGTTTTGTTCACTGTTTTTTCAGATATGTGCGTAGCGTGCGGTGGAGACACCGTCGATCTTCACAATCTGGTCCATCGCTTCCTGCGGGACCACGTCATCGACGTTCAGGACCATGATCGCTTCCTGTCCCGGTTCGTTGCGGCCGACCTGCATACCCGCGATGTTCACGTTGTATTTTCCGATGATGGTCGCAAACTGGCCGATGACACCCGGCACGTCACGGTGGCGTGAGATGACGACGTCGCCGCCCGGTGTCATGTCGGTCATATACTCGCCGATGGCGACGATACGGATCTTGTCTGCCGAGGAGACATTGCCGGAGAGGGACTCTTCCATCGTGTCGGTCTTCAGCCTGATCGTCATGATGTTCGTGAATCCCTTGGACTCTGCGGTGATACTCTCGCTCACGCGGATGCCGCGTTCGGTTGCCGCAAGTTCGGCGTTCACGATGTTGACCGGTTCCTGCAGAATCGGGTCGAGCATGCCCTTGAGTGCGAGACGGGTGATGTACTTGGTGTTCCGGCCAAAGTCTGCCGCTTTGCCGCCGTACTCGATCTCAACAGACTCAATTCTGCCGTCGATGAGCTGAATTAAGAGTTTGCCCATCTTCTGTGCCAGTTGTGCATATGGCTCGATTCTCTCCTGCTGGTCTGCAGGCACCATCGGTGCGTTCACGACAAACCGTGCGGAACCGCCCTCAAGGACCTCGATGCACTGTTTTGCAACCGAGACTGCCACATTCTGCTGTGCCTCAACGGTGGATGCGCCCAGGTGCGGTGTGGTGATGACCTGTGGGAGTGCGACAATGCGCTGGCCCTCGGGTGGTTCGTTCTCGTATACATCGAGTGCTGCGCCTGCAATCTTTCCTGCCTCGATGGCATCTGCGAGCGCCTCTTCATCAATGATACCGCCGCGGGCACAGTTGACGATGCGCACACCATCTTTCATCTGTGCGATCGTGTCCTTGTTGATGAGGTGCTTTGTCTCTTTCACAAGCGGCGTGTGGACCGTAATGAAGTCTGCCTGCGGGAAGAGTTCGTCCAGGGTGCAGACCTCGACACCGAGCTCCTTGGCCCGCTCCACGTTGATATACGGGTCGTAGGCGATGCAGCGCATCTCAAGGGCGTTTGCCCGCTTTGCAAGTTCCTGCCCGATCCGTCCGAACCCGACGATGCCGAGCACCTTGCTGTTGAGTTCAACGCCCATAAACTGTGAACGCTTCCACTCGCCTGCTTTCACCGATGCCGTCGCCTGCGGAATATTGCGCGAGAGGGACATCATCATGGCAAGCGTGTGTTCACAGGCGGCGAGGGTGTTGCCGGAAGGCGCGTTTGCAACGATGATGCCCTTTCCGGTTGCTGCATCGAGATCAATATTGTCGACACCTGCACCGGCACGTCCGATAAATTTCAGTTTTTCTGCTGCTGCAATCACGTCTGCGGTGACCTGTGTCCCACTGCGCACGAGCAGTCCGTCATATTCTCCGATGATCTCAAGCAGTTCATCTTCGCTGAGACCGGTCTTCACATCGACATTGCAGTATTCACGAAGGATGTCGACACCTTCGTCTGCCAGTGGGTCACTGACCAGTACTGTAAAATCCGTCACTATTGTTCCCCGTTACCTGTTATTCCCGACTGATATTCATGGTTTGCCTGCAATGGTTCCGGTACGGCAGAATGGTGGGCATTTGATCCGCGTTGAAGGGGGTTTTCACGCAGTACAGCACCCCCACGGACGCATGGGGTGAGGGGCTCTAGTCGTTAACTTGAATATCTCTCCGGAGTGACTCATATTCAATCATAGTGGTGCTCCTCCACAGTGGTAGCAAAAAAGACTCAGGTGACCCAAAAGCATGACAAAAGTCCCCAATATTCTGTGGCTTGCTGAAATTCAGAAAGAGGACATCCCCTCCGTAGGTGGAAAGGGTGCATCTCTTGGAGAAATGACCTCCGTTGGCCTTCCGGTGCCCAACGCGTTCGTTGTGACCGCACAGGCATTCCGCCGGTACATCGAAGGCGCTCAGATTGACAAAGAGATCTTCTCCCGCCTTTCCGGCCTTGATGTGGAGAATGCGGACCTTCTGGAAAAAACGGCCGCAGATGTCATAAAAATCGTTATGAATGCGCCGATGCCGGATGAAATCCGTAAGGATATCATCAGCTCCTATGCGAAGATGGGAGATGATGTGGTGGTTGCCGTCCGGTCCAGTGCAACGGCGGAAGACCTTCCTGACGCCAGTTTTGCCGGGCAACAGGACACCTACCTGAATATCAAGGGTGTGGATGCCCTTGTTGAAGCGGTGCAGATGTGCTGGGCCTCCCTCTATGGAGCGCGGGCAATCTACTACCGGGCCAAACAGGGATTTGACGACTCCATCGTTGATATCGCAGTCGTTGTGCAGCAACTCGTCCGCTCAGAAAAGGCAGGCGTGCTCTTCTCGTCCCATCCGGTCACCGGTGAACCCACCTCCATTATCGAGGGTTCATGGGGACTTGGGGAGGCAGTGGTATCCGGTACGGTCTCGCCTGACAACTATGTTTTTGATGCACGGGCAGGACGGGTCGTTGACCGGTATATTGCCACGAAGAAGGTTGAGATTCTGCCGGACGGGGAACACGGGACAAAGGAAGTGCCCGTCGCCCCGGAGCGTCAGGACATTCCGGTGCTCTCTGATGACGAGATTGCCGCTCTTGCAAAGTTCGGCAAGGTCTCGGAAACGCATTATGGCGTCCCCCAGGACGTGGAGTGGAGCATTGTCGGCGACACCATCTATATCCTTCAGTCCCGGCCGATCACCACGATCTCCGGAAACAGGGACATTGCACAGGAAACGGAGAGCAGCGGAGATATTCTCCTTGAAGGGCAGGGCGCATCACCCGGTGTCGCGACCGGTCGTGTGGTCCTTGTGAACACGGTAAAGGACCTCGGGCGTATCAATGACGGCGACATCATGGTCGCAAAGATGACCAATCCTGATATGGTGCCCGGCATGCGCAAGGTCTGTGCCATCATCACCGATGAAGGTGGAATGACCTGCCATGCGGCGATCGTCTCGCGTGAACTGGGCACCCCTGCGGTGGTCGGGACCCGGGATGCCACCCATGTGCTCAAAGAAGGGGACATCGTGACCGTTGATGGTGAGAAAGGCCTCGTCTTTGAAGGTGCAGTAGCACTGGCACAGGAGGACACCCCTGCCACCCTCGTCGCTGCCGCAGCACCGATCATTACCGCCACCTCGGTCAAGGTGAATGTCTCCCTTCCCGAAGCAGCAGCACGGGCCGCTGCCACCGGTGCAGACGGCGTGGGCCTCCTGAGAATCGAGCACATGATCCTGGGACTCAACAAGACGCCGGGTTGGTATATCCGCAATAACCGTGAAGAGGAGTTTGTCAAAGAGCTCTACGATGGCATCAAGGTCGTGCTGGACGCATTCCCCGGTAAACCGGTGTGGGTCCGCACCCTTGACGCTCCGACCGATGAGTTCCGGAACATGGAAGGCGGCGAGGATGAACCTGAGGAGCACAACCCGATGCTCGGATGGCGCGGTATCCGCCGTGACCTCCAGCAGACCGAGCAGTTCCGTCTGCAGGTCGAGGCGTTCAAGAGACTCTGGAGCCAGGGATATAGCAATATGGGTCTGATGTTCCCGCTTGTGGGACACCCGAATGAATTCATTCAGGCAAAGCAGATGCTTGCAGGATGGGGCGTGGATGTGGAGAACACCACCCTGGGCATCATGGTGGAGATCCCGTCCAGTGCGCTGATGATCGATGAGTTCATCGCGGCAGGCATCAACTTTGCCTCCTTCGGCACGAACGACCTGATCCAGTATACCCTTGCAATCGACCGCAACAACCAGAATGTGGCGGACATGTACTTCCCGAAGCACCCTGCTGTCCTCAAGCTCATTGAGTACGCAATCGGCAGGTGCCGTGAGGGCGGTGTCGAGTGCTCTATATGTGGACAGGCAGGGTCCGACCCTGAGATGGTGGACTGGCTGATCCGGACCGGGATCACCAGTGTATCTTCAAATATCGACGCGGTGCAGAAGATCCGTGAGACCGCTGCCCGGACTGAGCAGCGGATGATCCTCGATATGGCGAGACGATAGATGCGCAGTCATGGTATCACAGAAGAGGAACTCTTCTCTTTTTTAACATCGGTCAAAGAGAATGACCGGGGATACCGCAAGGTGCTCAGTTCCATGTGCACGCTGCCCCATCCGGTGGCGGTGCGGGCGATGGACCTTTTTATTGAGTCAAACCTCGGAGATCCGGGTCTCTTTGAAGGATCAGCGTCTCTTGAGGCGCTTTTGGTGGAACGACTGGGCGCCCTGATGCACCTCCCCGGAGCGTGCGGGTATGCTACCTCGGGCGGCACGGAATCAAATCTTCAGGCCCTCCGGATGGCCCGCAGAAACGCGGGGGTGCGTTCCCCGAATGTCATTGTGCCGGAGTCCGCGCACTTCTCGTTTGAGAAGTCGTGTGAGATCCTCTCCCTTGAGATGCGGGTTGCCCCGTCAACAGATGGCTACCGGATGGATGCGGATGCCACCGCTGACCTCATGGATAAGAACACCGTTGCTGTGGTAGGGGTGGCAGGCACCACAGAGTATGGCGCCGTTGACCCGATTGCGGCTCTTGCGGATATCGCTCTTGACCGGGACACGGCGTTTCATGTCGATGCGGCATTTGGCGGGCTTGTCCTGCCGTTCCTGCCGGAGGCACCCGTGGTTGACTTCCGGCTGGAGGGGGTCACGAGTGTCTCGATAGATCCCCACAAGATGGGGATGTCCACCATTCCCGTCGGCTGTCTCATGACCCGCGACCCGTCCATGCTCTGCTCCCTGAGTGTGGATACACCGTATCTGACGGTGAAGCAGGAATTCACACTGGCAGGGACCCGCTCCGGCGGAGCGGTGGTGGGTGCCCTTGCGGTCATTGAACACCTGGGACGCGATGGGTTTACAAACGTTGTCGCTGAGTGCATGGCAAACCATTACCGCCTCACCCGCGGGATGGCAGCACTGGGATATCCGGTCATCGGAGACCCGGAAGTGAATGTGGCGTCATTTGACTGTCCACAAACGCCTGCCGGGTGGCAGGTGTCCCGCACCCGTCATGGGCATATGAGAATTGTCTGTATGCCGCACATCACCACCACAATCATTGAAGAATTTTTACAGGATATGGGCGATATGCATGTTTAAAAAACTGGTTACGTCTCTTGAATCATGCCCGATGGTACAGCGCGGCGAATATCATTACTTTATCCATCCGGTGAGTGACGGGGTGCCACTGGTGGAGCCCGCCCTCCTGCGAGAGATCGCAGTCGAGATGGTGCGGGTACTGGACCTGACCCGGGTGAACAAGATCGTGGTCGCTGAAGCGATGGGCATCCACATCGGAGTGGCCCTCTCTCTCATCACCGATATTCCGCTCTGCATCGTCCGCAAACGGCATTATGACCTGCCGGGCGAGGTGGCCCTCCACCAGTCTACCGGGTACTCCAAAGGCGAACTCTATCTCAATGGCATCGACGCGGGTGACCGTGTGGTCATCGTGGATGACGTGCTCTCCACCGGCGGAACGATGAAGGCACTCCTGGAGGGTCTTGCGGTTGCCGGTGCTGAGGTGCAGGACGTGCTTGTCGTGATCAAGCGCGGCGAATGCGATATCGGACGGGACTATAAGGCGCTCGTCGAGATCGAGGTTGATGAGTCAGGCGTGCATGTTAGAGACACTTTCTTCTGAAACCTGGGAACAGCTCCGTTCCTCCGGTGCACGGACGGTAGCCCTCCAGTTTCCGGAAGGGCTCAAACGCAGGGCGCCGGAGACAGCGGCCGCCCTGAAAGAGGCTGGGTATGCCGTTGTGATCAGCGGCGACCCCTGCTACGGTGCCTGCGATCTGGCAACCGATGCACTGGCGCTTGCGGATGTGCTCATCCATTTCGGGCATGCACCGGTGGACGACCATCCCGGAGTCATCTATGAATATGTACCGTTCGATTTTGCACCTGAGACGGCAGCAAAAGCGATTGAACTGCTGGACACCAGTCAGCCTGTGGGACTGGTGACGACCGTCCAGCATGCTCACCTGACGGACGCGGTTGCTGCCGTTCTTGAGGCGGAAGGGTTCCGCGTGGTGGTGGGGGAAGGCAATGCACGCACCCCCTGCCGCGGGCAGGTGCTTGGCTGTTCCTATGCCTCGGCCCGTGCGGCAGGGACCCCCCAGTTTCTCTATATCGGCACCGGTGTCTTCCATGCGATCGGCGTCGGGCTTGCCACCGGGGCACGTGTAGTGGCGCTTGACCCCTACACCGGCACCGGACAGGTGGCGGACGCCTCCCGTCTCCTGCGCCGCCGGTTTGCGCAGATCGAGAAGGCCCGGCAGGCAGAAACGGTGGGCATTATTCTCAGCACCAAGACCGGTCAGAAGAGGGAGGACCTCGCCCGGCGTCTGGCGGCGCTTTCTCCCGCAGGAGATATTATCTGCATGCGGGAAGTTTCGCCTGACACACTCCTGAACCTCGGGTATGACTGTTATGTCAACACCGCCTGTCCGCGCCTCGCCTATGACGACCAGGTGCGCTTTCCGGTGCCGGTCCTCTCGCCGCCGGAGTATGAGATTGTGCGGGGCATCCGGGACTGGGACGACTACATCATCGACGAGATATAACCATGCGGATTCGTCAGCTTGAGATCATGCTGGAGGACTGTGCCGGGTTTCCCAACCCGGATGCCGCGAGTGAACAATATGCCACCCCTGCCGTGGTCGCCGCCCGGTTCCTCTATGAAGCGGACCGCCGGGGCGACATACGTGGGATGCGGGTGGTCGACCTTGGCTGTGGCACCGGTATCCTTGCCTGCGGTGCGGCACTGCTGGGTGCCGGTGAGGTCTTCGGGATCGACCGCGACGCAGGAGCGCTTGGCGTGGCCAAGGAGAATGCAGCAGCACTCGGGTGCGACGTCACCTTTCGTGAAGCCGACATCACCCGGTTTGGCGCAGATATCCCGCCTGCGGATACGGTCATCATGAACCCGCCGTTTGGCGCCCAGCGGGCCCATGCGGACCGCCCGTTCATTGATGCAGGACTCTCATCTGCAGAGGTGGTCTGGGGCATCTTCAACGGCGGGTCCTGTTCGTTTCTGGAGTCCTATGTCCGCGGGCGGGCTGTCGTGGACGCCGTGGTATCCGCCACATTTCCCATCCGGCGGACCTTTGCGCATCATACCCGGGATGTGATGGACATTCCGGTTGATTTTATACGGTTGATGCGTACTGAAGAGGGAGAACAATGACAAATCTCCGGCCCATACTGGGACTTTCAGCGGCACATGTGGTGACAGACATCTATTCTCCTGTCCTGTCTGCCATCCTGCCGCTTTTGATCCTCCAGTATGGCTATTCCTACTTCCTGGCAGGCCTCATTGTCACCGTATGGAACCTCACGTCGTCATTCACCCAACCGCTCTTTGGCTGGCTGAGTGACAACAGGGGCTTTGGGGTGCCGGTGAAATATACACTTGTCATCTGTGCGTTCTTTATCTCCTGTATCGGACTTATTACGAATTACTGGCTGACACTGCTGTTTGCTGTCTGTGCAGCGCTCGGGCATGCTCTCTTCCATCCGAGTGCCCTCTCTCTCGTCTCCCGTCTTGCCTCCGGCCCGAACCGGGGACGCCTGACCTCGTTTTTCGTTGTCGGTGGCAACATCGGGTTTGCCATCGGACCGCTGATCGCAGGGGTGCTTGTAACCCTGTGGGGACTGCCCGGCCTTGTTGCGATGATCATCCCGGGCATCTGCATGGCAGTCGTCCTGCACGTGATCATTCCACGGGACAGCTACAAACCGCAGGCGGCCCCGGTCCCTGCCTCCCCCGGCCCCGCCGCGGGAACATCGTCTGAAAAAGCGGTGAAGAAAGGCGGATTTCAGCAATACCGTGGAATAACGCTTTTGATCACCGGTTCTGCATTCCGCGCATGGGGAATATTCGGTTCCGTTGCCTTCCTGCCGGCATACCTCAGCATGGTGCGCGGGATGGATCTGGCGGTGGCAAACGTCATCGTATCCGGTGTCCTTATGGCAGGAGTGGTCGGTCAGGTCGTCATCGGCACCTTATCAGATACCCATGGAAGAAAAGAACTGGTGCTGGTCTTTACCCTGCTCGCGATTCCGTTCTTCATCGCAGCGCTCATGCTCTCCGGGACGATCTCCCTCATCTGCCTGATTCTCTATGGCTTCTGCCTCTGGTCCACCTTCTCCACCACGGTGGCGATGTCCCATGAGATGATGCCGGGCAGCCCCGGGTTTATCTCTGGTCTGATGCTGGGCCTTGCGGTAGGGGCAGGCGGTCTGGGTGTTGCAGTGAGTGGATATATTGCGGATATGGCCGGTCTTCCCCTTGCAATGCTTCTTGTATCGGTCCCCGTTGCAGTCTCGCTCCTGTTCTTTGCGGTTGTTCCGTATCCGTGGAAACAGTCACGGCGAAACAGGCAAACTGTTTAAATGATATACCACCTATTTTCCGTTAGATGGTCACCCGGTTGCGACGCTACAGCCAGATCGCTGACATACTCATCAAATATGGGTTTGACATTGCTCTTGAGCAGTTGCACCCGGGCACCACCCCCCGCCGTTTTTTCAAAAAGAAGGCCCCGGTAGCCGAACTTTCTGAATATGAGCGTATCCGTCTTGCACTGGAGGAACTTGGGCCGACCTTTGTCAAATTTGGCCAGATCGTGAGTACCCGCCGGGAGATGCTCCCGGAAGGTCTGATTGCTGAACTCCAGAAACTGACCGATAAGGTTCCGTCTCTGCCCTTTGAAGAGGTACAGCCCACGATTGAGGAATACTGCGGCCCCATTGATGAAGTGTTTGAATATCTGGAAGAAACACCGATTGCCGCTGCCTCACTCTCACAGGTGCACCGCGGCATGCTCCGGGACGGGACGCTTGTGGCAGTCAAGGTGCAGCGTCCGGGCATAGAAGACCTCATAGAAGTGGATCTCGCAATTCTGCAGTCGTTTGCACAACGAATCGAGGCGCGGTATCCGGATATGAAGATATACAACCCCACCGGTATGGTGCGGGAGTTTGCCTTACAGATCCGCAGGGAACTTGATTTTGCAAATGACGGAAGAAATGCAGACCGTCTGCGGCCGATTGTTGCTGAGGTGCCCCATGTGCGTGTCCCGGATATACACTGGGCGTATTCCGGAAAATGCGTGCTTGTGATGGAGTACATCACCGGTGTGCGGGTAGATGATGTGGAATCCATTCGTCTTATCGGTGCGAGCCCTCATGACGTGGCAAACCGTGGGACGAAGTGCTACATCAAACAGATCCTGAAATACGGGTTCTTCCATTCAGACCCGCACGGAGGAAACCTCCTTGTGGATATGGATGGGGATCTGGTGTTTCTTGATTTTGGTTCGGTCGCCATGATCCGTCCGGAACGAAAGGACGCTATCATCACGCTGCTCCTGGGAATCCTTGAGGATGACGTGGATGAGATTGTTGATTCGTTCATCCAGTTGGGGGTGGAAATTGAAGACAAATTCATGGAGCCTTTTAAGGATGATCTCTATACGATTCTCACAGAATATTCCGGGCAGAGCATCGAGGACTTTGATCTCTCCGGTCTGATGGACCAGATCCCGGGTCTCCTGAACCGCTATCGCCTCCAGGTGCCGATGAACCTTATGCAGGTCATCAAGGTCATCGCGATGGTGCTGGATACCGGCAAACATCTGGACCCTGCGTTTCATTTTTCAACGGAAGTTGGTCCGTATATCAAAGAGATGGAGATTGAACGTATCTTTTCCCGGGACACGCTCCGGTATGTGGCAAAGGAAACGATGGATATCGTGGATGATGTGCTCTCTGTTCCAAAATCACTGAACCGGGCACTCTCGAAGGCGACAGACGGGAGTATCAATGTGGATGTGGCAGCGACCGACATCAGGTATCTTTCCCATTCGATTGACCGTGCATCCAATAAGATGCTTGTCGGGTTTGTTGTCGGCGCAATCGTGATCGGGTCATCGATGATGCTCTTTCTCTCCCCGGAAGAGACGTCTGTGCCGTATAACCTCGCCCTTTTCGGGTATCTCTCTGCGTTTGTCATCGGGGTGTATTCCGTCTACCGTGTATGGAAGATTCCCGGGTATGAGTGAGTATTAAGGTGGATCAGGGTGCATGGACATATGTTCGCGTTTCCGATGGGTGGAATGGGAAATGCGCATGAATCCCGGGGGGGAGATTGGTGGTTCAGAAATTACAGATGCATGAGGAGTCGGGAGCATCGGATACCTGGCTTCCGATGGATACAACGGGGGGGAATCTTTGGGCAGATGCCCTGGATGTCATTAATGAGCCGGTTTTGTTCTTCGGAACGGACGGCACGGTGTACAATGCGAACCCGGCAGCACTCTCTTTTTATGGTATCGATGAGGCGGATCTGCTGGGGATGCATTGTTATGATATGGTCCGGAGATTTGGACTGCGGTTTTCAGACTGTCCGTATGAACGGGTGCTGAAAACAGGGATTGCAGAGACAGGGATGATTGAATACAATGGTCAGTGGTATGCCCACCGTGTGGAACCGGTGTCCGGCGGGGATGATGCAGTTCAGGGTATGATTTCTCTGGTCATGAACGGTGACGAACCGGTTCGCCTTCAGGCAGCGTCAGAACAGTTGCAGTTTCTTCTTGAGGCAACGAATAATGCTGTCATTGTCACCGGGCCGGATCAACGAATAATCCGGTGGAACCCTGTTGCAGAACGTATGCTGGGATATCCTGCTGAGTATCTGAAAGGCAGATTGATCTCTGACTTTGTTCCGCTTACATCACGCAAGAGCTTTGTAACGCATGTTGACCGTGCGATAGCCGGGGAGCGTATCCGGTCCCTCTCCCTGCAGGGACTGGGAAAGGGCGGGTATATGACGGGAGTGTCTGTTTCCATGGCGCCTCTGCATGATCCGGCCGGCACGGTCTCCGGAATGGTGCTCTTGTCGCGGGAAGATACGGGGGAGGGTGCCGTTGATATGCGGCTTGTTTCGCACCTGTCCGATCTGTCTGTGCGAATAAAAGGTCCGCTCTCCCATATGCGCATGAACCTGGAAGATACGGTGTCTGCCCTGCAGGAAGGCCTCCTGACAACAGAGGAGTTGGTGATCTTTTTAACCATTCAGATGAATTCCATCGGGCATATTGAAGAGAATCTCCGGGAGATCAATACCCTTGCAATTGACGGCATTGATTCAATACCGGAAGAGTTCTGGAAATTTCTTGCCGGGTAATGTGGTGCTTGGGTTGCGGCTCCTCTGATCCGTTCATATCCGGTATACCCTTCAACGGAGAAGGGAGGGCAGGGGTGTAACAGCAGTCTTTCGGGAGATGTATCCCGGGAAAAAATGAGGGGTGTGGGTGGAGGTTATATGGGGTTGACCCCATTTCGTTTCATCCCCGGTATCGCGGATTATTGGGACCGTACTGCATCAGCAATCCAGGCACCTGCTTCACGGGTGCCCAGTGTGCCGCCGAGGTCAACCGTGGTCTGGCCTGCGGCAATGCTCTGTTCGATTGCGGTAACGACAGCTGCCGCTGCTTCTGTCTCTCCGAGGTCGTCTAAGAGGAGCGACCCTGCCCAGATGGTCGCGATGGGGTTTGCCTGGTTCATCCCCTTGATTTTCGGTGCTGACCCGTGGATGGGTTCAAAGAGCGAGGTGCCATGTGGGTTGATGTTGCCGCCGGGGGCGAGGCCGATACCGCCCTGTATCATTGCGCCGAGGTCGGTGATGATATCGCCGAACATGTTGGGGGCAACGACCACATCAAACCATTCGGGATTTTTCACAAAATACATGGTGACGGCGTCAACAAAGGTGAATTCGGTTGCAACATCCGGGTAGCGGGCGGCAGTCTCTGTAAAGACATCCCGCCAGAGTCCATAGACATCAGAGAGTACATTCGCTTTGTCGACACTTGCGACTTTTTTTTCACGTTTCATCGCTGTGTCAAAGGCATATTCCATGATCCGTTCAGAACCTTCACGTGAGATAACACCGATATTGTAGGCGATCTCCTCACTGTCTGACTCAACGTCCAAACCGAATTTGATGGAGTAGATATCACGGATGACTTCAAGGTCACGGTGCTCTTTTCCGGTGAAGCGTGAACCAATGCCGACGTAGAAATCCTCGGTATTCTCGCGGACGACGAGGAAGTCAATATCTTTTGGGTTTTTTCCGGCAAGAGGTGTCTGTGTCCCCGCGAGCATCCGTATTGGCCGAAGATTGATGTACTGGTCAAAATAGAACCGAAGGCCGAGGAGAATGCCTTTTTCAAGGATGCCGGGTTTAACCCGTTCGTCGCCAATGGACCCGAAGTAGATGGATTTGAACTGACTGAGTTCTTTGAGGTCGTCTTCGGTGAGAAGTTCGCCTGTTGCAAGGTAGCGGTCTGCTCCGATATCAAATTCCGTCCAGTCAATGTCAAATCCGTAGCGTTCTCCTGCCGCATCGAGGACTACCCGTCCGGCGTCCACAATATCAGGGCCGATTCCGTCTCCGCCGATGGCGGCTACTTTGTACATAATTCTAACTCCGTGATGTTTTTTGCATATTCCACAAGTCCGCCTGCATCGATGATTTTGCGCATAAACGCAGGCACGGGTTCGACTGTGAGGCGTATCTCCCCTGCTGTCAGGTAGCCCTCGCTTAGGTGAAGGGTAACAGGTTCGTCTTCGGTGATGCTGTCTGCCTCCGGGCATATGACCGGCAGGACGCCGGTTGCAATGCAGTTGCGGTAGAATATCCGTGCGAAGGAGACGGCGATGACCATTTGCACGCCTGCACCCCGGATCGCAATGGGGGCGTGTTCGCGTGATGACCCGCACCCGAAGTTTCTGCCCGCAACGATGATGTCGCCCTCCGCTGCTTCCCGTGAAAACGCGTTCCGCGTCCCCTCGAAGGCATGGCGGGCGAGTTCCTTGGGGTCATAGAGGGTGAGGTAGCGGCCCGGGATGATCGCGTCCGTGTCGATATCGTTGCCGAATTTCCATATGCGCATATCAGGCCACCTCCCGTGGGTCTGTTATGCTGCCGGTGACGGCACTTGCGGCGGCAGTGGCGGGTGAACAGAGGTAGACCTCTGCCTCGGTGCTCCCCTGCCTCCCGCGGAAGTTGCGGTTGGAGGTAGAGAGGGAGACCTCGCCGGGGGCAAGAAGGCCGAACGCCCCGCCCATGCACGGGCCGCAGCAGGGCGCCTCGACGATGCCGCCTGCCTCCACAAAGGTCTCGATGAGACCTGCCCGGAGTGCCTTGAGGTACTCTGTCCGGGAGGCGGGCACGATGATGACGCGAATGTCGGGGGCGAATTTCCGGCCGTCCATCACATCCGCTGCTTCCAGCAGGTCTTCATACCGCCCGTTGGTGCAGGAGCCGATGAATACCTGGTTGACCGGTGTACCCTCGTATTTTGTCACATCCGCGACATTGTCCACATTGTGGGGGGCGGCGATCTGGGGAACCAGGTCTCCCGCGTCATACTCACGCTCAAGTACATATGAGGCATCCTCATCGGGTGCGAGGTCAAACCATCCGCTGTCTGTGCGGTCTGCACAGTAGGCGCGGGTCACCTCGTCCGGTGCAACGATGCCCGCCTTGCCGCCCATCTCTATTGCCATGTTGCAGCAGGTCATCCGGCCGGCAACCGACATTGTGGAGATGGTGTCTCCGGTGAACTCCACCGCCCTGTAGGTGGCGCCGTCCACTGTGAGGTCGCCGATCATCGAGAGGATGAGGTCTTTTGCGCCGACACGGTGCTGGAATGTCCCGTCTGTGGTGAGCAGCAGACTCTCGGGTACCCGGAAGTGAAGGGCGCCATACTTCATCGCAAACCCCATGTCCGTTGACCCGATGCCGGTTGCAAAGGCCCCGATGGCACCGTAGGTGCAGGTGTGGGAATCGCATCCGACGACGATATCGCCCGGACGCACCCGGCCTTTCTCCACTGCCACCTGGTGGCAGACACCCTCATGGACATCGTAGTTCAGAATATCCTGTTCGGCAGCAAAATCCCGCATAAATTTCTGGTTCTCTGCTGCGGGAATGGAGTCGGCCGGGACCTGGTGGTCAAAGAGCATAATAATCTTTGCCGGGTCAAAGACCGCCCGTCCGTCCATTTCGCGGAACTTGTTGATTGCAAGTGGGCCCGTGATGTCATGGATCATTGCCGCATCGATGGGGGTCATCATGACGTCACCTGCTGAGATCTCTTTCCCGCATCTGCGGGAGAAGATCTTCTCTGAGATTGTTGCTGCCATTGACTATTCATTACCATATCTGGTATATATAGTAATCAATGCTCCATGCCGAATGAGGTTGTTTTAAATATTTGGTGCGCCGGTCCGTGGCGTCTGGTGCGCGTATTTTGTACCAGGACGCAGGATGGTGCGCCGGACATTGGGGGCGGAGGTGGAAAACGTATCATTGAAGGGGGGCCGCATCCAATACCAGTACAGAACCAGACAAAATCACAGTAATGATGGTCAGATGCAGCTATTGCGGATGCATAGATTCTGTCCGCAGGCTGGTTGTGACCGGGGGGTCATTTGATGATGATACAGTGGAGCGTGCATCAGTATTCAGGGGGTAAGCGTGCCGGGTTGTACGGTATGCTTGTGTGTATGGTATGTTGCGGAGTGATGGGTGCGGGGTGTTCCTCGCTCTCTGATCATTCTGCATTGCCATCGGGGGAAGCGGTTTCGATCACCATCGGAGAGGGACAGGTCAGGGCAAATTATGCCGCGTATCCTGTCATGCTTGAAAATAGGGGATTTTTGGGGGAGTCTGATATCCGTCTACAGGCAGATCTATTGGATGTGACCGGCGGTGGTGAGACGGTTCTTGCCTCGCAGGAAGTCGACGCCGGTTCCCTTGAACCGGGGGAGAATAAAACGGTAACAGTGGAGTTTCGACTGATCCGGCTGGTCGACAAGGATGTTGATCTCCGGGTGACACGGATCGGATGAGGTGGACTGGGCGGCGGGGGTAGGTGCACGGATCAGATTATTTCCCTGCCCTGCGTCGGATCTCCCGCAGATGATCCGGCACCGCCTGTTTTCGGGAAACACTAAAATTGTTGCAGAAGAAATACATTGAGGCACAGGGAGCGTGGCAGCGATGTACGCTTGAGTGCTGAAATACCCCCGTGGTGTAGTGGTCAATCATACCAGCCTTTGGAGCTGGTTACGGCGGTTCGAATCCGCCCGGGGGTATCATTTTTATTTTTTTAATTATTCACCGAATTCTGAATGTGATGCCTGAAGTGTCTGGACGGTTTTCACTCCCTGATAAAGAAATCTCTAAACTTTGTGGTAGTTTTATCCCGATAAATGAAAAAATTGATGAATTAATTGAATTTAGAATTATTTTCTAAAGTGTTTATCGTAACATTTCATGCAGACCGGTCTGACTTTGGTTGTTGAAGCCTTTTCTCCACAGATATGGCAGCAATTTTCCCGATAATTTGGATTGCTATATTTAACCCATAATTGGTAGCATTTGTCACAGAAGGGTTTTTCGGGATTATATTCTATCACTTCTCCGCAGCGGATACAATATCCTGCTTCCCCAAAAACGCTGTCTGTTATTTTATCCAGGAATCCTTTTTTCAATGGTTTTTTTAGCGTGGGAGACATCTTTTGCTGGTTTTTATTCCAGTCTGATTTTGGTTTCTGGGTTTTGTTTTTTAGTGTGCTATTATTGGGGGATTGTTTTGTGCTCTGCTCAACAATACGGATAATTTCTTCAAGGGTTTTATGATATAGTTCATTATCCACTTCTTTTGAAAATTTAACTCCCATTTCCCAATTACTTGTCTGAGAGTGTTCGTACATGTTCATGGTTGAAATGACTCCAAAATTTTCATTCAAATAACATTTGGCGTGCAAATCATCACATGAATAAATATTGATGTTCTTTAAATTTTGAAGGAATACTAGATCCTCATTTTTTAATGGAGCATCAGACCTATGAATGATGTTGATGTCGAAATTTTTCCCATCACTATTTTGAATGTATTTTTGGTATATTGAGGTTAATTTGATGTACGGGCTGACTAGGTATAGTTCCTGTTTTGAATTTTTAATCAGGTCGGAAATTGCCGAACTGATACCTTGATTATCGAGAAATTCTGCCATAAATGCTCCTTCTATGCAGAATATGCTAATAAAAACAATAAATATCTTTCTTTTTATTATAGGTCTGTTTTTTTGTAATGGGCAAAACTTGGGGAATATAAATTCTGCATCGCCGCTATCTATATCATCTGCCGTGCAAATGACAGTTGTATCGACATGACAGGGAGAGGAAAGGGCAGATTCGTGGACAAACAGGACCCCGAAAATACCCCGATACGGGAGATCATGCAGACGGATTTTCCCCGGGTGCATCAGGAGACGCCAATAGCGGAGATCTACCGTTCGTTTACGGGGAGAGGGTGCGCAGATATCATCGTCTGTGATGAGGACGACCGGTTTCTGGGCATCATCACCCGGATGGATCTCCTGTCTGGCATCACGCCCGGAATGGGCATCCGGAGCCGTCGGAAGATGGGGTGTCTTGAGTGTATTCACAAGAGTGCGGCACTCCATGCGGGTGACCTGATGACCCGCAGTCATGTGACGGTGCCCGCATCTGCCACCGTTGCAGAGACACTGCAGGCGATGGAGAAGAACCGGCATCCCGATGTGATCGTGGTGGATGAGCAGGGTATTGCTGTCGGTCTTGTGGAGATGTGCGATATTATTGCGTTTCTTGTCCGGGAAGGAGAGATCTGAGCGGGACGCCCCTGATTGGTAGTTTTCACCATCTCTGCCCATGTATCCCTGTTCCGGGTCCGGGACCATTTTCACCCCCCCGGGTCCACCCTTTTTTCTATCCGGTACGAATGAATCGGAGTGCAGAATGTGCTCCGTTTCCGGTGATATTTTCCTGTTTGAAAATACGGCCTATGGGTGAGTTATATTCCCCAAAAACGGAGAATACCGGATTGATACAGGCCCGTCACTATCGGCCGGATTGCGGAGGATGTATGGTATCTCTGAGGGTGTGAACGGGCCGCTCCGGGCTTCTGTGAGGGTCTGATTTTTGTGGACATACGGGCTGTTTGAGACGTTTTTGGGCATTTTTGGGCGTATTTTTGGGTATTCACTGTCCGTCGCTCTGTGTTCCTTCCGTTTGCCCAATACGTGCCCATACAAATCCGTGTTTCATCAGAATGGGGGTAACGATGATCGTTGCAATCACCATGACAGTCACCGCAGAGAAGAGGGCACTTCCGATGATCCCTCCCACGAGTGCCACCTT
>Ga0272441_10004710_pt1 | contig 24389 bp, 18 predicted proteins | sample SSMProp6N_FD_193582 | JGI IMG/M metagenome (GOLD analysis project Ga0272441, IMG submission 193582) | Marine sediment archaeal communities from Little Sippewissett salt marsh, Falmouth, MA, United States - SSM-Prop-6N | ecosystem: Environmental > Aquatic > Marine > Wetlands > Sediment ...
GCCTCCGTCAATCACGTGCAGGCCGACATGCTACCACCAGCGGCAGGGCATCGCCAGAGCCTAAGTCCTTTCAGAACAAGCGTGACGGAGTTTTCGGGAGGGACAAGTTCCGCTGCGGAAGCGGCGCCGGGCGTAGGCGTCATCCTCGGCGCCTGCGGCCCGACACGACGAGGCACCCCACGGTCAGCATCGCGAGTGTTGCTGGCTCCGGGACCGCCTCGTAGCGCGTCAAGGCTTCGAGTAAGTAGTAATCGCCGTAGCTTGTGCCGACATGGCTCGTGCGGTTGTATCCCACCGAGCCTTCCGCCAGGAGGCTCTCCCAGTCGGTGTCGGCCGTCAGGTAGGCCGCCCCATCGAGGGAGAGCAGGATCTCCTCGGCGGCGGTGAAATAGCGGTCGGCGTGGGCCCGGTCGACGTACTCCATGAGCTCCAGCAGCGCCGAGGCGGCGATGGCGGCGGCGGAGGTGTCCTTGGGCGCCGAGCCTGGCGCGTCGAAGTCGTTGGGCGGAACGAAATCCTCGGGCAGGTTGTCGAGGAAGTAGTCGGCAAGGCTGACTGCCGTCTCCAGGAACCTCGCGTCGCGCGTGTAGCGATAGGTCATGGTAAAGCCGTACGTTCCCCACGCCTGCCCTCGGGTCCAAGTGGACTCGTCGTCGTAGCCCTGGTGGGTATACTTGCCAAGCACGTCGCCGGTTGCGCGGTCGAACTCCACGACGTGGTACGTGCTGCCGTCGGGGCGGACATGCTCAGCCCTCGTGGTCAGTGCATGGTTGATGGCAATGTCGTAGAGGTCGGCGTCGCCGCTTTCGGCGGCCGCGCAGAACAGCAGCTCCAGGTTCATCATGTTGTCGATGATGACCTCGTACTTGCCCGTGGTCTTGTTGCCCCAGGACTGGATGGCCCCGATGGTGTAGCTGTAGCGCGTGGCCAGCGTATCCGCGGCCGTGAGGGTCACGTCGCGATAGGCGGTATTGCCCGTGAGTTGGTAACCCTTGCCAAACGTGTTGTAGATCATGAAGCCAATGTCGTGGGTGCCGTCGTTGGTCTTCTGGCTTTCGATGCCGGCAATGCGGGCCTCGGCGCGCTGTCGCCAGACCTCATCGCCGGTGCGGGCGTACATCTGCCAGAGCTGCCCTGGGAAGAACCCGCTCGTCCAGGAGCTGGCCGAGGTGGTGCTCCAGACCCCCGAGCTGTTGGTGATACTCGGGTAGGCGTCGACGGCGATCCGGTTGTGCGCCGCAGTCAGCTTGTCGGCGATCATGCCGGCCAAGCCGTCGAGATCGAGCTGTCGGGCTGGCCGGGCCGACGGCGCAGTGAGGACCTCGCCGGCCGAGACGTGCACGTCGTCGATCAGCACCACCTGCCCACCGCTGCCGACGTTCAGGAAGAACGTCCGCATCGGGTTGCTCGCCGTGCCGTTGCGAAACCCCAGGTCGTCGCCAACCTTACGCTGCGTCGTGATGTCGCCGCCCTCGATGTAGAAGTCCGTCACATCGGCGGAGTTGTCCACGACCATCCAGACGTCGTACCACGTGCCGGGCGTCAGGCCATTTGCCCCGCCGTCGAGCGTCAGGTCGACATACGCGCCGCCCTTGCGCCCGCGGACCTTGACGTTCGCGCCGTCCTCGAAGACGAGCGAGGTCGATTCGTAGTCGCCCCACTCGTCCGGTGTTGAGACGTCGCTGAAGCCAATGCCGTGATTGGCCGCGGACGAGCCGGCCAGGAAGCGGAAGAACAGTGTGGCCGTCTGGCCGTTGGGCACCTGGAGGGCGCCGAGGTCCCTGTAGAGTTCGACGTTTGCGCCGGCTAGGCGTAGCACCTTGTTGCCGCCGCGGTTGTACTCGCGGACGACCCTGGCGGAGGTCCCGCCGGCCCAGCCGTCCTGCCCGCTGATCTGCCCAGGTGTCAGCAACTCGAAGTCGGCAAACAGGTCGGCCCGGACGACAGGACAGCACAGAAGCAGCACAGCCGCAGCAGCACAATGGACATCGCGCATGGTACACCCTCCTTCCGTCCCCCCAGGCTCTTTCGTGGCGGCCGCCGCCTGACGTGCCGGCAGAAACTTGACACAGAGCGCATTATACCGCCGGGCGGCCTGGCGTCAATGGAATAGTCGATGGCGCAGCTCCGACGCTCAGAGGCTCTGACGAATGACCTGTAGCGGCGGGGGCGGACGGGGCAGACCGATGGCGGCGGGCGGCGGTGGGTTCCGAGGGAGATGGCGGGTCAGCGGGCGCGTCTTGAGCCGGGCAGACCCACGGCGGATCGTTTATGAACTGCCCAGCCGGACGCGGATGCGCATGGCGGGATTGCGTACGTCACGCCGGCTGACAAGCTGACCTGACCGGCGGCGCCGAGGCGATCTGGGCCGAGCGGGATCGCAAGCTCGCCGCCGCCCGCGTGGCCCGTCGCCAAAGACGACAAGGGTCGGGCGTCGCCAAGCCCCTGGAGGCCCAGAGCCGAGACCGAACTCCACCCAGCACCAACGCGAGTTGCTTACCAGAGCGACGGAGTTGTCCAGTTCAGGCTGAACCAGTACACGTGCCGCTGGCTGGCCCACTCACCTGGCCAGAGGCGCTCGTTCGCTGGCTTGTCGGCCAGCCACTCCCGGACCATGGCCGCCACTTCAGATCGCAGCGGCAGGACGGCCTCCTCACCGTTCTTGGTGTACCCGGTCAGGCAGCGGACCGTCGCCCGGCTACCGTCATCGCAGCGAACCGCTGGCGAACATCCAGCCGTAGCGGTGTGGGCTTCTCGTAGGAGAGCTTCTGCTCATCGGCCTCGGGGTTGCTTGTCAACCGGCTCGATCTGCGTCACCGTACGCCAACCAGCGTCATTCAGCGACAGATAGCGTCAGTAAGCGTCCCAAAAGTGTGCGCCAATTTGTGCGCGCTTTTCGGAGCATTGACGAGGGTTGCCCCGCAACAAGCCCTACGCAGTGCCGCCACGCCGGCGGTCGTCACAAGACAGATTGTCAGGTTTCCGCCCTGTTACCTGGCACCATGCTGCCTCACCGAGGGGATCCGTTCACTCGAGCGGCGATTCAACGCATACCCGCCGCTTGATCAAAGCCCCCTGCGCGGTACAATCTGTTGCGGTCGAGTGGCTGAAACAGACGCCGGCCGGGATTGGTGTTGCAGGCAGGGAAGGGCCTCGCTCTGTCCACCCCCTCTGCCGGGCACTTCCGCCCGCCGGTGCAGACAATGCAAGGAGGACCGCCCGTGTCCCATGCAAGGGCCTGTTTCTTGATTGCCGCGCTGGTGTCGGCTTGGTCGGTTGAGGCCTATGGCGATGCCGTGACGGTCGACGATTTCACGACGATCCTCGGCGGCGAGTTCGTCGATCTTCCCCAGGACTTCGGGACGAGCGCGTCGACGGCGCTCGTCACCATCACGGGCGACCCGGCGACGGTGCTGGGGTCGATCGGCCCGACCGTCTCGACCGTTCCGTCCGACCCGGGCGACGGCCTGGGCTGGAGTCATCCCCAAACATTCGACTTGATCCTGAACATGAGCCAGCCGGTTGCGGCGTTCGGCATCAGCTTCATCCATGCCGGTTTCTTCAGCGCAACGGATCCGGTGAGACTGGACGTTTACGACGGACTGGACGGCACGGGCAGCCTGGTGGGCACGGTGTGGTCGTCAGGCCTTCCGCCCAGGGTCGATTTCGTGGGGATCTGGAGCGATTTGCCGAACATTCGCTCGGCGGTGATTCCCTACATCGGCCACCAGACCAGCGCCGACGGCTACGGCGTGTCCCTCACGCCGAGGCCCTCGTCCGGCGGGGCCACGCGAACCTGGATCGGCGGCAGCGCCGGCGAGGAGTGGTTCGAGCCCGCCAACTGGGACCCGGCCGGGCCGCCGGATCCCGACGACGAATTGATTGTTATCGACGGCGTTCCCGAGACCGTCAGCCCCGTCTCGGTCAGGGACGGCTCGATCCTGTTCGACAACTCCGATCCGACCTTCCACGCCGCCCGGTTCGACGTGGGCATCGGCGGCAGCGGCTCCGTCGAGCTCGTGAACGACTCCGAAGTCGCCACGCACGGCGCGACGTTCGGCTACTACCCGGGCGACGTGGGCACGGTCACGGTGCGGAGCGGCTCGTATTGGCACAACGCGTGGGCGGGAGGCCCGTTTGAGATGGTCGTCGGAAACGGCGGGGACGCCAACGTGATGGTCCTCGAGGGCTCGACCTTGCACAGCGGAGATCTGACCGTCGCCGCGGAGGCCACGAGCACTGCGCGCCTTCAAGTCTCGGGCGCAGACTCGGAAGGCCGGCACGGGGATATGGTAATCGGCGGCGCCGGGGGAGGCACGCTGGAGGTCCTCGATGGCGCCTGGGTCCGCGGGTACACTTGCAGCATCGGGCTGACGCCGGGCAGCGATGGGAACGCCACGGTCTCGGGGCCCGACTCACTGCTCCAGGTCTATGGCACGCCGTCGGATAATTGGGTGGGCTTGCGGCACGGCCACGTTGCTGTCGGCCACGACGGGACCGGGCGCCTGGACGTCAACAGTGGCGGGCGTGTCGACGCCGAACACTTCATCGTCGGCTTCGACGGGAACTCCAACGGCGTGGCCCGCTTTCGTTCCGGCGCGATGCTGGACGGCAACGAGGTCTATGTGGGCGGCGGGCTGCCCTACTGGGCCGGCGACCAACTCCCCGGCGGCGGGGCCGGGGCCGGGCAACTGCTGGCCGAGTCCGGGGCGTTCCTCGACGCCAACTTCGTCTACATCGGTTACGGCGTGGGCTCGACGGGGCAGGTCACGGTGGACGCCGCCGCGCTGGCCGTTCAGTATGAAGTCGAGGTCGGCTGGCGGGGGGACGGCTCGCTGACCGTCCGCAACGGCGGCATCGTCTCCTGCGGATCGGCCCGCATCGGAGTCAACGCGGGGGGCGCCGGCGCCAGGGGGACCGTCAGCAGCGCTCTGGTGGACGATGCGGACTGGACGATTGCCGGCCCGCTCTCTGTCGGCGGCGGCGAGACCGGAGAGCTGGAGATCCTCAACGGCGGGGCCGTCTGGTGCGACTCCGCCTCGATCGGGGCCGCCCTCACGGGCGATCCCAACGGCCGGGTCCTGGTGCACGGCCAGGGCTCGCGCCTGGCGGTCAGCACGGTCCTCGCCGTAGGCGGGGTATATGTCGTCTCTCCGTATGACCCCAGCGGCGCCGGGCGGCTGACCGTCTCCGGCGGGGCGCAGGTCACCAGCGCGGAGGGGCAGATCGGGACATACGAGCAGAGCAGCGGGACGGTCGTGGTGGACGACGCGAACTGGAACGTCTCCGGGACGCTGTTCGTCGGCAGGGAAGGCGAAGGGCGGTTGGAGGTCCGCAACGGCGGGCAGGTGACGGCCTTCAACGCGCTGGTCGGCTGGGGCAGCGGGGGCGACCCCAACGGCACGGCCGTGGTGGACGGCAGCGGGTCGGGGCTTGCCGTCAACGGCCTGTTGGCCGTCGGCGGGGGCGCCTACGGCTCGCCCTTCCCGTTGCTCGGGACGGGCAAAGGCTTACTGTCGATCTCGAACGGGGCGCAGGTCGTCAGCGGCGAGGGGCAGGTGGGCTTCTTCGGCGGGCGGGGCACGGCGCTGGTGTTCGACGCGAACTGGGACGTCGCCGGGCTGCTGACCATCGGCGGGGCGGGCGGCACGGGGACGCTGATCGCGACCCAAGGGGGCGAGGTCTCGTGCGACCGGATGGAGATCGGCAACTCGCCGGGTTCGATCGGCGTGGTGGCGCTGACGGGGACGGCAACGCGGCTCCGCACGGGGGCCGAGCCGATGTTTGTCGGCTACGACGGAAACGGCGTGATGATGGTGACCGACGGCGCGGCCGTCGAAGCCGGGATCCTCGTCGTCGGCTGGGACGGCAACTCCGACGGCAGCCTGTCGGCCGACGGGGGCGGCGTGATCGATTGCGGCGTGCTCCAGATCGGCGGCGGGGCGCTGCTGGCGGGTGGGCTCCAACTCGGCGGGCCGGGCGTCGCGGCGGTGCGCACGGACGGCAACTCCCAAGTCCTCGCCGACGCCGTGTCGATCGGCGTCTCGCCGGGCGCGACGGGTTCGGCCGTTGTCGAACAGTCGGTCTGGACGGTCGACGGGCCGGTGGACGTCGGCCTGTTCGGCGACGGCAGCCTGACGATCGGCAGCGGCGGGCAGGTGTTCTGCGACGACGTCGCACTGGCGAGCGCGCCCAACAGCACCGCGGCCGTCACGGTCGACGGCGGTGCGCTTCGTCCGGCCGGGCAGTTGTTCGTCGGCAAGGGCGGACCGGCGACGGCGGAGTTCCGCAACGGCGCGGACGTTCGCTGCGAGAACACGCTCGTCGGCTGGGAAGCCGACGGAAACGGCGCGCTGACGGTCGCGAGCGGAGCGTTTCTCCAGACGGGGTTCGCCCTGGCCCTCGGGGGCGGGCGATACGTGGACGGCAACAGCTACGAAGGCGGGGCGGGCACGGGCCGGCTGACGGTCCTGCCCGGAGGCGAGGTCAAATGCGGCGAGGGGCAGGTCGGCTACAGCCCCGGCTCGACGGGCGAGGCGATCGTCGACGGCGGGCATTGGGACGTCGTGGGCCTGGCCGTCGTCGGCATGGACGGCACGGGGCAGGCGATGGTCACCGGCGGGGGTACGTTCGAATGTGGTGGGATGGTCATCGGCCACGAGATCGACGGCAACGGCACGGTGCGCGTGGAAGGCGAGGGCTCGGCCCTCCGCGTGGGCCTGGCCCTGACGGTGGGCCAGGACGGCGCGGGGCGATTGGAGATCGCCGACGGCGGGGTGGTCACGTGCAGCGCGGCCGGCGTCTCGCGCGGCGGGCCTGTCGGCGAGACCACCGTGGACGGGCCCAACTCGTCGCTGTACGCCGACGTCGAGCTGAAGCTCGGTTACCTGGCGCACGTCACAATGACGGACGGCACGATCGAGTCGGGCGACCTGGTCCTGCTGGGCCTGGGCTCGACGATGGACATCAACGGCGGGACGTTGATCGCGTGCAGGATTCAGAACGCCGGCGGGGAGCTCAACACCGCGCCGGGCTCGGTCGTGCGCGTCAACGAGCTGATCGGCTTCGAGCACCCCATCGAGTTCGGCGGGAGCCTTCAGATCGGCCATTGCGGCGGAGCGGCGGTCTTCTGGTCGTTCGGGCCCGACGAGTCGCTTCTCGTCGGCGAGGACCTGACTGTCGGCTGGGGTTCGCCTGTGGTGTTCACGATCGACGGCGGCAGCGTGGTGGTCGGCGGGACGACGGACATTCGCGACGGCTCGATCGTGACGCTCGACGGAGGCCTGCTGGAGACGGGCTCCCTTACCGGGGCCGGCGGGTCCCTGAGCTTCGTGTCCGGGACGCTGCGGATCACCGAGGGCGGGTTGACCGTCGGCGGCGGGCAACCGATCGGCCCGAGCGTCTCGGTGGGCGGCGGCGACCTGATCGACGTGGCCGGGCTGACGACGATCGCCTTCGACGGCGACCTGGTGGTCGAGGGCGGCCAGGTCCGCTCCGGCGGAATCCTCAACGAAGGCACGCTGGCCGTCGGAACGGGCGGGACGGCCACCACCGAAGGCGGCACGACCAACCGCGGCCGGATCGAGATGGACGGCGGGACGCTGGGCGGCGGGGACGTGCTCAACGACTATGGCGGGAGGCTGTCGGGCTGGGGCGCCGTCGACGCCGATCTGATCAACTACGGCACGATTGCGCCGACCGGCCCGCTCGACGTGACCGGCACGGTGGAAAACCACTTCCAGATCGACCTGCCCGCCGGGTCGCGGCTGGAGGCTGGCCACGGCGTGGACAACCGCGGCACGATCTCAATATCGGGCGGCGTTCTCGCCGGCGGCGAGCTGACCAACCGCCCGTGTGGCGTGGTTCGGGGCGAGGGGTCGATCGCAACCGCGGCGCTGAACGACGGGCTGATCCACGCCACGGGCTCGATGTACGTCGAGAGCTTCGTCAGCGGCAACCACGTCGGCGGGGAGCTGCGCGTCGGCCCGGCCGCGTCGCTGCGGATCGGCTCGCCCTGGACGAACGAGGGCACGGTCTGGCTGGAGGCCGACGACAGCCTGCTGTGCGGCGGCGACGTGACCAACGCCGGCCTCATCCACGGCCGGGGGCGCATGGCGAGCCAAGTCATCAACGCCGGCACGATCCGGGCAGAGGGCGGCCTGCTGACGCTGTCGGCCGGCCTTGACAACCAGCCGGACGGGGCCCTCCAGGCCCTGCCCGGCTCGCACCTCGTCGTCTCCGAGGCCCTGCCGGTGAACCTGGGGACCGTCGAGGCGATGGACGGCGCGACGGCCTTCTTCACGCAAGGCGTGGACGAGAACGCCCGTTCGATCCTCCTGCGGGGCGGGACGTTCGACAACAACAATCACCCGCTGAGCAACAACGGCTTCATCGGCGGGCACGGCACGATCCGGACGGGCGGGTTGAGCAACGCCGGGCGGGTCGGCGTCGGCGGCGGGGACATGGACTTCATCGGCCCGGTCGTCAACCAGGAGGGCGGCGAGATCCACGTCGAGGCTGGCGCGACAGCCGTGTTCTACGGGCCCGTCAGCGGCCCCGGCGCCTACCCCGGGCCCGGCGACGTGCTCTACCTGCACAGCTTCTCGCCCGGCGCGAGCCCGGCCGCGGTGAGCTTCGGCGGCAGCGTGGCCTTCGCCGCCGCGGCCGCGCTGTACGTCGAGCTGGCCGATCCCAACAACGCCGACCCGCTCTCGCCGCACTACGACGCCCTGCACGTCGCCGGCGACGTCGCCCTGCCCGACCTGCTTCGCCTGACCTGGCTGCCCCGGCCGGGCGACGCGAGCAGCCGATTCGGCGGCGAGTACGACGTGATCGTCTACGGCGGGGAGTTGTCCGGCGCGTTCGCCGAGATCACCTGCGACTTCGCGCCGTACATCGCCGCGCTGGACTACGCCGCCGACGTCGGCGAGGGCCTCCGCGCCGTGCGGATCACCCTCCACGCCCAACTCGACGGCGACTGCGACCTGGACGGCGACGTCGACGGCGACGACCTGGGCGTCATCGAGGCCGGCCTGAACCTCTCCGGCGCCGCCTGGGCCGACGGCGACGTCACCTTCGACGGGACGGTCGATCACTTCGACTACCTCCTCTGGAAAGCCAACGCGGGCGAATCAGTCCCCGGCGGGGCCATCCCCGAACCCGCGACGCTTGCTCTGCTTTCGCTGGGCGGGCTCTTGGTGATCCGGCTGCGGCAATGGAGACGCCAAAGTCCCTCATAACACCGCCAGTGCAGCGATGGCGGAGCGTACGTTCCCGGACAGGTCGCCCCAGGTGGAGATGAGGCCGGCCAGATCCGATGGCACGTCGGCCTTTGTGCCCTGGCCATCCGTGGCTTTGGGCTTCCTTTCATCGCCCGTCAAGCAATCGGAGCGGCCCAAGCTCGTCGGGGTTCCGCCCCGGAGGTCGCTTTCCGGAGAATCCAGGAAGTCGACCGCTCCTTCCGTCTTGACAGCCGCCGCCCGTGCGTTATCATACTTGTCGTACCATCCATACCTGCTTTGGACCCAAGCTTCGGGTCTCCCCCTGCCCGAAGCAAAAGCGCTCGGAGGTCCCCCCCTGCCTCCGAGCCATTGACCGCCCGGTGCCCCAAGACCCACAAGCCGGGCGGTTACTATGCGCTGGGATGGCGATGCTGGTTTGTGGTCGTGCTCAGCGGTCCACGTCCAGCACATGCGAGGCCCTCTCCCCTCACCTGGGTGTCAGCATGCGGTCAGCCCAATGCAAGTCCCGTAGCGACAACTCCCTGTACCCTCGGTGCAGTACCAAGACGAATCCCAAGGAAGACTGTCGTGCCGAGGAACATCAGGCCATACCGACGGCGGCGGCCCTTGCTGTCGGCCAGCAGGAACGGCATCTGGGGGACCTGTCGGCGAATCGAGCGGGACTGGGTCGCAAGCCTCTTCCGATCAGCCAGGCCAGCGCCACTGGCCGAGGTACTTGAGGCGTTCTGCCGTCACCTGCAGAGAACGCGAACGCGCAAGTCCTGGAAGAACGAGATCAGCCGGCTCCGGGTGTTCTTCGGCCCCATCTGCCCGGCGCTGCTGCCCGGCGCGCCGGGAACCGCGAAGGGCCAAGAGGCCAACCGGACCGCCATGGATCGCCATGCGGGCAGTCACGTGCAGGCCCAGGCGCTTGAGGACATCACCGCGCAGAAGATCAACTGCTTCCTCGCGGCCCGAGTGGACAAGGACGGCTGGTCGGCGAAGACGGCCAATCTCACGCGCCAGGCGCTGCACCAGCTGTTCTCGTACGCAATCAAGTACCTTGGATTCCGCAGCGGCGATCCGCGCTACCCCAACCCCGTCGAGGCCGTCGACCGGTTGAGAGAGCCTGCGCCACAGATCCGTTTCCTCACGTTGACCCAGATTGACGGGCAACTGCGCATCCTGCGGGAACACCCGGTCCTCCACGCGATGGTAGCCACGTACATCTACGCGGGGCTGCGGCGGGAGGAGGCCATTTGGCTGACCCATGACGATGTGGACCTCGACAGGCGGCTGCTCCGCATTCGGGCCAAGACGATCGAGGGCCAGGGCTGGCAGCCGAAGACCAAACGGAACCGCGTCGTGCCGACCAGCAGGGCGCTGCACAGCCTCTTGCAGGCATATGCGCCCCGCGAAGGCTGCGTATGGTACTTCCCCTCCCCCGCCGGCAAGCGATGGCACCCGGACAACTTCAGCCAGAAGCTCCGGAAGATCAACGGGTCCCACGGCTTTGGCTGGAGCTGCCTGGACTTCCGTCACACGTTCGGAAGCCAGCTCGCTCAGAAGGGCGAGAGCCTGTACAAGATCGCGACGCTGATGGGCAACTCTCCGGCCATTTGCCGTCGGCACTACGCGGCGCTCATCCCCGAAGAGATGGCCGATGTCGTCGAGTTCCGTGCCTCGCCGGATTCGCGTTCCAGGAGGGGCGCCGAGTAGAACGGCCGAACCCGAGGGTCCGGCCGCGCGCTGCCGTTTTGTCCCACAACGCAACGCCGACTGGTTGTCAGTCCATGGAACGGCCATGCTCGTTGGGGAGTATCGCGACGGCGTGGCTTTCCTCGATGCTCATTCGGGACGATGCCAGCTCGTGGCAGCGATGCGAACGTTGGGATCCTGTCGGCCGGCGTCAACGCTCCAGCCGACTGCCGGCACATTGTCAGCCGCCCCATGGTGCTCGCCCATCCCATCGCGTATAGCGGTCTGGCCGCTGCACCTGATCGGGCGCTGACCTCCTGTTGCGTGGGTCCCTGTGTGGTACGACGGGCAACGCGAGGTTTCACCTCGGCTGGACGTCGCCCTTGTTCCACCTTGGTGGCGAGACCGTCGACGTGGCCACGGCTTTTCCGTCCCTTCTGATGGGAGAATACGCTGGCCGGCAACAGGTCGTACAACCGCACGACAGGCCCACCGTTCCGGTTCCGCCCCGGCCAAGAGGGTGATGCGGCCCAAAGGTGCCGTCCTTCCCTGCGGAGCCGCGCTTTACCCGACATCTCTCAACCAGCCTCTACCGGGCGGCCATTGCGCACCGTGCAAACAGCGACCCCCGGACTGGGGGTCCGGGGGCCGTGGGTTTGCCCCGACCCGCGATGTCGGAATCCCGTGCGGGTCGGCTCCATGTTCATCGGTCGTCGATGGATGCGCCTGCACCACCGCCCAAACCGCTGGCACACCATATCCTGTTCAAGCACTCCGTCTAATCGGTCGATAGGCGGGACGGGGGGATCGTGACTACCTTGATTGATTGTCGGTCCGGGCCTCTCTCCCGGGACCGCAAGACCGGCTCGGAGGTCTCTCTGGCTTCCGGGCAAATGACCGCTCGGCTCTCTCCATTGGCCCGAATACAAACCGGGCGGTCTATTCACCTGGCGACCTGTAGGGCATATCCCCGACTTGACAGATCGTGATTCGAGGATATGATGGCAGACTATACGCTATGGCCCCATCGGCTTTGTAGTGGAGGACGTGCAGAGCCGCCAAGGCGCTTGGAGGCCGGGGGTAACCTCCGAGCAACGACCGCCCGGCCCTCTGCCTAAGCGCTTTGCCGGGCGGTCTGTTCGCGCTTTGGATCTCCTTGACGAATGCCCTTGGTTCTGTAGGATATGGCGTAGAGAAGACTCGCTGCGAGGCAGTCCTTTCAAAAAGGAAGGGATCTGCCTATCTCGGCGAGTCTGATGGCGGTTGCCGAAAGGAGGATGGCCCATGCGAGCCTATCGGCCGAGCTCTGTCGATGGCGAAGTCGAGGACTGCGCGGAGGAATTCACTCCTCCCGACCGGGAGACGACCCTCAAGCTCTACGCGGAACGGGTAGAAGCCGGATTGCCCCTCTTTGAAGCAGCCGGGCAGACCACGATCATGCCCAAGCGGAGCTCGCTGTTGGCGAACATCCGAGCGCAGAAAAAGGGGCAGCCGGCCAAGCCTGATCCACGAGAACGCGTGGCCGTCTGCGGCCTGCTGCTGGCGCCCTGGTATCCCGGGAACTGGTCGGGCTGTCTCTTGGCCGAGGGCGATGCGATTGGCTTGGAGCTACAAGAGACGGCGGGCCGATAGGACTCACATACTGGTTGTCCGCTGCACCTCAGCGATGCGGGTCTCCCTCCACCCCCATCCGGTGCAGCTTTCAGGGCGACGCCTGGGACTCCCTCCTCCTGGGTGTCGCCCCTTCTGTTCGTCTGTCGGGCCGAATCCAGGATTGAGGGCATTGCGTGGCCTTCCTCACCCCAGCAGCCCGACCAGTTGCTCGTCTTTCATCGCCCTGCCCGGGCGCAGGTCCTTGCGCCATCCGTCGATCCAGTCGGCCAAGCCGCGAAGGGCAGTGCTCATCTTCCCCGATAGCTTCCAGCCCTCCCGGCCGCCGTAGCGGCTGTTCATCCAGCTGATGCGATCAATCAGGCCGAGACGGGCGAGTTTGGCTCGTGTACGCTGCAGCGTTCTGCGGGAGATCTCATGGTCCCGCTCCAAGAAGGAGAGGCTGGCTACAAGGCCATCGCTGGCCTTCAGCGCAAGGAGAATCCGCGCCGCGGCATGCTGCTGGTTGCGATTGCCCGGGAAGAGCATCTCGACGAGGTCCGTCAGGTCCGCCATCTGCGCGATGCGCCGATGCCGGAAGTCAATCTTGGTCGGTTCCATCATTCTCCCCCGTCCGTGTGCCCTCCGCCTTGGGCAGAAGAGCGCTGGCATCCCGGAATCCCTCCCGCGTCATCTCCTGCCGCAGGGCGTGCCGCTCCTGGCTGATCCGAATCGCGTGATCACGCAACTGCGTTCCAAAGACATTCTCTACGAACAGGATCGTCTCGAAGGCCGAGACGTAGATATCGTTGAACAAACGCCAGAACCTCCACCGAACGCCCTGCCGTGTCATCCGGAAGGCCTTGTGGATCTTCTCCCCGTATGTCCCTCGCAGGACCATTCGGCTGGGCCGATCAGGCTTCAGCTCGACCCAGAGATCTCTCGATTCGATCAACTGCCTCAAGGTCTCCAGGAATGTCTTGTCCTTCTCCGTCAGCTTCATGTTTCCTCACCAGGATATCGGCGTCCTCCTGCCAGATGTCGATGACGCCGTGGTGGGCCAGAAAGACGACCGCGACGAAGCGCCATATGCGGTCCTTCCGGGCCTCCTTGCCCAAGGGGGGGATCTGTCCCAAACCGATCGGGAAGTCGCCCAGATGGGCCCGTATGTGCGCCTGATAGCGTCTCAGGTCGAAGTCCTCTCTCGTATGGAGTGAGAGGGCTTCGCATGCCCCGGCCGTCAGGCCGTTCAGCGCCGCCAGCAGGCCGGGCACGCTGCCCAGGTCGCACGCCGAAGGCAGCTGGAGGGCCTCGGAGCGGCTCGCGATCAGCATTTCCCGGACCCGATCCCGCAACTGCTTCTTCCTCTGTCGGGACTCGGCCATCTTGGCGCGGAAGTACGCCGCGTCGAAGACGAGGCCGTCGAAGACGAAGCGCGAGGCGACATCCCGGCCACACGTTCGGCACACGTACCGGCGGATCCGCAAGTGCGGCTTGCCTCCGCAGTGCGTGCATCGCTGGAAGGCCACGGTGGGATCCAGCTCCCGACCGCAGCGTCTGCATCGGGCCCGGCTCTCGGCGACCATGGCCAGCCTGCCGCCGCAAGCGCCGCAGCGGCGCCCCAGCAGTACGACCGCGTAGTAGAAGCGGCGGGCCCTGCCTGCAAGACCCGTCACGGCCTCGACCAACTGGAAGGCCCTGCGGATGATGTTCATCCGACATCCGGAGGGGGGAAGATCTCGCCCAGCAGTTCCGCCGGGTCCGAGCCCTCGTAGAAGTCGTTTCTGGATTCGCTCGTCTCTTCAGACTGGGCTGCTGCGCTTTGGACTTCATCCTGCCCGACTTCGATTGGTTTCTGGTTGCGGGGCGTGAACTTCCTGCCGCAGGCCTTGCACAGCCGGATGCGGCGGTCGCCCATGCTCTTGGTCTTCCGTACGCCCTTGCTGACCGTCCGGGACTGGCCGCAGTAGGGGCACTTGAAAGGTCTTGGCATATGGCATCACCTCACGGGACAGGCAAGAGGCCTGAGTATATAAAGACTCGCGAGTCCTGTGCGGTGGCAACAGGACTGTGGGGTTGCATTGGGATGGACAGATCCCTATAAGGAGATCTCGAATGACGCTCTACCGGTTACGCTCAGGAGAACCCGATGGCCAGAACCATGACGATTGCAGCGCTGCGCGCCGCGCTGGCGAAGAAGCAGAGGCAGGTTGAGAAGCTGCATGCGAAGCGAGGCAAGCTCGTCCAGCAGCTCGACGAGATCGACCGGGAGATCGCCGTGTTGACCGGCGACATGCGTCGCGGGCCCCGGATCGCTGCGGCGAGCCTCTCGGCCCGCGCCATGGGTCGAACGCGGCCGCAGAACGCCAAGACGCTGATCGAGTTCGTTCAGGATGCCCTGGCGGGCGTCGCAGAAGGGATGCGCGTCAAGGACGCGATGTCGGCCGTGCAACAGGCCGGCTACGAGAGCAGCAGCAAGGACTTCTACGGCATCGTCGCCGCGGCGCTGCGCGAAGGGCCCTTCGTCAAGCTCCGCCGCGGCGTTTATGCGCTGAAGGCCGCCGCCCCGGCCAAGGCCAACAAGGCGCCCAAAAAGGCGGCCGCCAAGTCCAAGAAAGCGCCCAGGAAGGCATCCCCCAAGCCGAAGGCCACGAAGAAGAGGGTGGCCAAGCGCCGCAAGACAAAGGCCTCCAAGGCGAAGGCGTAGGCCGCCTCGATCGGCCGCCTGTTCGGCCAGACCGCAGCTTCGAGCAGCGCACCAGCGCAGGTTCCCTCGCGAGCGTATGCGCTGGCGTAGCGCAGCGCCTCCGGCGACCGGAGAATCGGAGAATCGGAGAATGGAAAAGCTTATATAGTTCGGGGTCCAACCGGGCCCCATGAGACTCATCCAGACCCTCCGGCAACTCCCGATCGGGGAGCTGCTCGACTCGCTCCTGCCGGACCTGGTTCTTGCCTTTGCCTTCTTCACGGCGCTGATCTACGGCGCCGTGGCCAAACGCTTCGACCACCAGCGGTCCGCGGTTGCCGTCTCGGCGTCCATGGGCCTGGCCCTGTCGATCGGGCTGGTGTGGTGGGAGCGCCGCACGGGATTCTCCATCCGCAACCTCGGCCCCCTCGCCGTGGGCTTTGCCGTTCTGCTGCTGGGGATGGTCCTGTACGCGGCCGTTCGCCAGATCGGCGGCTCCTGGGCTGGCGCGGGGCTGGCACTAGGCGTCAGCCTTCTGGTCGCCGGCCTGCTCGGCGCGGACTGGCGCATCGCCACGCAGCTCATCCAGACCGTGACGGTCGTCGCGTTGATCGTGGGCATTGCCGCGATGCTGTTGCACGGCAGCGGCGGACTGCCCCGGCTCGCAGCGCGCGCGATCCGGCGCCCCGCCGTGCGATCCGCCCCGCGCGAAGTGCGCAAGGCCCGGGGGGTCTCCAACCTGCTGGACCGGAGTTTCCGGGGACTCAAGAAGCAGACGCGCAACCTCAACGAGCACCCGCGCGACAGCGCGAACATCCTGCTGCAGTTGCGCAGGATGCTGCCGGCCGAGGGTTGGCTGACCGAGCGCATGGCGGAGCTGCGCGCCAAGGCGCACAGGGCCCGCGCTGGCGACATCGCCCGTATCGAGGAGATCCAGGGACAGTTCGGCAAGCTGCCGGACGCGGCACGCAAGAAGGCCGCCAGCCAGCTGGCCGACCGCTATCGGCAGTTGAGGCTGGATCGCCAGATCGAGCAGCTAGATCGGCAAGTCGCCGAGCGCGAGCGCGCCATTCGCGATCTCACTCAACAGGCCCAGCAGTACCTGGCCGAACACAACCATCGCAAGCTGTACGACACGCTCAAGACGGCGGAAAAGCTCCAGAAGCAGGTTTCCCATCTGATGCAGCGGGTCGGCGGATTTGAGAAGCAGCTTGACGACGTGTCCCGACAGGCCGCGGCCCACGCCAGCGAGGTGCAGGATGCATGAGAGTCGGCGCATCCCGCCTGGAGGACCGGCTGGGTCCCCTCGAGCCTGCGTACCGGTCTCGCGGCGAGGCCCAGGTCGGCCGGTTGCTGGACCGATACGGCATTGACTTCTTCTACGAACAGCCGCTGGTTGTCCTCGACCGGGGCCGCTACCGGATCTGGCGTCCCGACTTCACGCTGCCGCACTACGGCGGCCTGGTCGTCGAGTACGCGGGCATGCCGGACGTGCCCGACTACGCCCAGGGAATTCAGCACAAGAAGGAGGTCTACCGAGCCAATGGGCAGCCGGCGGTCTTTGTCTATCCCGCCGACCTGCAAGGGCCCCAGTGGCCGGCGACGGTAATGGGCCAGATTCGCCGTGCCTACCGGGACGGCCGCCAGTCATTCCTGTCGTACGGGAGGCGTAGCGCGCTGCCTGATCCTGTGATCTACCCGGCGGAACGCTGACTACGCGGGACTGTGCTCGGCACCGTCCCGCATCTCTGGATCCTTCTATCGACGCCAAGGCTGCGTCCCGTTGACTATCGTCACCACGTGAACGTTGCGGATCTGCATCTCGTCCATCAGCTTGCCGGCGCACTCCGGCTCCTTGTGCAGGAAGCGCAAGGGCAGGTAGACGGGGCGCGTTGTGCCCGAGCCGGGCGCAGATCGCGCGACCATCCGGCGCGTATCGTAGGCCAGCCAACAGGCCAGCAGGACCAGCACCCCGATGGCGAGCGTCAGGAGCATCTGCGTGTTGATTGGTGTCTTCATGAGCGTCCTTTGGAAGCGAAGCTATATCAACCTTTCGGCGCCACCGCCCGGTGACAGAAGGCGCACAGCGCGCCGCTGGTCCTACGAGACGTCCAGCCAGGAGAGCTGCTCGACGCGCGGGCCGCTTCCCCGCTCTGCGGCGTCGATCGCCCTCTGGCAGGTGGTGACCGCCTGAGGGTTGGTGGCCACCAGGACGACGCGGTCGAAGCCGGTATGGCGAACCTTGGCCAGGTTGGTCGGCACGTCCGACTTGCCCGTCTCGATCTCGACCGCGACGCGCTCGCCGGGCCGAACGGCCAGCAGGTCGATCGCGCCGTTGCCCTCGACGGGGTGCTCGCGTGTTACTTCGTAGCCCCGGGCCGCAAAGTCCTCGGCGGCGCGACGGACCCAGTACCGATGCTCGAGGCTCTCGCGGCAGCGAGCGCCGGGATCGATGCCGACCGAGGCGCAGGCCGAGCGCCCGAGCTCGGTCAGCTGATACAGCATCACCTGGCCGGATCGCGTGGCGATGGGCACGGGCTCGATGAGTCCCGCGGACTGCAGGGACTGCCGGACTGCGTTGCCGCGGCGGCGGGACAGGTGCAGCCGCTGGTAGCGGTGGACCGTCGTCGACAGCGGCCGGGCGGCCAGATCCGACAGGAAGCGGACCGCTTCCCGCGACATCTGCGGGATCTTCCCGGGTGGATCGGGATGCCCTGTTGATCGCGACTCCTGCGCCTTTGTTGGCGCTTTCCCGGGGGATGGTGGGTGGGTGTCTTGATCGTCTGAATCATCTTGTTTGTTCTTATCCGGGGCCGGAATCGCCGGAACCGCCGCGCGTTCGTTCCGTAAAGCGTTATCCCCATCGGAATGGCCGGAATCGGCGCCTCTTTGGGCTCGGATCTGCGCATCGGTCACCGATCCCTCTCGGATCGGGAATCGCGGCACGCGAATCAAAAACGCCTCGGGATGCTCATCGGCCAGACGCACCACGGCCGTGCCGACCGGCAGCGTGGTCAGCGCCTGCTTCTGCTCATCCGTCAGGTTCATGGCGCCGGCGATGGCCTGGACGTCCCCGCGGAGCTTCTGGCTCAGTGCGATCGTGGCGTACGAGTTGGCGAACGCAACCTGGCTCAGAAGCGATGCCGATTGGTCCACAAAGACGTATCCGAGGCCGTACTGGCGGATCATCCGGATGGAGCTCTCCAGGACCGATTCCCTCGCCTCGGTGGCCTTGCGAAGCAGGAGATTATGGGCCTCCTCCAGGACAATCAGGTTGGTCAGCTCCGCGCGCGGGCCTTGCGCCAGGCGGTAGCGGTAGAGGTACAACGTCAGCGCCTCGGAGAAGAGTTTCCGGTCCGAATTGCTGGACAGTCCGTCCATCTCCAGGACGCAGTTGGCCTCCAGCAGGCCGAGGACTTGGCCGTTGTTCTGCGTGTCGACGACGCGGCCGAACTCGCCGTACGTCATGGCCAACAGGATCCGCTCGGCGGAGGCCTGCCACATCGCCGCCCGGCCCTTGAGCTTCGCCTTGCGAAGCCAGGCCAGCAGGTCGGGAATCGTAGGCCACTGGATGACCATCCGGTCGTAGACGCCGGCGTCGCGGTACAGCTTGTCGATCCCGGCGACGAGCAGGCTGATGACGCCTTCTCCGCCGAGGTAGGCTGCGGCGATGACGTCGACGATCAGCTTGATCCACACGCCCGGCTCGCAGCCGGCCGGCGGGATCAGGGGGTTGAAGCGCAGGGGCGCGACGTCCCTGCCGATCGTGTAGACGCGCAGATCGGGCCGGACGCCAAGCAGGTCGCGGTAGCCGCGCTTCCAGTCGAGTGCCAGGACCTTGATGCCACGGGCCATGATGCCGCGCATCAGAACGAAGGTCAGGTTCGTCTTACCCGAGCCGCTCCGTCCGGCGATCAGGAGGTGCTCTCTCAGGCGAGCGCTTTTGAGAAGGAAGGGGTACAACTCGCGATGCGCATACGCCACGGACCCGGCGCGGACATCCCCCGACGCGGCGAAGGTCTTCAACGGCGGCGGGAACGGTGAACGGTCCGGCTGGTAGTCCTGACCGAGGTGCTTGGCGGCCAGCAGCTCGAGCGTCTGCTCAATGTCGGACTTGCCCGTGGCGTCCGATTCGGCCAGGTACGCGGCCCACAGGCGGTCGACCTTGGCGCCAAGGACGGGGCGGAGCTTTCTGCACAATTCCTGGGCCCGGAGCATCATGGCCCCTCACCCGGCGTGTCGTAAAGGATCGAGAGCTTGCGATAAGCCGCGAGGTATTGCTGTGCGGTCTCGGGCAGCACCTGGCGCAAGCGGGAGACGTCCCGCCAGAGGGTGACCCGCTCGGCGCGCTTCTGCTCGTAGATCGCCTGGATCGCCTTCTGGGCGGAATAGCGCTGCCTCTCGTTGGCCGGGGCGCCCTGCGCCGCCTCCTGGCGGTGCACGGCGTTGTTGGCCTCACAGACGGCCAGATCCAGCTCGTAGCAGTTGGTGTTGTACAGTCGATATCGGTTTCGGATCTGCGCGATCGTGTCCTCCAGGCCCAGCCAGGAGGTCTGCTGGCGGTCCGAGATCAGCGCCATCTCGGGCTCCGAATCGGGCACCGCGAGGTATCCGTGGGCGATGATCTGCTCGACCGTCTGGCCGCGCACAGGGAGCGGGCTGGAAGGTCGATCGGTTGAGAAGTCGTAGCGCCCATAGGGCGCGGTGGTATCGGTTCGGGGGCGCTGGCTGCCGACAACGGCCTGCCAGAGATAGAGCCCCGACTCGTAGAAGTACGGCACATAGGATCGAAAGACCCCGCCGGTGGCGGGGTCGTTGGGGTGGTGGTTTTGGCGACTGAATGAACGCATGGGGATCACCTTGGATTCACTTCTGAACAGTGGGAATGGGCGCGAGTATTTAAGCTTTGCGGTTCTCGTAGCCACTGCGGAGTGGGCGCCGAAGAGCGCGCAGCGGCGCCGCCGAAGCGCAAGGTTTATATACCCCCGGCCCTCCCCCGCGACCCAGGAGGTGATCGACCATGCGCACAGAGAAGGACATCCTGTTGGAGCAGATCCGGCGTCGATCCGAGCGCGAAGCGGCCCACCTGGCCGGTCAGTTCGCTCGCGCCGCGGCGCGCGAGCGGGAGGCCATCCTCGATGCACTGCAGTTCGAGCAGTGGCTGGCGGAGAGCTGTTGGGACGCGATCTACGCCGGCGGGCGCTGAGCCGGATAGAGGGCTGTGGGCCTTCAGGATCCGGGTCGGATAGTATCAATAACTGACAGATTCCCACCTATTCTCCATATCTAAACCCTTTGCTATCAATAGCCTGTCGGAATCTCATCCCTTGAATCCCGATATACTCTGACATTCTGCCTATCTTCACACTCCTCTCCACCACCTACTCTCTCCATCGTACCGGGGCTTTGCCCCGGGCCCGACCGGAGGGAGGGCCCGGCCGTGGGGCTGAGCGGAGCGAACGCCCAACCACACGAGCCGCATGGCTCGTGTCCAACGCCGTCCCCTGCCTGACCCTGCCCCTGCCCATTGCTCCCGCACGCTGTGCCCCCTTGGCGCGCCATCCCTGGCCTGCCCTCGTGCACCGCCGTCCCCCTCTGCACATCACCTGCGCCCCTCTGCACGCGCATTCTCGTCCCCAGCGCCCTTCGCTTGGAACCCGAAGCCGCCCTTTCCGCGTCCCGGATCCGTACCGTCTCCGCCCTGATTCCGTCCCTTTCTCGGTCCCCTTCGATGCCCGCACCGTCTGCGAGCCCTGTGCGCTGCGCCATCCAGCACGACACTCACCCTCGCGGCACGCGCGCCCCGCCCCGGGGCGCGCGTCTACCCCGGCCGGGTCAGTCCGAGACACTCAACCACGCCTCCTGCTGCCGTAGCTGCCTACGCCGACTGGCCTCCTCCAGCATCCGAATCTCCTCCCGCAGCTTCCGTGCCCGGGCATGCAACCTCGCCAGCGCGAGCATGTCGTCGTTGACGATGTCTCCCATGCCGATCAGCCCCATCCGGAGGTACTTCAGCACCCGGTACTTCGCATTGCCCGGCAGCCTCTCCCGGACGATGCTCAGCAGGATCAGCACATCCTTGAGCTTCTCCCGCAGCGCCGCGGCCTTGCACCGTGCCCTATCCACTGCGCCCCTTCGCCGCTCGAAGTCGACCGTCCCGAACGCGCCCCAGTCCACGCCCCCGGACTCATCGACGGCCGGTCGGATCCCGCAATGCCTGCGCTTCTCCGGCAACCGCAACACCGGCCCCAGCTCCTCCCGAACCACCTGACGCTCCAGCTCGTCCGGGTCGGCCAGTTCCGCCTCCTCCAGCCCAGGCACCGTGCCGTACCTGCTCTCCCGTGCGCGCTGAAGCAACGCGGACTGCGGCACCACGATGCCCTTGTACACGATGAAGTTCGTCTCTTCGGTCATGCTGACCACCTCCGGGCTACCCACTACTGTGGCGGTTCGCCCACTGCCTGGCGAACCGCCATCCCGCGCCAAGCGAAGGGCCGATCAGCGGACCCCCCGATAAAGGTTCAGGCCGTCAGGCCGACCCGAAGGGGGAACCTTTACGATAGGGGGTCTGCGTGGCCCGAAGCACCCGCCCCCAAAAGGGAACGGCGCCCCCCGATCCCCCGAAAGTTGGCTTGCCAGATGCCCCTGCTGTTGCGCCGCATGGCCCCCTTCAGCCTGCACTCAATCCCCCTTCTGCGTGCCAGGTCGCCATCCCTGTCGCCCCCTTTATCGCGGCGCCGCGTTCGTTCCCCAAAAGCGCTGGGCGCGCAGAAAACCCCGGTCGGGCCTGACTCTTCCCTGCCGGTTCGCTTTCCCCCGGCGAACCGCCATCATGCCCCGGGATTCCTCCGTACAGCGCCCCCCGCGAGGATCCCCGGGATGCTACGGAACGCCGGCTTACGATACGGCCGTCCAGCCAGCGCGCGCCTCCCGGGCCTTTGTCCGCGCTGCGCGCGTCCCGAACCGCCGCTCGATCACGTCCGCGATGCGCCAGGCGGACTCCTCCCACGTCTGCGCATTCTTACCGCCCAGCGTCAGCTGCAGCTCGATGCGATCGCGCAACAGCACTTTGGGGTCTGTCGGATTGTCGATGTTGCCCCATCCGATGTTGGCCTGCTCGATGTACGTTGCCAGACCTTCCTTGGCCAGGCGTTCGAGGTGCTTCTCGATCTCAGGATCGCCCCGGGGCTTGTCCGAGCCGGTCCCTCTGTCGATCTCCTCGGTCGTGATCGCGCCGGGCCCATGTCGCCGTTGCCAGTGGAGGTCCATGATCCTCTGCGCCACGTCATGGAGGTACTCGTGCTCGGCCAGGCTGTCGAAGAAGCTGTGGAACAGCGCGGTCTCCATCTCCGGGTCGATGGTGATTCGCTGCGCTTTGCGCAGGCGCAGGAGGATGTCGCCGGATTGGGCGGCCAGCGCGTAGTCCCAGGCATCGTGCGGCTCCATACCGCGCATCCGCCTCTGCAGGCCGATGAGCATCTCGTAGGTCCACGGGGCGTACTCATCCGGGTCGCTGGTGCCCCAGACCAGGTAGATAAAGCGCGCAAGGAGCTCGGCAGCCCGCTCCACGCTCTGCTTGCCTTGCGGCGCAGCGCCGGCGCCCTCGGGGGCCTCCGACTGGGCCATCCTCTCGGCCAGCTGCCGCAGGTGCAGGCCGTTATGATCGGGATGCAGCACGTACCGCTGGATCGCTTCGACGGGTTCTCTCATGGTCCAGGCCTTTCTTTGGGCAAGAAGGTAGCGATCGACATCCAGCATACGCAACGGCAAAGCGACAGGCGCCCCGCTCAGACCCCCGAGCCAGCGCCCCAAGCGCCGGGACTGAGCCACCTGGATCAGCAAGCCCCGCGCCAAGATCCCCCCTGTCTCGTACGATCCGCTTCTGACGGCTGCGCCACGTCCCGCGGGGGACTAGAGTGTGCGGAGTTAACGCGTCAGCGCCCCCTGGATGAAGTGGTTCCCCTCCGGACCTCCCCTCCCCCCTCCCTCCCTTCCTCTATCCTTCCTATTCCTTCCTGTCTGATTTCTTTTCCATATGGAAGCCATATATGGCGGATTGCTATTACCACTGGCCAGTGGCAACGCAGGGACAACACATACCCCTTTGGCCGGAAGCTGCCCACGCGTTAACTCCGCATATACTCTCCCCCGCGAGTCCTCGTTCGGGCTCGAAGCTGGGGATTCAGGCAGAAGGAGGCTTGTAGCGGGAGAATTCGTTTCAGTACGGTGCTTCGGCAAGCGCCGAGGCCCCACGCGTTAACCGCAGTCTCCCCCGAAGCGGAGCTCGCAGATCTCCCGCAGGATCTTCCGGTCGAAGGTCAGCAGCACGCGGTTGGAGTACGTCCTGCCCACCTTGGTGCTGACCAATGCCACGAGGCCTGCGCTCTGCAGGTAGCTCAGGTTCGAGTAGAAGTAGACGTAGCTGAAAGGCTTCTCGTGGTGCTGGGCGCTGAACCGGCAGTACCGCTCGTAGACGTCCTTGGCAAAGCCGGTGCGTGCCGTGCTCGCGGCCCAGAGGATCCTAAGCGTGGCATCCGAGAGGTCGTTGACCAGGTCGATGACCACGTCCCTGCGCGCCCGCTCGAAGCAATCCCGCAGTTCTTGGCCTGCGGAGGTCACGGCATACTTCAGCGTCTTGATCGCGACCCGCGCATCGGAATTGGCGAGCCGCGCGGTCAGCGCGGCAATCTCGGCAAGCTCGCCATCATCCCACCGCCGCAGCCCCCGCCGGGCCCGGTCCCGCAGGATCTCGTGAAGCTGCTGGGCGTTGTAGTTCTTGAAGTGCAGCGGCACCGGCTGGAGGCTGCTTCTCGTTGCGGCATCGAGCTGCTTGAGCATCTGGGGGCTGTTGGACAGCATGATGACCATGAAGGGCTTCTCGCTTCGGCTGAGCAGGTAGAGAATCTCCCTGCGCTTGTCCTTGGGGCTCATCAGGTCGACCTCGTCCAGCACCACGATGGTCTTGCCCGCGCACTTGGCGCAGAACCGCTCGTAGAGCTCCGCAAGGCTTGCGCCCCGTGCCTGGACGTCCAGCAGGTGCGCGAGGATCTTGAAGGTGGTGTTGTGATGCCGGCAGTTGACGTAGAGCAACTCCAGCTTCGTATGGCCGGGCAGGACCCGCTGAAGGTACTTCATCGCGAGCGTCTTGCCCGAGCCGCGGCTGCCGATGATGGCCTGGTGGTCCGGGATGCCGC
>Ga0272441_10004711_pt1 | contig 24388 bp, 21 predicted proteins | sample SSMProp6N_FD_193582 | JGI IMG/M metagenome (GOLD analysis project Ga0272441, IMG submission 193582) | Marine sediment archaeal communities from Little Sippewissett salt marsh, Falmouth, MA, United States - SSM-Prop-6N | ecosystem: Environmental > Aquatic > Marine > Wetlands > Sediment ...
GGCGCCGTGCCTTGGCGGAGTCCGGGGCCCCGTGAAGGGGAACGCGGGAGCGAAGGCCGGATGCTCTAGGCAGTCCGGACGGCGAAGGCCTGAGCTCGCCCCCGTCAGTACCCACGCAGTGCCGGTTCTCAAGTTGAGAGAAAAGACCCCGGCACATCATTGTGGGAAGCATGGGCAGGAGCGTTGGCTTCGGGGCGAGGAGGTGTCACTATGGGACCGTGACAGGCCGCCGCGGCTTGCGCGCGCACCGGCGCGGGAGTAGAATCCGCCCGTTCGCCCTGAAGCCCGGCTCAAAGGAGACACGTCATGGCTGACGAGGTACGCATCGGATTCATCGGCACCGGAGGCATCGCCAACTCGCACCTCAAGCGGCTGGCGGAGGTGGACGGGGCCGCTCCCGTGGCCTTCTGCGACGTGGACATCGTCCGCGCCGAGGAGAAGGCCAAGGAGTACGGCTCCGGCGAGGCCTACGCCGACTACCGCAGGATGCTCGACAAGGTGAAGCTCGACGCCGTCTACATCTGCGTGCCGCCCCACGTCCACGGGGACATGGAGATCGACTGCGCCGAGAAGGGCCTGCCGATGCTCGTCGAGAAGCCGGTCAACCTCTACCTCGACGAGGCGAAGAAGATCGCCGGCGTCATAGACTCCAAGGGCCTCGTCACGGCAGTCGGCTACTCGCTCCGCTACGCCGCGGTCGCCCGGCAGGCCAAGAAGTTCTTCGACGAGCACCGCATCAGCGTCGCCGTCTGCGAGCGCTGGGGCGGCACGCCGGGGACGCCGTGGTGGAAGAGGTACGAGATGTCCGGCGGCCAGCTCGTCGAGATGTTCACCCACCAGGTCGACATGCTCCGCTGGTGGATGGGCGAGGTCGAGACCGTCTCCGCGCGCTACGACTGGAAGCACCCCGACGCCGAGGCGACCGTGCCGGGCTCGCAGTCGATACTGCTCGGCTTCGAGTCGGGCGCGACGGCGCTCATGACATGCGTCTGCACGCTCGCGAGCTACAAGAGCTCGATCAGCGCCGTCTTCGGCGACGCCTGGGCCAGCTACGGCTTCAAGGAGGGACTCGAGATCAACTCCGAGAAGGAGTACGAGCTGCCGCCGCTCGAGGAGGACCCGCCGAACGTCGACCGCGCCTTCGTCGAGGCGGTCGTCTCCGGCGACCCCTCGGGCGTGCTCACGCCTTACGGCGACGGCGTGAAGTCGCTGGCGGCGACGCTCGCGGCGAACGAGTCGGCCCAGACGGGCGAGGTGGTGAAGGTGGCCGACTGCGTCGGCCATCCGAGACCCGAGTAGCCCGCGAGTCGCGGGCGGAGGAAGCGCTCGGAATGATGAAGTCGCGGAAGACGAAGACGCCCGCCGGCACCGCCGCGACGCTGGTGGAGCTGACGGGCTCGCTCGACGCGAACTTCGCCGAGGAGTTCCGCGAGAAGCTCGCCGAGCTCGACCCCGCGGCGGGCGGGAGGTACGCCTTCGGCTTCGAGGGCGTCCGCTACATCTGCTCGCGCGTGCTCGGCAGCATACTCGGCTTCTCGAAGGAGCTCCGCGCCGCGGGCGGCCACGTCGTCCTCTACGCGGTGCCCGAGAAGATCCGGACGGTGATGGAGGTGGTGACCTTCCACGCCTTCTTCCGCATATGCGAGGACGAGGCGGAGGCGCTCTCGGTGCTCGCCGGCGAGATCCCCGAAGAGGAGCCGCTCCCGCCTTCGCGCGCGCACAGGCTGCTGGTGGCCGGGGCGGTGATCGCGGCGCTCGCCGCGGTCGCGGGCGCGCTGGCGCTGGTGCTCGTCAGGTACCTGGACGGGCTGTTTTGACGGCGGAGCGATACTGGAAGTCGGCGGAGTCGTTCTTTGACAACTGAATACGCGGCGAGGCGGCAGGCGGGGGGGGGCTCCCTAGCGCAGCTCGATCAGGAACTCGCCCTCCTCGCGCTCGCCCGGGGCGTCGAGCTTCGCGCTGAGCAGCGCTATACGGAAGACCGGCCCGTAGCGCTCGGCCCCCGACAGCCCCCGGTAACTCCGGAGCGGCTCGACAGGCGGCCGCAGCCGGCACTCGCGCCCGGCGGGCGGGACAATCGATGCCCGCTTGCCCGGCGCGGCGAGGGGCGAGGTGAGTTCCACCGCCGATTCCTCCGGCACGGGCACTGCGGGAGCGCCGTCTGGCGCGGGCGCGACAGTCGCCCCGCCGACCGAGACGGCCCCGCCGTCGACGACGACCAGCGGCAGCTGCACGTAGGCGGCTTTCAGTCCGCGGGAGTCCACCCGGAAGCGCACCGCGCAGGAGTTCTCGCCCGCGGGCTCGACCTCGAAGCGGCATGTGCCGTGGCCGAAGTGGAGCTCGAGCCGCCCCGTCCCGGCGCCGTCGGGGAACTCCGTCCGCCCGGCGCGCGGGTGGTAGTTGCCCTGGCGGTCCCAGGCGTCGCCCTCGGCGACGAGGCCGAAGTCGACGCCGCACCCGTAGCCGGTGACGACGTGCACGTTGGCGGCGGGCGCCTTCGCGGCCGAGCCCGTCGAGCCGCCGCCGACGATGATGCCGAACTCCGGGTGCCAGAGGTCGATGCGCGAGTTTCGCTCGAGGCGGTAGGGGCTCGAGCCGATGCGGGTGACGTCGCTGCAGTAGCCCGAGAGCGCGGCCATCCAGCCGTGCGCGCGGAAGACGCCGCCGTCGAAGACGTCGCCCTCGACGACCTCGCGGTAGCCGTCCGACTCCTGCGGCAGCGGAACGTCCTCGCCGCCGCCATCGTCCGACCAGTAATCGGCGCGGTCGGCGGCCGCGGCGGGCTGCGAGTGCGCGCCCCAGTTGCTCATCGCGTAGTGCGGCCCGAGCGGGTCGCGGAGCTCGAGCTTCTCGGCGACCCCGGCCGCCAGGCGGTTCAGGCGCCGCCCGCGAGGGCACCTCGAGAAGTCGACCGCCCCCGCCGCCAGCCGCATCGACTGGCGCCCGTCGAAGGAGCCCGGCGTCGTGCCGTCGGGGAAGACGAAGCGCAGCATGAACTCGCGCAGCCGGTCGGCCGCGGCGCGGACGACCGCGTCGCCCGTGCGGTACGATATCATCGCGAGCGGGCCGAGCATGACGTAGTTATACGACGCCGACGGCCCGTGATGCGGCCCCTCGTGCCAGTAGCCCGCCGGGTTCTGGATGCGGCAGAGCTGCCTCGCCAGGTAGAGCCCCTGCTCCAGCCAGTCGGCTCGGCCGAAGCACTGCCCGGCGGCGACGGCGTCGAGCGATCGCCAGGCTTCGTGATTGAAGCTGGTGTGGAAGAAGGGCCTCGGCAGGACTCCGGCGAGGTATCGCTCGACGCTCCGCTCGACGAGCGAGCGCGTCTCGGCGTCCAGCGCGCCGCCCAGGAACTCGCACGCGCGGATCATGTAGTACGCCGGCCACTCGACGTAGCCATAGCTGCCGCCGCCGCCGTCGAAACGCCCCCGATCGTCCTGCTGCGAGACGAGGTGCCGCGTCATCGCCACGCACATCTTCAGTATCCCGCCGTCGCCGTGGAACGGGTTATCGGGATGCTCGTTGGCGTGCAGCCACGCCAGCGCCGCGACGGGGTACTGGTAGCGGGGCGACCAGTCGGGCACATCCACGCGGCCGGTCTGGGGATCGACCTCGTCCCGGAGGATATCGACGAAGCGGACCATCTCGACTACGCTGCCGGACTTCGCATCCACGGCTGCCTCCCTTGCGCTCTCCCCACGTCGCGGGAGCGATTATAGGCCGGGGGCGGCAGGGCGCAAGAGGCACGGGCCGGGGGAGCACCCGCGCAATGACCACCCCCTTGACTCGATGCGTCCGGGGTCTATACTCATGGAGGTGGGAGTGCAACAGCTTGGCGTGCCATACGGAATCGTTCCGTATATCCAGTAGTTGGGCTGACTCCGGCGGACAGGAGTGGCTAGGGCTTGTTATTGTGAGAACGAGGGAACGCTTGCCCACGTCATTGCGCAATGGCCTCCTGCCGTCGGCTCTGTCGGCCGTGGCGCTGTTAGTCAGCGGATGCCCCGGAGCGACGTCGAGAGAGTTCGAGGAATGGCGTTCTGCGAACGCCTCCTCCTACGAGGCCCTCCAGAGGATAGAGGCCGAGGGGAAGTTCCGCATCGTCGAAGTGACCCGGAAATCCCTCGCCGCCTATGACTTTTCGAAGCGGCGCTTCGAGGTCTTCTATCGCGCCGCTCGACCCATATGGGGAGCGGCCAGTTCTCCCTCGGGACTAGCCGCGCTCTTGGAGGGGCAAGAGTGGCGCGGCATACATCATCGGAATCGCAGGCTCAATCTCGTGATACTCGACCTGAAGACCGGCGGCGTCATCCAGAGCTTGCCGGTTCCCGAGCACTGCAACGTGGGCTACTACGAGCAGCTCTTTGTGTTGCAGAACCGTATCCTCTTCTGCGGCAAAGATGATCTGTGGATCTATGACATGGAAGCGCGCCGGTTCGACCGCATGAAAGCGGACCTCTACAGCCTGAACAGATTCGAGGCGGTGTCCAACGGGACACATCTGTATGTCCTCCTGAACTCCAGATTGCTGGTCTATGATCTGATGAGACTACCGGAGCCAGTAGCTAAGCTGGACGGGGTGAAACGGATTCAGCTCCTCGGCGACCGCCTCGTCCTTGACAAGGCTGGTGACATCCAGTTGTACTCGCCGGAGGGCAAGTCCACTGGGCTCGTCAAGGGCAGGCTGCTCGTAACGCTGGGTGCCAGACGCCTGCTTTACAGAGACGAGGGAGGGGTCTACTCGTACCATGCCGACAGGAAGAAGTCGGAGTTCCTGTGTGAGACATCGGCGGGATACAGTGACCATAAGGACGGCATCTTCAATGAGTATCCGGTTCTGTCGTCTGACCAGCGGCACATGTTCCTGGAAACGCGCCGCGGCTTGAGCTACCACCAGAGCTTCATGGGCTGCGCCATCGGACGGTGGTACGAGTACGTTCTCTATGATCTAAAGACGGACCGAAGGGCCGGGAAGCTCTTTGTGCCTGACGGACGCGGCTGCTATGGCTACATGGCGCGGGGGGGGCTCCCGATGGTGCCGCGCACGATGCTCTGGTGGGAGGTGGTCGTGCCAGCAACCACGGAGGGCGGTGAGGAGACCGAGGGCACAGCCCAACCAGGCGCTGCAGACGGCGCGGACGAGCCGCGCCGCTGAGCTTTGGCGTCCGGATTCATCATGAAGATTGAGAAAGGTCAGAGATATCGCAGCACCGCGCCACTGAGCGTGGAATGTCTCTGGTGCTTGGACACGGTTGCGATTCTCGATGATTATACTGAGTCTTGTCAGTCGACACTACCAGCCGGAGAGGAACTCGTGGTCCACCTCGTTCCAGATGATGAGTCACAGCCCGTCCAGTGCCTCGTGCCAAATCACAGGGCATTAGGCAAGAAGATGATTCCGAAGAACAGACGCAACCGCACGCTGTGCTTTGAGACACGAACTCCCTTTGATGTCCTGGTCCGCCGTCGGGACCTCAGTGAGAAATGTGAACGCATGGAAACCGAACCAGCGGACGGAGCCTGACAGCTCGTCCGCGTGACGCCGCAGACCCCACCCCATAACCCCCCCCGACGTGCCCTCAGAGCGCGCCGCCGGCCGCGCGACCCGGGGGCCTCGCGCGCTCGCCGCCCGTCCTGACCGCCTCGACCGCCTCCGCGAGACCGTCGAAGGTGTCGAAGCACTCGTCGAGGTCCAGCGAGAGGCGCTCCCTGAGCTCGACCGACCTCGGCCGCACGAGGGCCGCCCTGAATCCCTTCCGCCCCAGCGCGCTCCGCGCGTGAGCGAAGAGACCCAGCCCCTCCGCCGAGATCTTGCTCGCCCCGCCGAGGTCGACGACAAGGTGCCAGCGGGGATGCTTCAGGAATGGCGTCACGAAGTCGAGCGCCTGGCCCGCGTCGGCCGGGACGACCGCGCCGTCGAGGGTGATGACGGCAACGTCGCCGCCGCAGAGAAGCTCGAAGGTGAGGTTGCGGATGAGCTCGCGCCGCGCCATCGCCAGAGCCTCTCGTTCGTACCGGCATCGGTCGGGGCTCTGGTGACGAACAAGAGGTCGGTGCGGCTCTCCCCGCGGCGGGCCATTCTACGCCCGCGCCGGGCCGTGTCAAGCGGCTCGGCCAGTCCCCCTTGCCCTGGGCGCCCCCGCGTGGTATCATCCTGCGGCGCTCGGCCGCGCCCGGGGGGGAGCAGAATGAGCGGCGCCAGCCTGAACCATCCACCGTGCCCCTTCGGCGCCGTCCAAGCGCTGGGGGAGCAGATGATCGGGATGGCCCGGGCCGGCACCCCCGCCGCCCACGCCACGCCCGAGGTCCTGACGGACCGGCTCACGGCCATGGCCGTCGTCTTCAGCGAGAGCTGCATCGGCGCCTGCGTCGGCGCCTTCGTCGAGGCGGAGATGGACACGCGCGCTCCCGAGGAGGCGGGGGAGGGCGCGGAGCCGACGGCCGGGCCGGTCCTCAGGTTCGGCCGCTACTTCGGGCCCCGGCTGGCGTCGATGCCCGAGCGCGAACGCGAGCAGCTCTCGCGGCTGGTCTACGCCAACGTGCTCTCCGGGTACATCGGCGCCGCGCTCCTCACGACCGACATCGAGTCGATCGTCGACGCGCCGGCCGTCGCCGCCCGCGACCTCTACGACCGCTGGACGCCGGCCATCGACTCTCGCGACGTGCCGCCGCTCCTCGAGGAGACGGCCGCCCTCGCCGGCCCAGTCGCGGGGGCGCTCTCGCGCTACCTGATCGATCACGGGGTCGTGGACGAAGGGCAGGGGCTCTCCGCCGAGGCAACGACGATCCTGGGCCGCCATCTCGTCGCGGGCGCGGCGCTCTGGTGGGCCCACGTCGCACGCCTCGGGGGAACGGTACCCGCAGAGCCCGACGCCACCAAGGCCGGAGCGGCCGAGACCGAAGCCGGTCCTCCTGACAAGGCGCCCAAGCCGGCCACGCGTCGGTCGCCGCCCGTGAAGCTGCTGCTCCTGACAGGGGGAGCATTCGTGGCGGCGGCGGTCCTGATCGCGGTCGTGGCGAGCATGCTGGGAGGCCCGGCGCCGCCCGCCGACGCCCCCCGGGCGGACACCCCGCGGGCGGAGGCCCCGCAACCGGCCCCGGCGCCCGGAGCGCCCGCGCAAGAGCAGGCCCCCGCCCCTTCCCCGCAGGCCCCGGCGCGGGGGACTCCGGCGCGACGCGCACCGGCGCGGCTCGGGGAGCCGGCGGAGACGCCCGCGCTGCCCGCTCCGCCCGCGGCCCGGCCGGTCTGGGCGGTGAAGGGCAGCCGCAGGCGCTACTACCACCGTCCCGAGTGCTCGTACGTCAGGCGGCTGGCACCCCCCGAGCGCCTGGTTTTCGACTCCGTGGAGTCGGCCGAAGGGGACGGCTACGTCGCGTGCCGCCGCTGCCGGCCCGCCGATCCGGACCACGACCCCGGCAAGGTCTGGGCGGGCCCCGCAGGCGGCGACGGGCGCTACCACCTGCCCTCGTGCCGACAGGTCCGCCGGCTGAAGCCCGGGGAGCGCCGCGTCTTCCCGTCCGCGGGGGCGGCGGGGGACGCGGGCCTCAAGCCGTGCCCGAGGTGCCTCCCCGCCGCGGCGGGGAAGTGATGAGCGGCCGGCCGGTCGCAGATCGCGAAGGAGGGAGGGCCCCGAGATGCCAAAGGACCTGAAGATGGGCGAGCGCGCCAGCGAGTCGATGGACCGGTGGCTCGACGGCCTGAGCGCCCTCGACCTCCAGCACGCGAACCTCGGGGCCTTCTTCGGGAGCTTCGTGGCAGACCACTGGTGGGAACGCGGCGCGGCGAACCGCAAGGCCTTCGAGAGGACCATCAAGAAAAGGCTGAAGAAGCGGCGGCTCGCCTGCCCGGACGAGTTCCTCGAGCGCGCGGGCGAGTGGTTCGTGGAGCACATGAAGTCGGCCGACAAGAGGGCCGCCAAGGACGGGGACTCCCGCCCTAAGTAGCGGCGCACGCGGGCTGGCCCCGCCAGGAGGCACACGTGAAACTGAAGCTGCACCCACGGACCGAGACGCGGGGCGCGGCCGGCATATGCGGCTACCGCCTCGACTGCCCCTCGTGCGGACGGCGCCGCGCGCCCACGGACTACGTGGGCGACATGTCCGCCGAGATGCTCGTCGGCGGCGAAGTCGTGGTGCGATGCGGGATCTGCGGCACCGCCTACCGGGCGCGCAAGCAGCCGGGCGCGTCGCCCCCCGAGCGCTGGGAGTGGAGCCGGCTCGGCTGACCCGCTGCGAGCCGGCCGCCCCCCGCGCCGGCATCATCTCTTCCGCAGCGCGTCCATCGTTACATCTCAATGCTTGCGCCGGCTCAGACCTTGAAGCACCTTATGAACTTTTTGTGGGCGCGGAGCAGCTTCGTCCCCATTTCGCGCACCTCGGCGCCGTTCAGGTGCGACGTCACCGGATCGAGCCTGAGCGCCCCGAGCGCGAGCTCGCGGTCGCCCCGGAAGCACGCGTCCACGCCCATGCGGAAGACGCGCGCGTAGGGCTCGAGCATCCCCAGCACCACCTCGGGGAGAGGGCCCGCGACGATGGGCGAGAAGCCGTTCGCGTCGACGCGCACCGCCGTCTCGACGACCGTGCCCTCGGGCAGACCGCGCACTTGGCCGCGGTTGGGCACGTTGCCGACGTCGATGAAGCTCCGGCTCTCGAAGTGCGCCGAGATGATGTCGGCCGCCGTCTCGCGGCTCCGGGTGACGAAGCCGTCGGGCAGGCCCTTCTTCGCCCACTTCGCGACGTTCGCCTCGCGGCGCTTGAAGCCCGCCACGCGGGCCTTGATCGGAGTCCGCGATATCCTGTACCTCTTCATGTTTTTCCTGCTGGTGATGTAGCCGGGGAGGAACTCGCAGGTGTGCCTGTCGCCGAGGTAGGGCATGACTCCCGTCAGACGAAAGAGCTCGGTGGCGAGCTCCCGGTCGGACTTGAAGCCCATCACGTCGGCGTGCGCCTCGGCGAGGAGGTCGGTGAGCGACTGCCTGCGGAGCCTGCGGCGGAGGTCCGCCAGCAGGTCGCGCCTGCGCGTGCGGATCTTCGTCAGCCAGACGAAGTGGTTCAGCCCCGCGTAGTCGACCGAGAGCTCGTCCTCGCTCTTCAGCCTGTAGAAGTCCTTCAGGAAGCGCAGGTTCTCGAAGAGGCCGTGGCAGAGGCCCACCACCGGGCCCTCGCAGACGCGCGAGAGCACGTCCGTCAGCGTCGACATCGGGTTCGTGTAGTTGAGGACCATCGCGCCCGGCGCGTGGCGGTTCATGTCCTCCGCGAGCTTCTTTATCACGCCGAAGTTCCGCACGAGGCGGGCCCAGCCGCCGGGGCCCGAGGTGTCGCCGACCGTGTGGTAGATGCCGTAGCGCTCGGGGATGGCGATGTCGTGCGCCATCGACTTCAGCCCGCCCGTCGAGATCGTGATCACGAAGTAGTCGGCGCCATTGAAGGCCTTCGCTCGCCTGTCGGTGGGGATGACCTTCGACTCCCCGCCGACCTCGGCCTGCACGTGCGCGAGCGCCCCCGCGACGCGGTCGGCGGCGCGCCGGTTGATGTCGTAGAGCACGAACTCGGCGTCGCGAAGGGACGGCGTGAGCATCAGGTCCTTCACGATCCTCGGCGCCCACGAGTAGCTGCCGCCGCCCACCATCACGATCCTGGGTCGCTTCATGATCCCCTCCCCACAGCCGGTGTCCCGCCCGGTCGGAGCGATATTATAGCAGGCGCGCCCCCGGCCGTGGCCGACATTATCGCGGCCGCGAGGCTTGACACCGCCGGGCGCGAGTGACAGAATGGCCGCATGGAAGTGAAGATGGCCAAGACCGCCGGCGCCTGCATGGGCGTGACCCGGGCCCTCAACATGGCGGTCCGCGCCGCCGAGCAGGGGGCTCCCCAGCCCATCGTGACCCTCGGCCAGCTCATCCACAACAACCAGGCGGTGAAGGCGCTCGCCGAGCGCGGCGTCGGCGTGGCAGATTCGGTCGACGAGATCACCTCGGGCACGGCGCTCATCCGCGCGCACGGCGTCACCCCGGGCGTGAAGGAGGACCTCGCCTCCCGCGGAGTCAATGTCATCGACGCGACCTGCCCGAACGTCGTCCGCAACCAGCGATCGATCGCCGAGTGGACCGCCAAGGGCTACTCGGCCGTCGTCGTCGGCGACCTCCAGCACGCCGAGATAACCGGCCTCCTCGGCCACGCCGAGAGCCCCCCGCCGCCCGAGGCCGAGGGCTACCGCGAGCCCGTCGTCATCTCCTCGGTGGCCGAGCTCGAGGGGCTCGAACTCCCCGAACTCGTCGTCGTCATCGCCCAGACGACCTTCTCGAGCGCGCGCTACGCCGAGATCGTCGAAGCGGTGCGCTCGCGCCGCCCCGACGCCGTGGTCTTCGAGTCGATCTGCGCGTCGACCGCCGACCGGCAGGAGGAGATCGCCGAGCTCGCCGCCGAGTGCGACGCCGTCGTGGTCGTCGGCGGACGCCACTCGGCCAACACGCTGCGCCTCGCCGAGATCAGCCGCTCGAGCGGCGTTCCCACCTTCCACGTCGAGGAGGCGGAAGAGCTCCGCGAGGAGGAGTTCCGCGGCACGAAGGTCGTGGGCGTCACCGCGGGCGCCAGCACCCCCGCGTGGGTGACCGAGGAGGTGGCCGACCGCCTCGCCCTGATGGACCCCGACGGGGGCGAGACTTGAGAGTGGTCGCCGGGATCGACGAGGCCGGCTACGCGCCCACGCTAGGGCCGCTGGTGGTCGGGTGCTCGGTCTTCTCTGCGGGTGAGGCAGCGACCCGGCGCGCCCAGGTCGTCGGGGCGGCGGAGCCGCACGACGGACCTGCGCCGGGAGCGATACTGAACGGGGGCGACGGGACCGACCTCTGGGAAGAGCTCTCGGGCGCCGTGAAGCGACACGGCCGCGGAGCGCGCACCGACTGCCGCCTCCGCGTCGACGACTCCAAGCGCCTCTACGGCGGCGCGAAGGGCCTCGCGGCACTCGAGCGGAGCGTAGTCGCCTTCGCGTCGCATCACAGCGGCGGCGAGTTCTCCGCCGAGGACGACCTCCTCGACCACGTCACCCGCCGGCGCGACCCGCGCGCCGACGGGGACCTGCACTGGTACTCGGCCGACTTCGCGGCCGGCCATCCGGTAGAGGCTGACGCGGGCGACGTGGCCGCCGGTCGCGCTCTGCTCGACTCGTCCCGGGACGGGGGGGCCCCCCGTCTGCTGGCTCTCGACGCCCGGGCGGTCTCGGCCCCGGAGCTGAACTCCGGCATAGCCCGCACCGACAACAAGGCCGACTGCCTCTGGGAGGTGGTCGCCGAGCACCTCGGGCGGATATGGACCGAGTGGGGCGAGGCGCGCCCGGCCGTCACCGTCGACCGCCTGGGGGGGCGCGGCCACTACTCGGGCCCACTGCAGAGCGCGTTCCCGGATGCGATGATCTGGGTCCGGGAGGAGACGCCGGCGCGCTCGAGCTACACGGTCGAGTCGGCGGGGAGGTCCATGTCGGTGAGCTTCGTCGTCAAGGGCGACCGCGAGCGCTTCGAGACGGCCCTCGCCGGCATGACGGCCAAGTACGTGCGCGAGCTCTTCATGGGGCGGCTGAACAGGTTCTTCGCGTCACACGCGCCGGAGCTCGCCCCCACGGCCGGCTACCCCGTCGACGCGGTGCGGTGGCTCGCCGAGACGGAGGAGCTCCGCCGCCGGCTCGCGGTCGACGACCGCCTGCTCGTCAGGTGCCGCTAGCGCCCCCTCCGGGTGCCGGGCAGGGCCTTCTCGCCGGCCCTCGGCAGGCGCGTCGGCCAGAGCTTCGTGAGGACCCGGAACTCCTCGTCGGCGTGTAGGCGCACGCCCTCTTCGGTGGGGTGGCCGCCCTTGCGGAGCGCGGTCCTGCCCTGCTTCGTCTCGGTCTCCCAGCGCTTCGAGTTGTCGACGAGGGGCAGGCGCTGCTCGGCGGCGAGCTCGCGTACGGCCTTCCAGTAGCGCTCGGCGACCCGGCCGGTCCACGAGCTGCCGCCGAAGTAGGTCCCCGTCTCGAGGACGATGTGCACGCCGGGGTAGTCCTTGCGGAGCGTCCCTATCAGCCGGAGCAGGTCCTTCTTGAACTCCTTCTCGCTGTAGCCGCCGGGGGCGATGTCCTTGCGCTGCTCGAGCTTCCAGTCGTTCTGGCCGTAGCGGATGAGGGCGATGTCGATCTTCGGGTTGCGCGGTTTGATCTTCTGCTCGTAGCGCTTGGGGTTGTTGCCGCCGCTCAGCCCCTTGCCGCCGTCGAGGAACTGGCGGATGAACTCGCCCCCCTGCGCGACGTTGACGTTGTCGATCTTCTGGCCGCGGTAGTGCGCCTGCAGCTTCTTCTCGAGCAGCGCGTCCACGCGCTTGTCTCGCTTCAGGTACGAGCAGATGCAGGTGGAGTCGCCGAAGTGGGCGACGACGACCTTCTCTTCGGGCCGGGCGACGCCGGCAGCGAAGAGAACCATCCCCAGCGCGGACAGGACCGCTTTCCTCGTCATGAGCGTGACCCCCCCTCTCCTCCTTCCGCTGCATCCGGCGGCCGGGATTATAGCCGCAGGGCGGGGGGGCGTTCAACACTACGTCCCCCGGGCCCCCTCCCGCACTTGCAGCGACGCGCGAGCGGGCGCATAATCGGCGGCTCGGCATCCGACGGGGTCTCCCCGGGGGGGTATGACATGAGAAGGTGCGTCTGCATCATCGTCCTTCTGGCCGTTGCCGCGGGAGGCGCCGGCTGCGGCGGCCCGTCCTGGCTCCACACGCCGCCGATCTATGCCGAGGAGGGCATCTCGCTGGCGCTGGAGGTCAACGCCAAGCTCCCGGAGGGCCAGACGGCCTCCGGGCGCCTCATGTACCGCGTGCAGGGCTCGCCCGACTTCCAGGCCGTGGAGATGGCGGCGCGCGCGGGGGGCCGGATACTCTCGGGCATGGTGCCCGGCGAGCTCCTCGCCGCCGGCAAGACGGTCGACTACTACATGGACGTCGCCTCGGGGGAGGACTCGGCCGCTTTCAAGTCGGCGGGCGACCCGTACCGGGTCTCCATCCTCACCAGGGACCAGATGATCCGCCGGAGCGTCCGCGCGGGCGCGCGCTACGGGCCGTCGGGAGTGCCGGTCACCTTCTACTGCTCGTGCAGCCGCTACCGCGTCACCGCGGCGAAGGCCGTCTACACGGCCCCGCACATGACCCCCGACACCGAGCTCGACATGAGTCCCGCCCGGAAGGGCCTCACCGCCGTCGTACCCGGCATCCGCTGCTACGCCGGCGACTGGTCCTACTTCATAGAGGCGGTCGTCGACGGCAAGGCGTTCCTCTTCCCCGAGAAGGGACGGGCCGGCTTCGTGATGAAGGAGGGCCCCAACCCGCCGCCTCCGCCGCTCATGCCCATCCCCGACCGCCCGCGCGTGGTGCTCGCCTCCTTCAAGACCCCCATGGGGCTCATCACCAGCCGCGAGGCGGGGGAGATGGTCAACAGGAACGAGAGGCTCATGCGCAGGCTCGCATACGTCGTCTCGCTGGCGTGCAAGGTGGAGCTCGAGAAGAAGCTCGTCGCCTCCGGCCTCTACGAGGTCGCGCCGATGCCGCCGGTCGAGAAGGTCATCTCGCTGGGCAAGCTCTCCGACAGGGAGGACGCCACCATAAAGGGCGCGGCTCACGTCAGGGTCGCCATCGGCGGCACGCGGCTGATCTCGGGCAAGAACGTCGCCGAGATCACCGACGTGGCCGCTCAGACCGGGGCTCACCTCGTGCTGCTGGCCGAGCTGACCTGGCACGCGGAGGCTCTGCTCAAGGGGAAGCGCATGACGCTTCGCCCCTACTCCACACTGACGGTCAGCGCCTACGACCGTGACGGCGTCCGGCGCTTCAGTCAATCGGGGCGCGTCCGGTGCCCGCTGATCCCCGGGACGAGGCGCTACACCGTCGAGGAGGAGGGCGAAGAGCACACCTACGCGTCGATCTACCTCGGCCTGCACGATCCGGGCAGGACGGACAGGTCCACGGCGCTCCGCAGCCTGCAGATCGCAGCCGCCGCCTCGGCGATGCGGACGCCGGTGGTGCGCGCGCTCATGGACAAGCTTCGGGCGACCGGCGGCGGGTGGAAGGAGCCCGCCGCTCCGGCAGCCGCACCCGCCCCCGCGGGGAACTAGGGCGCTGCGGGGCAGGCAGATGGCAGCCAGGCTGACCAGACTCGACGCGGCCACGTGGGGCGCCTTCGCCATATTCGGCACCAGCGGCGTCGTCGTCGCGGTCTGCCTGCCGGAGATATCGCGCGATCTCTCGATCGGCCTCTCCGAGGGCGGCGGCCTCGAGACCGCGCGGACGTGCGTCTTCCCGGTCGTCCTCATCCTGGCGGGGCTGGGCGCGAGGCGGTGGGGGAAGAAGGGGCTCCTCGCGTCGGGGCAGTTCGTGCTGGCGGCGGGGCTGCTGGGGGCGAGCCTCGCCGGGAGCTACCTGGCGCTGGTCGTCTCTCTCATGCTCGTGGGTGCCGGCGCGGCCTTCAGCGAGGCGCTCGTCAACCCTCTGGTATTCGATCTCCACCCGGAGGACTCGGGCACACACCTGAACATGACGAACGCGTTCTACCCCATCGGCGTGATGGCGTCGGCCCTGCTCTTCGGGGAGCTGCTGACCTTGGGGTGCTCGTGGCGCTTCGTGTTCCGCCTCGCGGCCGGGGCCGCGGCGGCGGTGGGGGTCGCCTTCTGCATCTCGCGCTTCCCCCCGCCCGCGGAGGGCGCTCGCGCGACTCGCAGCGAGGCCGCGCGGATACTCCGCGCCCCGGCCTTCTGGCTCTTCGCGGCGGCGATATTCCTCGGCGCGGGCGCGGAGTCGGCCCTCACCTTCTGGAGCAGGAGCTACGTGGCCGCCGCGCTCGGCGACGCTCCGCGCGCGGGCGCCGTCGCCGTCGTCATCTTCGCGGGGGCGATGGCCGCGGGCCGCCTGCTGGCCGCGAGGCTCACCCGCTCTCTCGGCCTGAGGACCATCATGGTCGCGTCGGCGGTTCTGGGCCTGCTCGCCGGAGCGCTGCTCCCCTTCGCCGCGGGCCTCGCGAGCTTCTACGCGCTGGTCGCCGTCGCGGGCGTCGCCACGGCGTGCTTCTGGCCGACGATCCTCGCCGCGGCCGCCGGGCGCCTGAAGGCTGACCCGATCATCCTCTTCGTGCTGCTCGCCTGCTCCGGGATGACCGGCGTCGGCGTGACCCCGCTGGTGATGGGCGCCGTCGGCGACGCGGCGGGGCTGAGGGCAGCGCTGGCGGTCGTCCCGGGCCTCTTCGCGGCGCTGATGGTCGTGCTGGGCGTCGAGTGGCGGACGCGCGGGGGGAAGCCCTAGGCCCGGCGCCGGGGCGCTGCCTCGCGCTCATCGCTTCGGTACGGGCAGCGACGAGGTGTCCACCGCCTCGTAGTCTGTCTTCTTCAGCTTCCGGATGTCGCGCAGCCGCAGGCGCTTGTCCGAGACGGCGCAGATTGCCATCTCGTCGCCGTTGTCCGTCACGAAGAAGCCGTACTTCTTCAGCCCCAGAGCCATCGCCTTCGCGTGCTTGCTGAATCCCGAGATGTCGACGCCGGCCTTCAGCCGAAACCGCTGCCCCATCGCCGGCAGGTCCTTGCTCGTGCCGGTGGCCGTCCTGTGTGTGGCGGGGTAGATGTACTCGTTCCGGGTCAGCGGCACGCACGCGCGCATCGCGTGCTCGACCATGCCGCGCTCGCACTCGTCGTAGCGCACGAGGCACGGGAAGATGGGCATCCCGGCGGCGTCGGACGAGGTCAGCCCGACGCGCCTGAGCTTGTTCGACGAGATGTCGAAGATGCAGCCGAAGGCCTTCCAGCCCGTGGCGGTCCTGTAGGTGTGGTACATCTCGTAGATCTTCATGTTCCACGGGTCGATGACCGCAGCGTGGCGGTCGCCGGTGCCGGAGCGCTGGTCCTCCCAGTTCTGCACGGGCATGTCGTCGGGGATCGGGTAGGGCTCCTTGTCGCACGAGGCCGGATACGGGTCGAATACCACCTCCACCTTCGGCTGGTTCGGCGGCACGATGCTGAAGCTGAAGCCCGTCGCGGCGCGGCCGGTCTGGCCGCGGGCGAGGTTGTTGCAGAGGGCGTCGGAGTTGGGCAGCACCGGCAGCTTCGAGATGTCGAGGTTCCAGTGGCTGTCCTTCGGGAATACCTGCAGCGACGAGAGAATCCGGTCGGCCTCGGGCGTGTTGCAGAGAACCGGCTTGTCGAACTTCGGCAGCTGCGGCAGCTCGCGGCCTTCATGATTGAGGCGCATCCGCGCGATCCGCTCGCGCTCCTTGCGGGCGGCCTCGGCTGCGGCCCGCCGAACTCGCGCCTTCTCGGCCGCGGCCTGGCGCTTCCGGGTGGCGGCGGCGGAGATCGCGTCGGTTATCACCTTCGCCTCGGCGGCGAGAGCGCCGTCGGCGGCGGTGGCCTTGTTGCACGCCTTCCGGGCCTCGTCAGTCAGGCCGCTGGCCGCCAAGTACCGGCCGATGGCCAGATGGTCGCGGCCCGTCTTCGCGTATGCGCCGGCGATCGAGGCCGTGCGCACGGGCCGCAGCTTCGACCACTTGATCGGCGCTTCCATGCCCGAGGCCCGGACGACGATGCCGTCGTCACCCGCGCGCAGGAGCTGCGCCCTGGCCGAGCGGCCGAAGAGGTCGACGGTGACCCGCTTCGGCCCGGACTTGGCGGAGCCGTCGATGATGACCTTCCTGACGGCAGCAGCCGTCGCCTCGGCCTCGTCGGCTGGGGCGAGAGAGCACGATAGAACTGTTGCGGCAGCGGCGACGATGGCCGCAGTGCGGAGCGGAGCGGGCATGGCGTCCTCCTCTGCATTATGCTAACCGGCGAGAGCGCGGGGGCTTGCAGGGGGGGCGGGCTTGCCCAAACTAACTCGGGCCTTCGTAGGGCACTGATGCCATCGGTAGTCCTGAGCATCGGGGCTTGACGCGAGGCGGCAGCCTGCTATGCTCATGCTGCATCTCAGCTCTGCCACCGCGCACGTTTGAAGGCACCAGCTTTGGCCCGGGGGACCATCGTAGGACCCCGGCGGAAGGGATCGGGCATGGTGTGCCGCTGCTTCGCCTCGGCTTGCTTCGTGATGATGGTGCTGACGCACGCGGGGCTGCCCGCCCTCGCTGAGGAAACAGCCGGCGCCGAACGTCAACAGATCACCGACGTCCTCGACCGCATCGAGAAGGGGAAGTGGGTCAGCCAGGACGATCTGGGAGCGCTCGTCAGGAACCACCCAAAGGCATTCATTGCAGTTGTTTGCGAGCAGCACCTGAAGGTCAAGACCCTCGAGAGAATGCGTGCCCACGCCAACGTGCTCTCCGAACATCCGGATGAGATGATCGGCCTCATCAGGAAGGCCATCGCGAGCAGAGACCCGAAGGTGATGGACAAGGCCCTGGGGCTGGTGAGTATCGCGCACATCGGGCGGTCGTGCGATGTCCTGATCGATGAGATCGTCCGCGTGATGGACACCGTGAAGGGGCCCGGGGGCGTGTGGCAGGCCGACATGTCTCTCGTCGAAATCGGGCGTTTTTATCCCGATAAGGTCGTGCCACACATGATGACCTTCATAAGACGTAAGGAGGTCCGGCGCCCCCGGGGCAAGCTGCCGACGGGGCTGGACGCCAGAGCCATACAGGTCATGGGTTTCCTGGGCGTTCCTTCGAAGGCCGCGGCCGACGAGATGATTGCGCTTGCCAAGAAGTACCCACTCATGGCGCAGGACGTTGCGTTCGCACTGGCTGGCTCGCCCTGGGATGGGCCTGAAGTGGTCGCGCTTCTGAAGAGGCTGGTAGACTCGACCGGCACGATCGCGCGGGGGCGGGCTTGGCTTGGCCTGGCCAGGCGCGTGCCGGAAGAGCGCTTGGGCCTTGACCTCGCGCTGAAGTACCTCGTTGAGGAGAAGGGGGGGCGGAACAGGCGCTACAACTCCCTCGACAACTACTCGGCGAAGCTGATCCTGACGCTCCCCCTGTCGGCGGAATGGGAGCAACGGGTCCTCGCGAGAGTGCGCCCGTTGTTGAAGCTCGACGAGCCCCACATCTGCGTCTTCGCTGCCACGGTGATCCTCAAGCTGCGACCTGACGACGCGGAGGCCGTCGCGGCCCTCGTGGAGATGATCCCCGACGGCCCGGATAAGGATACCGGCTTTTACCGGAACGCCCGCTATGCTGCCGAGGCGGCGGCGATGCTGGGGGCTGTGGGAGAACCCGCGCGGAGGGCTGTGCCGAAGCTCAAGAAGCTGGTCGAGGCGAAGAACGACTACCTGCCCATTGCAGCGAAGGTCGCCCTCTCCCAGCTGGCGCCAGAGGAGCATCCCTTCCCGACCGAGGAAGTCCGGAGGATGCTCCGGTCCGGCAAGTACACCCCCTCCTATGCGGTCCATCAGGTCGTGCAGAGGTGCCCGGAGCCGTTCGAGCGCTTGTGTGCTGAGATTGCGAAGGGGTTGGCCGGAGGCATCGCCATGCCCAACAGGTCCGTTCTGGCCATCGGGAAGCGGTCCCCCGCACTGATCGCTTTCCTAGACGAAGTCAGGAGGACGACCAAGGTCGGCTCGGCATATGCTTCGATGGCCGGGCTCAAGACGAAGCTCATGTCATTCCCTGAGGTGACGGACGAGCAGCTCGGTTTCGTGGCCGGCCCGGGCGAGCGCAAGTAGGTGGCGCAGGCCCACGCTACTTCGCAGGCGCCTCCACCGACACATGGGGGAGATCGAACTTCACGATCTCGTCTTTCACGCCTTTCCAGAAGTCAAACATCGCCTTTGCGGGTGTGTCACCCTTCTCCTCGAATGCAGTGCACCAGAACTTGTAAGTCGAGCCGGAGCTTCGCCAGCGGGGCCTCGCGGTAACGCCCCTAGCGTCGACGAAACGCAGGCCTTTGAAAGCCTTTGCCAAATCGAAGGACATGAAAAAGTAGGCCCGTTGCACCTCGCGTCCGCCCACGTAGTAGAGTTCACGTTCCCCCAGGCGTTCGTCCTTTATCTGATCTCCCTCCTTGAGGCCGCCGTAGCCGTCGACGATTAGCCGCCACTCGCTCGTCGCGTACCGCAGATGAAGTTGCCCCTTCACTTTTTTGAGCGCCGTGAAGGGCTTCCGGTAGGCGGAGAACCTGAGGGTGACGGAGAAGGCGTTCTTCGGCCCATTCGGCCCCATCAAGATGGCGGAGACCTTCTCCCCGTCCCTCGCGTCGTACTCGTCCGTCAGGTGCGCCAGCTTCTCTCCGGAATCGGTCTCGATGGGCCCGGCCTGCAGATTGGAGTACGACACGAGCTTCATGGTCTCCGGGCAGTCGAAGAGCAGGCTGATGTAGGAGTAGTCCGGCTCCTTCTTGCCGTCCGCGTCAGCGTCAGCGTGCGGAGCATACTGCCACACGTTGCGCAGAGATACTTTGACCTCTTGGCTTATTGGGGCGTTGTTCTCTGCACTGAAGAGCGGCGGAGAAAGCAGCGTGAACGCCAGCAGGGCCCGCACGCCATGTCTCATGTTCGACCCCCGTAGCCCGGTCGGCCCCGCATGCCGCCGCAACCCACGACGGACCCGTGGCGCCCGACCTGACGCCGTCATACTACCACCGAGCATCGGCACGCATCAAGTGTGTTAGCCTGACCCAGCGCACGGTTCTCCCCCCCCCTCCCCCCCGAATAGCCCGGGCGCATGGCCGTCTACGACCCCGGCGGGGTGACCAAGGCGATTGCCCTGCCGGGCTGGGCGATTTTTCGTCCGGGGCGGGCCGGGCGGTGTATAACAAGTTAGTGCACTAACTCGGGAGGAGCCATGACTATCAGCCGAATGCTGCCGCTATTCGCCATTCTGGCCATCCTGTGGGCCTGGGCGGCCGCCCCCGCCGCCGCCGACGCCGCCGTGGTGACGCCGCGCATCCACCACGTCGAGATGCTCGAGCCGCAGCCGTGGAAGTCGGACGACGCGGTCATCTGGTACGACCCGTGGGACGAGCCGTCAGATCAGTACTTCGAGCAGAAGGGCCCCCTCACCGACAAGGAGGCCTTCGGCGGCAAGGGCAAGTCGCTAGAGGTCTTCTACCCGAAGGGCAAGGGCGGCGGCGGCTCGGCGAACCGCAAGCTCGGCATCGGCGACTCGCCCGTCGGGAGGGGCAAGGCCGTCAAGAAGGGGAAGAAGTTCCAAGAGGTCTTCTGGCGGATGTACGTCAAGCACCAGCGCGGCTGGACCGGCGGCGGCCCGGCGAAGATGTCGCGCGTGACGATCTTCAACGCCTCGAACTGGTCGCAGGCGATGATCAGCCACGTCTGGGCCGGCGGGGGCGACCGGCTCTCGCTCGACCCCGTCCGCGCCGCGCGCGGGACGAGCTGCACCACCAGCAAGTACAACGACTGGGGCGGGCTGAAGTGGATATGCAACTCGCCGGCCTCGCAGTTCAGGCTCCACTCGACCGAGGAGTCGGGCCGCTGGGTCTGCGTCGAGGCGCAGGCGAAGCTCAACACCCCGGGCAAGTCCGACGGCTACAACGCGCTCTGGATCGACGGCATCAAGCAGTGCGAGCGCAGGAAGCTCGACTTCCGCAGCTCCTACACCAAGTACGGCATCAACGCCGTGCTCATCGAGGCCTACTGGAACAAGGGCTCCCCCGTCGACCAGTACCGCTACTACGACGACCTGGTCGTCTCGACCAAGCCCATCGGCCCGGCGGTGACGCCGCTCAACCCCGTTCTCGTGAAGACCGCATACGAGGGCGACGGCAAACAGGGCGCCTGGGAGGTCGAGGTCGCCGTGCGCTCCGAGGCCGGCACCGTCACCATCGCCAAGGCCGAGGACTGCGGCAACAAGTGGAACCCAATCATCGGCGAGGACATCAAGGGCGACGTCGTCTGGAAGTCGAAGCCGGTCACGGGCGACGGAGTGAAGGTGACCGTCGGGGCCGCCACGGGCTCCTTCGGCGGCGAGCGCGCCGGCAAGTCGTGCCTCGAGCCGAAGAAGCTCCACTTCTGCCGCGTGCGGCAGAAGTCGGCGGACGGCACCTGGTCGGCGTGGTCCGGCTGGCACCAGGGCTTCGCGACGGGCGATCTGCCCGATGCCGGCGGGCCTGCGACCCCGGGCGCGAACGCTACGGGCGGCGCAGACGCAACCGGGGGAGGGGGCGGGGGCGGGGGCGATCCGCTCGCGGCCTTCGCCACGCGGATCCGCATCCCGCGCGAGCTCGCCAGGTCGCACGACTACGAACCGGCGGCGAAGGGCGTGCAGTCGGCGCTCCGCGACGCCGGGGGCGACTCGAAGAAGGCGCTCATGAAGCTCCTCGAGGGCTACGAGGCGGGCGGGCGCCTGAAGGCCGAGATCGTGAAGTCCGGCGCCGCCAAGAACCCCCGCATCTACGTCGACTTCGCCGGCCGGCCGCAGCGCGCGCGCCTCGCCTCGGCGAGCGCGGCGGGCGTTCGGGCCAAGATCCGCGGCATGGAGGTCACCATCAAGTGGTCGAAGATCACCCCCGAGCGCTTCTACGGCATCGCGCGGAAGGTCTCCGACAACCACAAGGACCTCGCCGACTGGTGCGCCGCCGCCGGGCTCGCCGACCAGGCCGCCGCCGAGCGGCTGAGGGTCGCCCGGTAGCCGCCCCAACACCCTTGACATCCCCCGGCGCTCTCCGTACCCTCTCGGAAGCGAGAGCCCGAGAGGAGGACTGCCATGGGAGACGGACTGCGCCAGGACGGTGTCGCGCCGATGCCGGGGGCCCAGCCGCCGGCGAAGAAGAACAGCGTCTCGCCCGTCGTCATAATCCTGGGCTGCGTCGGCTGCGGCTGCGTGCTCTTCTTCATCGTGCCGATCATCGCCGCCATCGCCATACCCAACCTGCTCGCCTCGCGCGTGTCTGCCAATGAGTTCTCGGCGATCGCCTCGCTGAAGACGTACTGCAGCGCGCAGAGCATCTTCCACCGCACCGACTACGACGGCGACGGGGCGCTCGAGTACTGCGGGCCGTCGAACCCCGAGGCGACCTCCTTCACCCACCTGAGCACGACCGTCGTCGACGGCGAGAGGCTTCACTTCATCGACGCCGCGATGGCCGCCGCGACCTCGCCCGAGACCCCGAAGGCAGGGTACTACTTCGTCGACATCGCCGCGGGCTCCGACGGCAAGGCCTACGACGCGACGCGACAGCACGGCCTCTGCGCGGTGCCCGCGGCCTACGGGGCGCTCGGGCGCAACACCTTCGTCGTCGACGATTCGGGCATAGTCTACCAGAAGGATACGGGCGGCAGGCCCGTGACCGAGTTCCCCGAGGTAGAGGGGATCGACTCAGGCTGGAGTGTGTGCGAGTAGGGCCCGAGGCAGCGACCCGGCGCGCCGTGCTCCGCGGGGCGAGCCCGCCGCAGGCGGGGAGCACGCGGGAGCTGCGCCGGGAGCGATACTGAAAGGGCGCACCCGATGACCGACGCCCCGGACGCCATGCAGCGCGGAGCCCAGCCGCCCGTCAAGAAGTCCGGCGGGTGCATGAGTCCCGGCTTCGCCTGCTTCACGTTCCTCGTGGGAGCGCTGCTGCTTGCGGCCATAGCCATCCCGAGCATGATCGGCCCCTCGCGCATCATCCCCAACGAGACAGCCGCCGTCGCGGCCCTCAAAACCTACCTCGTCGCCCAGCAGGCGTTCATCCGCGGCGACCTCGACGGCGACGGCGTGAAGAACGCGTGCGGCCCCGCCAACGCCAAGTGCCCCGACTTCACGCACCTCCACAGTGCCGCCGGCGCCGATGGCCAGCCCGTCAGGCTCATCCCCGCGAACATGGCGGCCGCGAAGCTCGGAGCCGCGGGAGCGACTCCCCGCGCGGGCTACTGGTTCGCCGATATCGCAGCGGGCGCGGACGGCCGACCGTACGATCCGAAGACCGGCTACGGCCTCTGCGCCGTTCCCGCGAAGTACGACGAGACCGGCAGGATGACCTTCGTCGTCGACAGCTCGGGCACGGTCTGGCAGAAGGACACGGGCGGCCGGCCCGTCAGCCAGTTCCCCGGCCTCGGCGACCCCGGGTCGGGGTGGGAGGCGTACGAGTAGCGCAGTGGGTGCCCCCGCCTCATCCGCGAGACGTTACCGGGGCCTCGACAGGAAGGAGCACAACATGACAGCTTCTCAGGGCCCAAGCTGGCCGCGCGCTTACCGGGTTCTCATCGCGGCGAGCGCTTTGACCGCGACCCTTGCCCCCCGCGGTGAAAGCTCGACCGTTACCCTAGCGAAGCCCGAGACTAGAGCTGTCAAGGTGGATCATATCTTCGTTCCGTCTAGCATGAAGAAGGCAATCTACAAGGACATGGAGCGGCTCGGTTTCTCCGGGGGCGCTGTCGCATGCGTGCGCTCAGACCTGGCCTGCCCGCGGAGGCCGGCCCTAACCACCCAGAAGCCGGGGGCTGACGGCTCTGGGACGAACTTCCAGCATGTCACCTGTCCACGCATAACCTTCGGCAATGCGCCGACTGTCCGTCTCAGAGGTCTCGTGGGCCGCACCACCGTCACCGACCCCAAGCAGATCAGCAAGCGCGAGGGAGGAGTCGTCTATCTGCTTCGGAACGTCGCATGCGCTCGCCAGGGCGAGAGCTTCTCCTACTCCTTCGACCTGGTGGTCAAAGTCGCTGAGCACGGAGTCGCCGCGACGTACGTCATGCCTGTCCGGGTGAAGGCGAAGCCGAAGGCATCTCCTCTCTGGGCTGACGGAGAGGCACGGTGGCTCGGCGTCTCGCGGATGGGCGGACCTGCCAGGTGACTTGGCAGCCGTAAGCTGGGCCTTGCCGCAGGCTGGCGCTTGCCCCAGCACCGCCGCCCGAGGGGCTCTGCGCTGTCCGCACCCAACCCCGAAGCCGGCCGCCCCCCTTTCTCTCGAACATTATCAGACGTCCCCGCGGGGTCTTAAGTGGCCGGTTGGGGTGGGGTGTGAGCCGGGGCCCGGCGTGGATCGGGGGCCTCAAACGGCCGATTCCTGCACCTAGTGCAATGACACCGACACGCGATCCGGCAGGCGCCGCTAGGGTATAATAGCCCGGCAGAAAAAGAAATTTCGGTCGGCGTAAGTCCCCATGAAATAAGGACTTAGCTGCTCTCGTATCCCCTGCGCGCAATCATGTTTCTTCGCTGCACGTCCAGTGTGGGGTGCGCAGATGCCGTCCATTCGCCCCAGTGCCGCAAGTTATGAACCCCCCCTTCGAGTAACCGGCCGGTTCGCCTGCGAATTCGTGCTCTATCGGGCTCCGGGGAATAAAAACGTTCTAGGGTGAGGGAGGGAGATTTTTTCGGGCCCTCGCGGCGAGGAGGCGGGCAGAAAAGTGTTACCTAAATGCCACGCTTCGCAAGGGCGGGAAAAGGGGGACATGTACGTCCCTGCCTGTGAGCACAAGGGGCCGACCGGAGAGCCGATTTTCCTGACACGCCGCAGCGCCCGGTGGC